>OFGA01002469.1_pt1 | contig 11365 bp, 10 predicted proteins | sample 1521471 | NCBI WGS metagenome assembly OFGA01 (sample SAMEA3504086, study PRJEB24116) | mouse gut metagenome | biome: mouse gut; feature: mouse-associated habitat; material: faeces | place: Denmark | collected 2011
AAAATCCGGCAGATCCCCCAGACTCTCCCATGTCACCAGCGTATCTCCCGAGAAGCCCAGCGGATACCGGTGCGCGCCGATGCCGCTGTAGCGCGACAAGATCAGCGGTGCATGTTCCACGCCATTGTCCAGAAAATGATAGTGGTTCAGCATCCAGAGAGGGTCCAACCCTTCAATTTTCGTGTTGGTTCCCTGCTGCCAGTCCAGCCACCAAAAATCCACTCCCTGTTTTTCATAGGGGTGGTGGAGATATTGGAAATAGGCGTCCACAAATGCCCGGTTGGTAAGGTCAAAGGGAATGGGCTCTTCCTTTTCCCAGTCCCTGCCCAGGGCTTTGGCCATCTCCTTATAAGGCTCCTCAAACCCTCTCACCCCGTCTGCCGGGTGTACATTCAGGCTCACCTTCAGCCCATGGTCATGGAGCCACCCCATAAAACCTTCCGGATCCGGAAAAAACTCCCTGTTCCAGGTATAGCCTGTCCACCCGTCCCCATACTTGGGGTCAATATCCACCAGATGCCAGTCCATATCGATCACCGCCACCGACAGGGGGATCCCTTCCTCTTCAAAGCGCCCCACCAGGTCTTTATATTCCTGCTCTGTATATTTATGGTACCTGCTCCACCAGTTGCCAAACACAAACCTGGGAAGCAGGGGCGTATGCCCGCAGAGATGGTAGAAATCCCTCAGGCACTTTTCGTAAGCATGCCCATAGCCAAAAAAGTAAAGGTCCACCGCTTCCTGGCTCCTTTGCCTTACCCAGCCTTCTTCCAGGAGGGTAATGGTGCCGCTGTCATCCAGAACTGTGATACCGTTCCTGGACAGCAGCCCCGGCTCTAAGGGGATCTCCCCCCTTGCCTCATCCAGGGTGCGGGCTGTGCCTTTCAGGTCCCTTACGGCCTCCCCATAATGCCATACGCTGGCACAGCCGTTTCCCCTGATGCGGATCTCCAGCCCGTTGGGGGAAAAGGGACGTTTATCATAGGTCAAATGCACCTTCGGGGTGATGACCTGCAGTTCCTCTTCCCCTTCCCTGACCTGAAATCCCGGTACCGGGAAATCACGGTTTATCACCCGCTGGGTGGGATGGTCCTCAAAGCTGCCATCCTCGCTGTATTCCAGGCGCAGCAGTTCCTCCGTGAGCACCGTGATGCGCCACTTGTCTCCCTGTACAGTTGCCCCTTCCCTGTGCCTGCCCTTTGTTTCCAATACCATGTCGCTTGCTTTCATTGCTTTTTCTCCTGTTCCAGTTACCTGATTTTCTTGTTAATACTGTTTACAGCATTATTTATTATTTTATACCGCCAAATGCCCAAATGCAATATGGCTTTTTGATTTCTGTCATTTATATCACACAAGCACCCGCCGCCAGGATCGCCTTCACATCATCCGGGTAATTTTCCACCCACACAAATAGGCATATGTGAAATGTTTTTTCGGTTTTTCTTGTCATAATTTACAGATAAACAATCTGCATCCTTTAAAAAATCAAGATATACATCCAGCCTTTTTTCATATACCCTGATCTGCTCAATATGGGAACACATCAAAGGAACTTCTATTCCCTTTTCTGTATCATCCTGAAAAAGTTTTCTTACCCTATTCAAGCGTTCGAACAATTCACCGTTTTCTTCTTTTTCCCCTTGTAATCTAATTTGCTTTTCGTTCAAGATAACAAGCTGTTTTGTAATATCATTTATTTTCAATGAATAATCCGGTTTTGAAATTGTTCCATCCAGCAATAAATCCATAAGTGTGTCTTTTCTTTTATTCAGTTTTTCCTGTTGTGCCTGGATATCTTCTATATTTTCACCGCTGTTAAAATCAGATAGTCCTTCATAAATCTTTTTAATTGCATCGCTCAAAATTTCTTCTGTCTTTTCTTTTGCGATCAATTGCTTCCCCAAATATTCTACCAGAGATAATATTTCATCCTCTTTTAGATTTAGGGATACACACTTCATTCCTGTTTTTTCTCTCACCTTTCCAGAACGTGCACCCTCACTGCAGTACCAGTAAACTCCCTGCGCCCTTTTATTTCTCCAGTACTTGGAACTACACTCACCACAAATGATTTTAGATGATAATAGATTGTTACCCTTATTTATACCTACATTATGTGTTCTGTCTATGGTTTTCCTGCTGTTTATCTGTGCATTCGCTTTTTCCCACAATTCATTATCAATGATGGGAGGCACGATTCCTTCTCTGTATATCCACTCACCTTCAGGATTCTTAATAATCTTCTTTGCTTCAAAGTCAAAATGTTCTTTATTCATCACTGCAATACCTTTATAAAGCGGATTTTTCACTATATCGCGTATTGTATTTTCTGATAGTGTTTTATTGTTCCTGTTCCTTATGCCTTCATCACGTAGAATTCTGGCAACAACACGCCCACCAAATCCATCAGCAAATAATTGATATATGCGTCTTACAAGTTCAGCTTCCTCTTCGTCTATCAAGATTTCACCGTTGATATTCTTAAATCCCCATGTTCGGTTAGTAATGATTGGTTTGCCTTTTTCCTGTCTTCTTCTTTTAGCTGCATTACCCTTTTTACTCAGATCACGGCTATATTCCTCTGCCATCATTGCTTTAATACCAAATATGAATTTATCCTTTGAATCAAAAAATGTATTTTCCAAATACAAATATAATTTCTTTCGATACTGTACAATCTCATTCAAAAATATGTACCAGTCCATAGTATTACGCTGTAATCTTGATTGATCTTTTACTACAATAATATCAAATTTATCTTTTCTGATATCATCAAGCATTCTCATATACTCATTTCTTTTCTTTGTTTGTGTGCCTGTTATTCCTTTATCTATATATTCATCAACTAATATCCAACCTTTTACACTGATAACATCCCGATTTTCTTCAATCTGTTTTTCGACTGCATTTAACTGCTCTTCTTCCTCAGTGCTTACCCTTGCATAGAATACGGCTCTTAACTTTTTTTCTTCCATATATCCGCACCCCTTAGTTATATTTGTATAAAACTGCCTGATACTCTTCTTCTGTAATTATATCATGCGTTTTCATGATATCCAATAAATACTTGATAATAACTGATTTATCTTCTTGTGTGATATTTAACATTTCCTCTTTCACACATGGTTCCCCATTTGCAGAAGAATTACTACTAATATATTCAGATAAATATGATTTATCAATCATAAAGGAAAAATATTTGGATTGTTCACGGATAATCTTTTTTATTGATTTTATAAACGAAAATCTTCTTATAAGTCCTCATAAATGTTTATGACACCATGAGAAAATGGCTTAAAACCAAGGTTTTCCGCATATCTTCATTTCTCCTGCCGTATCTCCTTATAAGGTGGTTTTGTGAAGTTGGGCACCATTTTAGCACCACAACCAAGGCAATAAATACAAGTACAAAGAAAGTTTAGAACTGCTCTTGTATTTACGCTGTTATGTTACGCAATAAAGGTTCAATAAACCTTGCAATTAAAGGCTTTTCAGAAACCAAAGTCAATAGAACAAGGTCGTTTATACCTTTTCCTTCAAAAATGCCCTTTAATTGCGTAACATTTCCAAGAGAACAGCCACCCGCTTATATTATCTTTTCCCTCCCATTCCTTTACAAAAAGTTCCGTAGCAAGCATATGAATGTTTCTTTTTAAGAATACCCACTGTCAGAAAGGTTTGTGGCGGGAATCAGCCCGCCACAGCGGGGGTTTGAGTAGTGTTAATTTCAATGTACTCGGCAATCCGGCGGAGCTCATCTGAAAACTTAAATTTCACGCTGATATTGCCATTTTCGTAAACCTTGATATGGTCTACAAGTTCAATCAGAATTTCCCGGTTAAGTGTTTCAATGTTCTGGTATTTCATAAAGGCTACAAGAGCGGGATGCTCATTGTCAACACCGTTTGCCAGTTCCGCCCGTTCAGCGGTCAGCCGGGTCAGAATATCCGAAAGGGATGCGGCCTGCCGCTCATAATCGGCTTTCATATCCCGGTAGTCCTGCTGGGTAATTTCCCCGTCTTTCCAGTCTTGATAAAGAGACTGCTTATACCGGGTAACTTTTGCCAGTTCCCGCTCCTTGGCGGCTATCAGATCATCCAGCCGGAAAGACTGGCTTTTTTTGACAGGGGCCGAATTGATACGGGAAATAATCTCGGAGTAGGAAACCGCCAGATGTACCTGTTGCCGTACAGCGAACAGGACAGCGGCCTCCAGCCGTTCATGCTTGATGGCGTGCATGGTGCAGGCAGTCCGGGAGCGGTTTTTGTAGGTAGAGCAAAGATAACGGTAGCTTTGCCCGCTCTGGCTCCGGGTAACGGATTTTCCACAATCCGCACAGCGGAGGAAACCGCTGAACAGGTGGAGCTCCTTTTTCCGGGGAGCCGTCCGGGTATCACGCTTTAAGAGGGCCTGCACCTTTTCAAATGTTTCCCGGTCTATGATAGCCTCGTGGGTATCGGACACCCGCACCCATTCCTCCTCCGGTACTTGCTCAATCTGGTGTACTTTGTAGCTTTTCACCCGGCGGCGGCCCTGTACCAAATCCCCGGTATAAATCGGATTGGTAAGAATGAGGGTCACAATTTTGTCGCCCCACAGGGGATTGTCCGATGTTGAACTGGCAGGCAGGCCCTTTTCCCTGCGGTATGTTGTGGGGCTTGGGATGCCGTGATCGTTCAGATAATAAACCATAGCCCGCCTCGCCATACCCTGCAGGCATAAATCATAAATGAGCTTTACAATTTCAGCCGCATCGGGATCGACGATTAACTGGTGCTTGTCTTTCGGGTCTTTCAGATAACCATAGGGAGCAAAAGAGCCGATGTACTGGCCGTTGCGCCGCTTGTAATCGAATACCTGCCGGATTTTCTTTGAGGTCTGATAACAGTATTGATCGTTCATTACATTCGTAATCGGGACGATGATACTGGAAACGCTGTCCGGGTCACGGTAACTGTCCACATTTTCGGCAAGGCTGATAAAGCGAACACCCATCTGTACAAACAGGTTGTCAATCAGACTGCCAGCGTCACTGTAATTTCTTGCGAAACGGGAAAGGTCTTTCACAATCACACAGTTTATTTTGCCGCTCATAACATCAGCAAGGAGCCGTTGGAAATCCTCCCGGTTGGCGTCTGTTCCCGTGTGTCCGTCATCCACATACTCGGTAATGCTTTCAAATTCGTCCTGGTGCTTGAAGTAAAAGTCTCCCAGCAGGTCACGCTGATTTTTTACGCTGTTGCTGTCGTCTTTACCCTCCCGGGCTTTTTTCAAATCTTCTTTGGAGAGCCGGATGTATGCGCCCAGCCGCCAGCGGCGGACAGCATAAGAGGGAGAGAAACTCTGCTGAAATCCTCTGTTTTTTGTTCGTGCCATTGTTCCTCCTTCCCTATCACATTACATCTATATTATAACTCTGCCCGGGCAGGACAACAAGGATGCCTTTGCATCGGGACACTTTGTCTCGAAGTAGCAAACAGGCCATAACCAAAGTTACAGCCCGCTTTTTTGCCGGAGCAGAAAGTCTGTCAGCGTGTCCTGCAAGGACGGCCCGCTTTCCGCAAATTCAATTTTTACACCGACACCGCCAATGCAAAAGCAGTATGGATTTTTAACAGCCTGCAGGAAACAGGCGATGCGCTCCTCTTTGGGGAGAGCGTTGTTAAAGGTCATACCGCTCACATCAGCCAGGGACTCGGGAGCCACTGCGCCAATATCAACGCTTTTCATTTGTTCCAATACCTGTGCATTTAATCTCACGGTAAAACCTCCTCTCAAATCAATAAACCGCCTCCCGTCTGTCCTGTGGGGAAACGCAAGAGGACGGCACCGGAACAGTGCCGCCCTCTTGTCTTGCTCCACATCGGGACACAATGTCTCGAAGTCAGTAGGGGCTTTTCTGGTAGTGGGCCTCGGCCTCCTCCAGAGAAACGAAGTCAAACAGCTCATGGAGCTCGGCCATGATACGGCGGATGTCATCACCGGCAAAGCCGCAGTTTTCCATCGCCATAATCATATAGCCCCGGCAGGAACCGTTACTCCACGGCTGGGATAACAGGGCCGCCAATTCTGCTGGATCATAGTTCATAGACTGTACCTCACTTTCCTAAAATTACGGGATCACCGCCCACATTTTCTTGACCTGTCCAAAGACAACGATACTCGGGACGGCGATCCCACACGGATGAGAGGGCGGCCCGGAGGGACAGGCGGCCAGCCTGTCCTGCGGCGGATCGTGGCCCTGGGCTGGCCCGGCCCATTTGCGGCGTTGGTGTTGTTCGCTCGTTTCCCAATGGAGAAAGTCACAGCGCACCCGCCGCCCGGCTCCCCGCACTATGCCCGGGGCCGCTCCTGTTCATCTGTGCTGAGAAGAAAACCTCCTCTCATAAACCGAGACATTTTTTCATCATTTCCAAGTGGGTAAAATGAAAAAATTAAAAAGTTTTTTTCATGCGCTCAAGCCCCCGTTTGATGGACTGGCGGACAGACTCCTCATGTACGCCCTCAGCCTCGGCAATTTCCTTGATGCTTTTTCCAAGAATGATGTGGGCGTCGATCCTCCGGCCCTGGACTTCGGGCAGGGAGTTGAGAGCGTTCCACAGACAGCAGAACATTTCCATACGCTCCAGCAGCTCCTGCGGGGTGGGCTCATGCAGGCAGGCGGAATATTCGATCCCGTCATCGCAGTCCAGAGAATACTGCGCCTTGTGCCGGGAAAGCCGCCGCTGGTAAGCCATTTCGTGACGGGCATCGGCCAAAAATACCTCGGCCACCTCGTCAGAAACCTCGATAAACTGATCCTGTGTGTGCCAATAATAAAAATCTTTCAGATTGATTGTAGTCATAATAAACCTCCGTTTCGGTGTTTGGGTGAACGAGCGACCGAAACGGGGCTGGTGGGGAGCGGCATCCCGGGGAGCCGCCCCGAACCTTGGGACACTTTGTCTCGAAGTGCGGATAACAAAAAACGCCTGCACAGCACAAAGCTATACAAGCGCATGAAATATAGTTGTATGATAAGCGAAAAATTATTTCATGTAGAATGTCAAATTGCTCCGGTGGAGGGAACGGACTTTTTTTGACAACGGCAAAACCACTAAATTATTTGAATAGATATATTGCATTACAGCGACTTCCTCCCACACAAGCCGTTGTAATAGCATGGTAGAGGGGATGCCTCATCCTATCAAAAAACAGCGGCTTTGATTTTCTCAAACCGCTGTTTTTGCTCTTAAATGGACATATGAAATCGTCTGCCTATCAGCGGTTTTTTTCTTTTCTGCCGCTGGGCAGATAAAACAAATATAAGATAATAAAAAATGAGCCGATAATCGTGACAAAGCTAAGGTTCACGATTTATCGGCTCTGCGTCAATGCGTCTGGCTCTTTTAGTGTTAAGATTTTTTGGTATTTTACACTTATTACAGTTTCATGCTTACACTTTGGGCAGAATAAGGGAAAGTTTTCAAGGATAGTATCTGCTCTAAGTTGTATGCGGGTTTTGCTGTTACACACTGGACAATACAACCATACCCGTCCAGACATTAAACCACCTCACTTTCCGGTTTGTTAAACACAATTTCATATTTGATCCCCTCTAAATCTTTGAAAAACATCGCATAATAATAGGGACCGTGTTCTTCAAAAATTCGTGGAGTATAAATTATATTTGCCCCTATTTCTTTGATACGCAAATAGAGCTCATCCACTTCTTTTCTTGAATTAGCTCTAAATGCCATATGGTGAAATGCTCCTGGTTTTCTTCGGTGTATAGTATCACTTTTGAAAGTTGTACGGGGTGAACATATAGCAAAATCAAAACTTTCGTTCAAATATTCAACCACATATAAATCGTGTTCTTCAATAACGGCGCTTATTTTGTCCGTCAGACTATATCCCAAAATGGGCATAAGTTTGTCATAAAACGGCTCTGCGATCTTCATATTTTTAACCGTAATTTGAATATGGTCAATAATCGGTTTCATCCTTTCCTCCTTCTAATTTGTGAGCCAATATTGTCGGCCATCTCTGGTACGCTCCATAAATCCGTACATAATAAGGTATCGTCGAATAGTCATATAATCAGCATAAATAGGCTTGAGAATTTCATTAACTTCTTGCTCACTGTATTTTTTTCCATATTCAAATTGTTCAGCTATTTTTCCAAGGATAACAACCTTTTTCTTTTCTTTGGGCGAAAAAGATTTTAGTACAAGAGGTTGAATACTGGAAAAAAAAGTCTCAACAATGTGTTGCTTTTCATCCTCTGTGATAAGATAGCGATCATCCACATAAATTGCATTATTATGAATGGGAATGATCTGTTCAGTGGTTGTTGGTTCATCCTCAAACACTAATTCATACATGGCTAAATAGAATTTAGCCTGTTTTGCCTTTTCCCTAAATGTAAAGCGTTGTCTACGAATTGTAGCCTCTGTTACATTTAATTTTTTTGCCATATCCTTATCAGACATTTTTGAATAGAACATAGCAAGTAAATCTCTCTGGTTTTGGGTTAGAGTATTATACTTTGACTCCGAGCAAAGCAACTGTGTCAAATTGCTATCGTGGGACTGACTAATGTGTTTCATTACCGCAGGTTCAGCCATAAAAAAGTTTCCCTCAATTTGAAACACCTGGCCAATATTAAATACCTGCCCACAATGATTGCAGACAAAAGCATCTTGCTCCTTGTCATACTTATACCCTTTTTTGATTTCATCAAGTGTCATTTTTCCGTAGTCCATATTTCTTCTCCTTTCTTATAAACATATTATACTTTTGTTTATTATAATTGTCAACAATGAAAAAATGACGAAATTAAATACTACTAAAACTGAAATTATGTTTCATTCACATAATTTAACCCGAAATGTAGAATGATATAGGGTGATATGAAAATGAACCAAGATGAAAGACGATTTGACTTTCATGGTTTGGGTTTGGCTATTAAGCAGGCCAGAGAAGAACGGGGTTGGACACAGGCTTATCTTGCGGAGTTAGTTGGAAAGACTGATCGCACAATTATGAGCATTGAAAACAAAGGACAGCACCCCAGTTTTAACTTATTCTTCCAGCTAGTCACTATGTTTGATATTTCCGTAGACCAATTTTTCTATACGGAAGGACACCGGGGCGAGAACAGTTGCCGTAAATCTATTGATGTCATGCTGAACTCAATGGACGAGAAAGAACTCGTTGTTATGAAAGCCACAGCAGAAGGATTGAAAAAAGCCAGAGAAACGGAGGTTCAAGAGTAAGAACCTCCGTTTTTTGCGCCATGTAGAGGAATCGCACGAAACGGCAAGCAGGGCAGGTGTGCCCACACCTGCTATTTTCTTGTGCCGCTGGCCCTGCGAAAATGCTTGTTGGGGAGCTCCCCAAACCCGCAGGACTTCGGGACAAAGTGTCCCAAAGTCCCGGACGCTTACGCTTATTGTCTGCGGCCCGGGCTATCGCTCCGGGGCCTTATTTTCCCGCCCGTCCGTGTGGCCGAGCAGATGGTCAATGTTCGCCTTGACCGCCACGGCCTGCCGCATATCCGCCTGGGCCTTGCGGTACTTTGCATAAAGGGCCTTTTTCTTTTCCGCCAGCTCCTGGCGGGTCTTTTTCATATCCGCTATTTTGGGAAGTTTCTCCCCGTTTAAGAGTTTGTTCAATGCCGCTTTCGCCGCCCGGTAGCTGGCAAGCTCCGCCTCGTGCTGGGCAAGATATTTTTTACTGTACCGGGCCGCCTTATAGCCATCAAACACAGGCCGGGTCTTGGCATAGTCCACCGTGGCCGCCATAAGCCCGGATGTCTTTTCGAGGGCCGCCTCCGTTTCCCGCAGTTCCCCGGCCAGAGCGTGAAAGTGCTCCACCGCCGCCTCGGTGCTGGCCGCCATAGACTCATAGTCCGTAAGGCCATGCTCCCGCAGATACTGGAGGGCGGCGGCCATCTGTTTTAGATTGTAAACCTTGGCCCACCGTTCATAAGCCGGGCCCTTGCCCTCGGCCATGCGCTGTTGAATATCAATAATGAGATTAACCCGCCGGACAGGAGCCGGGGCCTCGTCCGCAAGCTCCGGGATGGGCCGCTCCCCGGCAATCACCGCCCGGATGTCCTCGGTATCAAAGCCGTCCCCAAGGGTGGATGCCCGCAGGCGGGTGGGCTTATCCTGCCCGGGGGCAAGGAACGAAATCACACCGCCCCGGCCATGCTTTACCGCAAAGCCGGACTTCTCCATCAGCCGCAGGAACTCCGCAAAGTCGGCGGGCTTTTGTTTCAGAGCCGCAACGATGGCAAGCCGTACCCTCTGCTGGGCAGACGGGGGCCGCTCCCCGATCCACTGGCCATAGTGCAGGAAACGGCCCTTGCTGTGAAGTTTCGGATGCTGGATAACCGATAAATCATTTTCCAGACATACCCGGTCGGAAAGCCGACGCAGAGCCCCAGCCGATCTCCAGAAGTCCCGGAATTTCCGGGTGTAGTCCAGTGAAACAGGATTGTAATAAATGTGATTGTGGATATGTTTTTTATCCGTATGAGTAGCAACGAAAAAAGCGTGTTTCCCCTTCGTCCAGCGCATGGCTGTTTCGTAGCCTACCCGGTTTGCCTCCTCCGGGGTAATTTCCCCGGGCGCAAAGGACTGGCGGATCTGATAGCAGAGCACATCTGCCTCCCGCTTTTGTTCCCGGCCTGTGACCGCTTTATACTTTGCCCGGGAGAGCAGGAACTCGGCATCAGCGGTCTGGTGGTCACACTCATAGGAAGAAATGAGCTGGCTATCCTGGGTTTTATCCGGGTCTTTCCCATAGTCCAGACGATCCTTGAGCGAGCTGGCGATGGTTTCTCCCTTGCTGATATGGTGAGTAATGAGTCTGGTGGTTGCCATGATTGCACCTCCTTTCTCGGCAGATAAAAAGCGGTGATTATGATAAATAACCACCATAAAAAACTTTGGGACAAAGTGTCCCAAAGTCAGTGAATTTTCACCCAAAATGCTAAAAATATGATATGCTATATTTAAAATAAACGAGAGGGTGATTTCATGCGAATGAGCGAGGGCCGTGAAACTTTCAACAGGCTTCTTAATTGGGATAGAGGTCAAGCACCATCAGAGCGTTTAGCCGCAATCATTTTATCAAAAGAAGGATTTAAGGGAATTGATCCTTCGCATCCTTTAGGTGGTAAAGACGGATTAAAGGATATGACCTTATCTTTTGATGGAAAACGATGGATTGGTGCAGTCTATTTTCCGCGGGGACAGCAAACTTTTTCAGATATAAAAAATAAATTTACTCATGATTTAGAGGGAATAAAAGCTAAGGTGTTAGTCAAAAAATGGGTTGGTAAATATAGCATCATCTATACCGCCAGCAA
>OFGA01002480.1_pt1 | contig 11341 bp, 15 predicted proteins | sample 1521471 | NCBI WGS metagenome assembly OFGA01 (sample SAMEA3504086, study PRJEB24116) | mouse gut metagenome | biome: mouse gut; feature: mouse-associated habitat; material: faeces | place: Denmark | collected 2011
AGGTAAAAATTGATTCTCAAGCAGGCGGTTATACGATAGGATAAAGAAAAAACAGAATAAAGTAATGAATGGCAAGGAGGAAAAGAAATGATTAGTCAATTTAATACATCAAGCCGTGTTCAGGAATTGACCGGCAGAGTCAGGCGGTGTTGTTGTCGTTATTGCGGCAGTCCGCTGGAATTAAAACGCATTACGTTTAGTCATTTTGAGGATTCGCGAATAGAAATTTTTTGCACGCATTGCAGCCGCATTGAGTATGGTATTGAGCCGGAGATTTACCAGAGCGCTAAATATTTTGTTGAACATTTTGATTTCAATTGGTATACCTATTTGGATGATAACGCTCAAACTAAACAAATGACTATCGCCAAGATTTGCGATATTCTTTCGTGGCAAAATCGACAGATTGGCTTCATGGATAATAATGGTTTTAAAGTACCCGTAATAATGCAGCAGGATTGGCAAAACGAAAGTATGACTATTTCTGATGAAGCGCTGGATAAGCTGATTAAGGAAGAAAAAAAGGAAGCGCTCTTTAAAGCTGTGGAAGAATCTGGTAAAAGTATAGATGATATTCTTTCTGCACTTTCAGGGGAATAAAGGGACAGGATAAAGAGGTAATAGCAGGCCGCTATAGGAATAGATACATTCTGTGGCGGCTTGTTTGTACATTTGAGGAAACGTTGCAGTCCGCGTTTTTATGGGAGGATTGTTATGACGTTGTAAACAGAAAGAAGGAAAGGTACTATGATACAGGATATTGCACCGCATCAGTTTGACAATGCATTTTATCCCGTAGCACCAGATAGAGACAGTATTGCGCTCTGCTATGAGAGCAAGGCGTGCCTGGTCAAAAAGTCAGGAGAGGAGTTCGTATTTCCAAAGTTTGGGGATCTTGAGAATGAAAATGAAGAGATTTATAAAAACTATACTTTTTTATTCCGAATAGATGAAGAACGGTATTATCTGGTTACAAATGCCTCTTATGGGCATCTGAAGGATTATAATATGGAAGATATATCGTACTTCCGTATAGCAGAGCCGCAATACCGGGCCTTTGCCGGAATCACCGGGCATCAGCTGTATTGTTGGTATAAGAGCCACCGATATTGTGGAGCGTGCGGCTCACCTATGAAACCAGACAGTAAGGAACGTATGATGTATTGTGAAAAGTGCCATTCTATGGAGTATCCTAAAATCTGTCCGGCTGTTATCATCGGAGTAACAGACGGGAACAGGATTCTTCTTTCTAAATATGCAGGACGGACTTATAAAAAATATGCTCTTCTTGCAGGATATACAGAAATAGGAGAGACGCTGGAGGAGACTGTGGCGCGGGAAGTAATGGAGGAAGTCGGACTAAAGGTCAGGAATATCCGGTATTATAAAAGCCAGCCATGGGCTTTCAGCGGAACTATACTGATGGGTTTTTATTGTGATCTGGAGGGATCAGATAAAATTCGGCTGGATCAGGAGGAGCTTGCGCTGGCCGAGTGGTTTGAGCGGGAAGAAATTCCGGTCGAGCCGTCCAGAGACAGCTTGACAAATGAAATGATCATGCAGTTTAAAAAGCGTGCCGCCATCTGACCTGCATCCACTAAAAGCATGCTTCTGCAGTAATAAAAACATATTTACTCTGATCGGACAGTGCATCCTCATAATGAAACCCAAGCTCTTTAAATTCCTTAATGGATTCGGGATCGTCAATACGGTTCTCCGCCAGAAAACGCACCATCTCGCCCCGGGCCATTTTCGCCATTGTTCCTTTCTGCCATACGCTGCCATTTTTCCATTGGCCAAATATAACGGTAAGGAAAACAACATCCGGCGCCACATATTTTTCAATACACTGAGAATATTCCTTTGACGCCAGGTTTAAAATAAATCCGTCATCCGCTGTCAGGCTTTCATACAGACGGCTGCCCCAAAACTCATACAGATCCCGCCTTTCTCCGACGGACAGCTTCGCCTGCATTTCCAGACGGTATGGCACTACCTTGTCAAAAGGCCGCAATACCCCGTAAAATCCGGACAAAATACGGAGACGCTCTTCAATGTATGAAAGCGCCTCTTTTGTAAACACTGCTGGTGCCATATGCAGATACTGCAGCCCTTCGTATGCCATGACCGCAGGGGTAAGGGCCCGGTTCAGATCCATGACCTTAAAACGTTCATAATTCAGCCTGGCCAGTTTATCGTTACATTTCCACAATGCCTTTGCCTGCCCATAGTCTAAAGACCTTACCGCATCCATAAGGATTTTGGCATCCTCTACAAATTCCGGCATCAGAATACAGGCTTTCCCTCCCAGACAAGCAGATCTTCATTCCGGTTCATTTTTTTAGCCGGTGAAATAATGATCTTCATAGCCGTACCTATTTCCTGTTCCTTCTCTCCTCAGCCGCCTTTTTCAATTCCTCCAAAGCCTCACTGAATCGTTTGGAATACAATGTAGGGTTTCCCTTAATGATATTTCTCTGATAGATATCCTTAAGCCCTTTAAACCGAATCCTGTTTTCTTTTTCAACCGTATATCTGCTCCGAAGCTCGATGATCTCCTCTCTTACATCCTCGATAAATTCAGAGGGTTGAAGCCTCATGCGCTCTTTTAGAGAATTGAACCTGTTTTCAATCTCATCCGCAAGTTCGTCCATCCTCTCACTATTTTCCTGCCTGCGCGTCTCGATCTCATCATTCGCCACTGCGATGATCACATCAAGCCTCTTCTGAATACGCAATAACTCCGCCCGTGCCCTATCCAGGCCCATAAGCATATCCCGCAGATCCAGCGCTGCCTTAAAGGACAACGTGAAATCAATAATGATATAGACCGTCACCACCGCTGTAACACAAGTCAAGACCATATATGGTATTGCAAAAATCAACTTTTCCACGCCTTTGTGCAAAACTCCGGTCATAAAAATAGTCAAAAATCCCCATGCCACCGTGGAGGATAAGCAGATATGCCCTTTATAATTAAACTTCTGGTTTGAATAATCCCAGTACCGCACCTTAAAGAGCGATTCCATAACCACTCCTGTGACAAATTCCAGCGCCGTAGCTCCCACACACCCTGCCAGGTAGGTCAGGATCAGGTTATCCTGAAAAGGCATGGAAACCACCAGCATCATGATCGCCCCACTTCCATAAATAGGAAGAAAGGGTCCTCTCATAAACCCACGGTTTACAAACTTCCTGCTTTTTACCGATACAAAAGCGGACTCAAAGACCCAGCCAAAGAAACAGTAAAAATAAAAGAAAAACAACCATTGTGTCATCGTGTACTGATACATATCTTCATTTCCTCGTTACATAAAACTTATGATCTCCTCTTTCGGCGCTTTCGTCTGCTCCACGCTGATAGCTTTTAATACCGGACCCTCTCCGCCATAATCGGCAAAGTATTCTTTATCCACCCTGGCGGTCACCTGCACCCACTGCTTATCTTTTAAGATATCCGTCTTATCGTACTCACACACAAAACCAAGAAACGCCATATCATCCGCACAGCAGGTCATTGCCATCCGCCCCGGCACAAAATAACCCGCAGGAAAATCCGAGGGCTTTAAGACCATCGCCACAAACTGCACAGTCTTACCCGTATACCGCTCCAGATGGTCAAGGCTGTCCAGATACCAGATCCCGTATCCTTCATTATCCAGCTTGATCACCGGATCTTCCAGACTGTAAGGCAGATCCTCTTCAAAAATCTGGTTCACTTCCCCTTCCGAATCCTCGAAAATAATGTCCGCCTTCTGGTTGATTGCCTTTACATTCCTCTTATAGGAACTAAGATCCTCTATATCGTCGCAACGGTTAAAGATGATCATCTCTGACTTGCGAAGCATCTCCGCCAAAAGAGATTTCATATTAGTGAAATACATGGGGAATGTGGAAGCATCAATTATAGTGATCTGCTGCTCGATACTCCAATGAAACGGAAGCTTCATATTTTTAAAGTTCCACATACCGTTATACTCTATGATGATACGTTCCGGTTTGTATTCCTTTTCCAGCTCGATCAGATGGGAAGTGTTAAAATCCTCCTCATCCTCAATAAGAACCATGTCCGTACGGCTCATTTTAAGAATCTTCTCACTATACTCCCCTTCCCCTTCCTCACAAACAATCAAAAGTGTCCTTCCTTTGATCTGGAAATAGGGCTGCTCGACCGTATAGCAGATGAACTCTGTTTTCCCGCTTTCCAAAAAGCCATTGATCATATAAACCGGTTTCATGTCTTACCTTCTTTCTTTTCAAACTGCTTCTATTTGCTAAAGAGCCGGTGTAACGCATCTTCCTTTAAACCGGAACCGATCACACAGAATTTCCCTGTCACGTCGGGCCTTCCATTCCGAACATTGCTCTCACCGGGAACATAATCAAAATAGACCCAGCCGCCTTCCGTTCCCTGGACCATTCCCTTTGCCCGAAGGACAAAGCCATACTTACTCTCATCCTCAAGTTCTTCCAGAATCCGCTCCACTTCATCCTTACTGTAAGCCGTGGGGGTCTCCATTCCCCAGCTCGCAAAGACTTCATCCGCATGATGGTGATGATGGTCATGACCGTGGCAGCCGCAATTGCACTCCGGACCGTGTCCATGGTCATGGTCGTGATGGCAGTGCTCATGCCCTTCTTCATGGTCATGATGGCAATGCTCATGCCCCTCCTCGTGGTCATGATGGCAGTGCTCATGATGATGGTGATGTTCCTCTTCCTCATGATGGTGTGCCATGACCTCAGCCATCATCTCGGCCTCCAGATCCTTAGCGCCCTCAATGGCAGCAAGGATATCATCTCCTTCGATCTGATCCCATGGGGTCGTGACGATCGCTGCCTTCTCGTTATGCTCTCTGATCAGCTCAATCGCTTTATCTAACTTCTCTTTGGAAATATCGCCTGTCCTGCTTAAGATAATGGTTCCTGCATATTCAATCTGGTTGATAAAAAATTCCCCAAAGTTTTTAATATACATTTTACACTTAGAAGCATCCACCACCGCTACGGCGCTGTTTAATGCAACGTCTTTCGTGTCGATCACATCCTGTACGGCTTTCATTACGTCGGAGAGCTTCCCAACCCCGGAAGGCTCGATCAAAATCCGCTCCGGTTCGTATGTGTGCAAAACTTCCTTTAAAGAAGTTCCGAAATCTCCCACTAAAGAACAGCAGATACATCCGGAGTTCATCTCCTTGATCTCTATCCCCGCCTCCTTCAAAAATCCGCCGTCGATCCCTATCTCACCAAACTCGTTTTCAATCAGTACCACTTTTGTATCGGCAAGAGACTCGGATAAAAGCTTTTTGATCAGCGTGGTCTTCCCTGCGCCTAAAAAACCGGATACAATATCAATCTTTGTCATGTTATTTCCTTCTTTCTATATACTAAACTTCATGCAGATAATATTATAATAATTCCAATCCATAAAGTCAAATATTCGCTTCCCAGTCCGCTTCCTTAAATCCCGGACAGACATAGCCCTCCGTCACCAGTAATGGCCGTTTGACCAGCATACCATCCGTTGCAAGGAGCGCAAGCTGCTCTTCTTCCGACATATCCGGAAGTTTATCCTTAAGCTGCAATTCTTTATACAAGTTCCCACTGGTATTAAAGAACCTCTTAAGAGGCAGTCCGCTTTTTTGATACCATTCCTTAAGCTCCGATACAGTAGGATTTTTTTCCTTGATGGGCCGCAGCTCATAACTGATTCCCTTACTGTCAAGCCACTTAAGCGCCTTTTGGCAGGTGCTGCATTTCGCATAACATAATACTGTGATCTTTTCCATATTGATACCATGCCTTTCCACATGAGCCTATCCCATGTGGGGGATAGGCTCAAAAATTAGTCTTTCTATGTTTTATCATACCACCATTTCCTTATTTATTCCATTAAAATAGCTTCCGGAAATTTCCTACTCCTGACATTCCGGACAAAAATACACCGTTCCACCCAAATAACTTGCTTTCTGGATATTGCTGCCGCAGTATGGACAGGGCTTTCCCACCGTCAACTTGCTAAGAAGTGTCCGATATCCGCCCTTTTCTCCTAAAAGATCCCTTTCCGTATCCCTGCCCCCCGCCTCCGTCATCTTCCCGAGCACATCCAGCATCGTGTCGTACAGCTTTTTAAAATGGGCTTCCTTTAAGGTGCTAAGCTTCCGCTTGGGGTGTAAGCCCGACAGGAAAAGGATATCCTGCAGGACCCCGTTCCCAAGCCCGGGAATCCGCTGTTGTGTTGCAAGAAAAGCCTTTACGGATGTGGTTCCCGAAAGGTCTTCTTTTAACGAGCAAAAGTACTCATAATCAAACTCTTCCGTACCCGGGAACGGTTTTTGCCTGGCCACCTGATAATAAAAATTATCATACAGCTCCGGCTGGATCAAAAACATGCTTCCATACATCTGTACCGTACAGACTAAAAAAGAACCGTCTTCCAAATCAAGCCTGGTCTGATACCTTTGAGGAAGCTTTTCCTCCGGCAGATGATAGCGGATGTTCGTTCCATCCCCGATCACAAAGCTGTACCGGGGTCCTCCCTTTTCATCCTCCAGTTCCAGTTCCACCATACTGCCAATGCCAAGAGAGTTCCCAATCACTTTCCCTTCCATCACCTTAGAATAAAACTCTGGCTCTCCGCTATAAAAAGCAAAACCATGAGGCGTATGCGCCGTATGGGCTTGTACGATCCGCTTTCCCTTTACATGCTCATTCAGCTGCCTAGCAATTGTAAAGCTTTCCGGTATTTCAATCATTCTGCCACCTCTTCAATGTAGAGAAATATGACATCAGCATCGTTTTCGCTTCCTCCAGCGTTTTGGCACGACCGCCTTCCACTTCAAAAGGTGCGCAAAAGTCTGCCATTTCCTCCATGCTGCACTGCCGAGCAAACTCCCCGTCTTTATAGCAGTAGCAGCAAAAAGTATCATTGACACTGCCATCCTTTTCCGTTCCGTACTGATTCTCCTGCATCGGCATCCCACAGCTTTGACAAATCTTTAATTCCATTCTCGTAATCCTCTCTTTCTTTGTTTGATGAGATTACTATACCAGGTTTAATATGACGCATTGTGTGTCATATTAAAAAAATAATTTTCATTCATATAATTTCCCCATCTCCCGGATCCGCTGCCTGATCTCATCTTTCATTTCCACAGGAGAAAGCACCTTTGCCGAAGGGCCGAAAGACAGGATCATACCGTACACCCAGTCATCCAAGGCGCACCTTAAGCAGATCAGGAAATCCCCCTCCGGAAGCACTGTGATTTCCTCTTCATCAAACCGGTCGTAAACCCGGTAAGCTTCCTTTTTATTGATCCGGACTTTCATTTCAAACGTATCCGGTTCTTCCACAAAGACCTCTGGTTCCTGCATCTTAAACCGCTCTCCGTCCTGTTTAAAGATCTCATCCATCACTTTGAGGCGTTTCATCCTCAGAACCTTAAACAGGCGCATGGCTTTTCTTTTGCGGCAAAAAGCCCGCAGATACCAGGTATATTCTTTAAAAAGAAGCTGGACTGGTTCCACTTCCCGCCTCGTCATCTCCCCATACTGTCCATAATAATCAAATTCCAACACGCGTCTTCCGATAATGGCATAGCGGAGATTCTCAAACAGCTCTTTCCTTCTCCCGCTCCAATCAGAAAAGTCAATCGACACCCAGTTTTCCGGCTCCGCCTTAAAAAAATCCCTCAGCTTGCGCAAGGTTTCCTCCTCATGCTGGGCCCCTGTTTCCTTAAGACTTACCAGCGCCGCTAAGATCTCCCCCTGCTCCTGCTTTGAAATCAGCATCTTATCAAGGACAAACTGCTCTGTCAGGCAGATCCCCCCGCCTTTTCCTTTTTTGGCATAAACCGGTATCCCTGCCATGCTTAAGGCTTCCACATCCCGGTATACTGTCCTTACGGAGACTTCAAACCGCTCCGCCAGCTCCCCTGCCGTGACCATTCCCTTATTCATTAAAATATAGACCATACTAAGCATCCGGTTCAGCATAAAACATCCTCGTTTACATTCCGCCGATCAGCGTCCAATTTTCTCATAATTTCAAAATAATATGCCGGATTGGGCTTACAATAGCTGCTATTTTCATATGTAGTGATCCACTCAAAATCTTCCGGGTCCATAGGCAATAAAGTGCCGTCCAAGTCAAATAATACCGTTTTTATCACTTTTACCGTCCTCCCTGCTGTTTCTTTCCATTCATCAGGTCATAATAAAAAATATACTGCTGAAGGCTCCCCCCGTATCCCGCATACCGTTCAAAAGGAAACCCTTGAGGGTACTGCTCCTTTAACACCTTATTTATGTGGGTATCCACCGGGAACGCGTCTGTGTGGTGCAGCGCAAACAAACAAATACAGTTAGCAACCTTGGCTCCCACCCCGCAAAGCCTGCTAAGCTCCGCTACTGCCTCCCGGTATGCCATCCCCCGGATTGCGTCCAGACTGACATCCCCCATGCAGACGGCTGCTGCCGTCTCCTTCACATACCGGCTCCTGTAGCCCAGATTGCAGGCATACAATTCTTTTAAATCCGCATCCATCAGGGCCTTTGGCGTAGGAAACGCATAGTAGACATTGCCCTCATCATCGGCTTTCTTTTCCCCGTATCTTTGACAGATCAGGTCGATACAGTGGCGGATCCTCTTGATATTATTCTGCTGGGATATGATAAAAGATATGATCATCTCCCACAAATCCTGCCGCAGAATCCTGATCCCGCTGCCAAATTCCGCAGCCCTGCAAAGATAAGCATCTTCCGGATCAATAGACGAGATCAGCCTTCCATAGTCCTCCTCCAGGTCAAAATAGCTTTTCCAGACAGACTCAAATTCTTCCTCAGGACAGGATAAACTGACACATTGCCCGCACTGGTCTATCTTTAAATATTTTCCAAAGGCAGGAAGGCCATACCTTAGGCTGACACGCCCGTCCTCATCTTTCACTTCTTCCAAAAAAGTAAGCCGGAAGCACTGTCCGGACTCACAGATCTGACGGACCGAAAAATGTCCGTTTTCTATCGTTATCAATCCTTCCCGCCTCCTGACAAATTTCTCTTTTGTGCCAGTGCTTCCCTGATACGGCTGATCTCCTCCTTATGCCCCTGGTCGTCAAGAGGTGTTTCCAGATAAAAGGGAAGCCCGGAAAGTAAGGGATGATCCAGCACACGAAGCAGGGCGTCCATGCCAATCTCACCGCTGCCTGTCACCGCATGGCGGTCCTTATGTGACCCAAAGGGCATCATACTGTCGTTTAGATGGATCGCACGGAGCAGATCAATCCCCAAGATACGGTCAAATTCATCAAGTACCCCGTCCAAATCGTTTACAATATCATACCCGGCCGCAAACACATGACAGGTATCCAGGCAGATCCCAATCTGTTCCGGATGCTCCACCCCATCCCGGATCTTTTTAAGCTCCTCAAAGCTTACCCCGATTTCCGTTCCCTTACCGGACATAGTCTCCAATAAGACCATGATATTTTCCTTTCCCGTAAGAGCCATATCAAGGCCGGCAATGATGTTCCGGATTCCCGCTTCGGCTCCGATTCCGGTGTGGCTTCCCGGATGGAACACGATGTTTTCAATTCCAAGCTTATCCATCCTCTCAACGTCTTCCCTGATGACCATACAGGCAAACTCATAAGTTTTCTCCGTGCCGCTGGCAAGATTTAACGTATATGGGGCATGGGCAAGCAGTGGTCCAAAACCGTTTTCCCTTCGCAGCGCCTGAAATTTCTCTATTTCTTCTTTATCATAAACCCGATAGCCTGACCCCCGGGGATTACGGCTGAAAATCTGCATGGTGTCTGCCCCCATCTTCACCACGTTTTCCGCTGCCTGCAAAATCCCGCCTGCAATCGACATATGTGTTCCTATCGTCATCATTTGTTCCTCCTTGCCAAGTGATAGTATGGAAGTTTACCTCATTATATCTTAATTATCAGAATGCAACAAGAAAAAACTGTTGACATAAATCCGAAATCGTACTAAGATAGCTTATATCCGATTTCGGATTTGTAAAAATGTCAAGGCACATTGCCTGAAAGGAAAGAAAACCGGAGGAGCAAAATGGAATATAAAGAATCACCTGAATTAAAGGAAATTAACCGTCTGATCAAGGAGCTTATGGATCTGTATTACGAAGTCTCATTAAAGTCCAGTCTCTCAGAGAGTGCTTTTGATATTTTATATGCCCTGGTCTCCATGGGAAGCGGCTGCATGCAAAAGGACATTGCCGACTATTACCATGTAAGCAGGACCACTATCAATTCTTCCGCAAAAAAACTGGAAGAACAGGGATATCTTACCATGCAAAAGGGCCATGGAAAAAACAAACACCTTTTTTTGACCGATGCCGGCAAAAAACTTGTCAGTGAAAAGATCATACCCGTCATGCAGATGGAAGCCGGGATCTTTGCGGAAATGAAACCCGGAGAGGGAAAGGAATTTCTCCGGCTTTTTCAGGAGTATATCAGAATTTACAGAGAAAGGATTGTAAGCAGGAAATGAAACGTGCCACTGTGAAAATTCAATTATCAGACCATTTTACCTACCAAAGGCTGCTGCGCTTCGTGCTGCCTTCTATTTTCATGATGCTTTTTACCTCGATCTACGGCGTTGTGGACGGTCTTTTTGTCTCCAACTTTGCGGGAAAAACCGCTTTTGCCGCGGTAAACCTGATCATGCCCTTCCCCATGCTGTTCGGCGCCGTGGGATTCATGCTGGGAACCGGCGGCTGCGCCATCGTTGCCACCACCTTAGGCCAGGGATTTCGGGAAAAAGCCAACCGATGCTTTTCTTTGATCGTCCTTACCACCATCGTCTCCGGTCTTTTGTTAAGCCTTCTGGGCTTTTTTATGATGCCTGCAATCGCACGGCTTTTTGGTGCCGAAGGACAGATTCTGGAATATTGCATTTTGTACGGGCGGATTCTGTTTGCATCGCTTACTATGTTTATGGTTCAAAACCTGTTCCAGACCTTCCTTGTGACTGCCCAGAAGCCCACCCTGGGGCTGATCATCACGGTTGCGGCAGGGCTTACAAATATTATTTTAGACTTTTTGTTTGTGGGCGTCTTACAATGGGGGATTGCCGGTGCCGGAATTGCCACTGCCATAAGCCAGATTGTAGGCGGGCTTTTCCCGCTTGTTTACTTTGCCCGGCCGAATACAAGCCTTCTTCGCCTGACAAAACCCGCAAAGGAACTTTCGATCCTGATAAAAACCTGTACCAATGGTTCCTCCGAGCTAATGACCAATGTCTCCCTTTCGCTGGTCAACATCCTCTACAATTATCAGCTTGGTGTTAGAATATAAATAGTACAAGTTAAACATGG
>OFGA01002485.1_pt1 | contig 11330 bp, 9 predicted proteins | sample 1521471 | NCBI WGS metagenome assembly OFGA01 (sample SAMEA3504086, study PRJEB24116) | mouse gut metagenome | biome: mouse gut; feature: mouse-associated habitat; material: faeces | place: Denmark | collected 2011
CGTGAAATCGGTACGGAACATCAACCAGATGATTTCCTCCGCCCTGAACTGCGCGGTAAAACAGCGGCAATCCCACCAAGGGCTGTGTCCTGCCGAAGCTGGAGCAGAAGGAAATGAAAATCCTGCCACCGGAGAGTTTGAGGACTTTCCTCTCCGGTACACCCCAGCCCTAACCGCTCCGAACTCCCGTATGGGTCACGGTTTGGGTCAACTCCAAAACGAAAATTCCCTCATGCGTACTTCAAGCGGCCCTTCGGCTCCGCCACCGGACGCAAATCAGAGAACAATAAATTCTTGTCCTTGGTCCCGCTGAGAATCGCCAACAACAGCTTTTCCTACTGGCTCACAGTCTCCCGTCCTGCGCTGTGTCATTCTGTTTTCTTCCTGATAACTACTATAGCATATCCTCGGCGAGAAGGAAAGGGATGTTTTGCGCTTCCCGCATGTTGCGCGCTCCTCCGCGAGTGGTCTACGCTTTCAAAATTTTTACTTGCTCAGCCGCTCCAGTCCGCTAAGCTCCACCCGGGTGCCGCTGATGTCCACCGCCGTCACAGTGGCGGGGTCGATGTAGCAGGGAACTTCCAACTCCAGCCGTCTGAAATGGGTTTCGGCAAAAAGAAGCCGCTTACCACAGTCTGCCTTCCTCTACGGCCTGCTGGACTTCTTCCAGGCTCATACCCTCGTAGTGACCCTGGCAGGGGTCCGTTTGCTCGCGGATGACCTCGCCCTCCTGGTCATAGAGAAAATAGGTATACTCGTGGGGGCATTCCTCTTTTGGCAAGCCGCTCAGCTTGTCAAACTCTGCCTGCCGTTCCGCCATTCGGACATACTCGTCCCCCATCTTCGCCAGGTCCGGCTCGTAGCCCACATAGTAAGCCAGCTGTCCAAGGCCGTAGCTCTCGCCCTTTTTATTCTTCGGATAATCTCCGTTGACCAAATATTTCTCCGCCAGGTTTTTGTTCTGGTCGTCCAAGGCGCTGTTGTTCCCCACCAGGTACTCATACCAAAGCTCCCCGTCTTTATTCTTGAACATCTTTTCGTTTCCCCGGTAGGAGTTCGGGTCGTCGTCCGGCAGAATCGTGCCGCCCCGGCTCTTGATGAGGTCCACGTCGCCCCGACGGGGGTTTTCAGGCACCGTCTTGGGTGTGCGGAGGTCAATAACGTTTTCGCCGGCGGCAGGCTGGGCGGGCTGCTCCCCCAGGAGGACCGTCTTCGTGGCGGAGTCATAGCCAATCTCCGTGCCCAGCAGTTCGCTGATGGTGCGGATGGGCAGATAGTTCGTTTTCCCTCCCGCCTCGTCGGTGTAGAGGATGGAGCCGGGAACCTTCTGGCCGTTGGCGGCGGTAATGTCTTGGCCCGCTGTGATTTTCTGCTGTCCGTCCAAGGAAACGTTGGCGAAGTTGTAGCTCACCTGCCCGGAAGCGGCCAGGGCGGTGGTCAGGCAAAGGGACAGGGACAGGGCGGCGGTGAGGAGCAGAGATAGAGTGCGTTTCATGGTAATCATCCTTTCGGTTGAGGTTTTTTGTAGGGGCCGACGACTCGGCGGCCCGTTTTTTGGCGGTTTGTGCGGTGGTTGGATACGGCGCGCCGGGGTCGTCGCGCCCTACAGGTGTGCCTCCCACTTTTTCAGCACGACGGCGGCGCTTTCCCTGATTGGCACCACTGTTACGGTAAATGCACAGATTTACCAGTCTGCGACACCGAATAATGTTTTTTCGCCGATTGCAGGAACGCTGATCAGCCTGACGCCATCACTTACCGGTGTTATATCTGTCGGCACCCTGTTAAACGGCGCGCTTACAGGGCTCAGCATTCCGGTAACAGCACAGACGCGGCTGATGCTGGTATTTTCAGCGACAGCAGGAGGGCTGTCTCTGATCAATACTGTTGCAGGATATGCAAGCGCCGGCTTAAGCATTAATTAACAGCACAGGATAAAAAACCGGGATGCCGCTTTTCCGGCATCCCTTTTCTGAAAAATCGAATCTTATAAGCAACTGGTGCTTTTCAGAAGAAGTACAGGATGTAATTTTTCCCTGAATATGCTATAATGGATGCAGACTTATCAAAACTTTTCCGTCATGAAAGCAATCTGTTTATGCCTGAACAGCTTATGCGGAGGCTTTACAGCTCTTTCAGCTGCCCCGGAGCGCAGAATCATGAGAGGGATATGAATTGCCGGAAGGCCTGTAAATACAGGTGCTGCCGGTGTATAAGAGCTTTTGATGAGATAATCAGAAGGTATAGTCTGATTTCTATTTTAAATACGACAGATTATGACAGAGGTGACCAGATGGATAGCAGAAATATCAGTTTTGAAGGAATAAGGAATGCACGTGACCTGGGAGGGCTGCATACAACGGACGGGCATATCATTGCTTCCGGGCGTCTGCTGCGCTCGGCAAATCTGGCAGACGCGACGGATGCGGACAGAGTGAGTCTGCATGAAAAGTGGCATCTTGCCAGAGTCATAGACCTGCGGACGGAGACAGAACGCAGCGAGCAGCCGGATGTGGTGCCGGAAAATGCGGCGTACCTTCCGGTTCCTGTTTTTGACGGGCAGGTGGAAGGTATTTCCCATGAGAAGAGTCAGGGGTTAAGTCAGATCGGAGTAATGATCCCGGAAATGGAAAGCTTATATCGTATGATGGTAACAGACGAATCCTGCAGGAGAAATCTTGGCAGGGCGGCGGAATGTGTGATGGAACATGACTTTACAAAAGGAAGCGTGCTGTGGCACTGCACGGAGGGGAAGGACCGGTGCGGATTGCTTACGGCTGTATTGCTTACGGCTCTGTGTGTGGACCGTCAGCAGATTGTGGAGGATTACATGCTGACAAACGAAGTAAACAGTTCCAGGGCAGAAGCATATTACCGGCAGATGCTCGCGGCGGGAAAAGCGGAGCCGGAGGCTGTCGCGGTAAAGAATGCTTTTCTTGCGAAAACATCATACATAAGCGAGGCTTTTGCAGCCATGGATGAGCAGTATCCGGACATGGAGACCTGTCTTTGTGAGGGGCTGCATATTTCACATGAATCCATTGTAAAGTTTCGAAAAAGTGTGCTGTTATGATACTGCATCTGGATCTGGACAATACAATCATCTATTCCGCACGCCGCGGGATCGGAAGCCGGAAAAAATGTGTGGAGTACTATCAGGGACGCGGCGTTTCGTTTGTTACAGAGCGGACGGCGGAACTTTTCGGAAGTCTTCCGGAGTCTGTTCTTGCTGTGCCGACGACGACGCGGACCATCGAACAGTACCGGAGGATTGATCTTATGGCGGGACCGCTCCGGTACGCGCTTGTATGCAACGGCGGCGTACTGCTGAAGGACGGAGCTGAGGATGCAGAGTGGTATGAAGAGTCGCTGCGTCTGGCTGCCGGGTCCGCTGCGGAGTGCGAACGGGCGCGGGAAATACTTCTGGCAGATGAGAACCGGATATTTGAGGTCCGGTACATTCAGAACTTATTTCTGTTTACAAAAAGTGCGGATTCCGGAAAAACAGTAGCTGCCCTGAGGGAAAAGCTGGATCCCGCACTGGTGGATGTATTTTTAAACGGTAATAAGGTCTATGTCATTCCCGCGAATCTGGACAAGGGGACCGCGGTGAGACGGTTCCGGAAACGGATTGCCAATGAGCGGAGAGGCGGGGAGCCGGTGTTTGCCGCGGGGGACAGTGTGGCTGACCTCTCTATGCTGCGGGAGGCGGACGTGGGGATTGCGCCGCGGGAGCTTGCAGGCCTGCCGGGGCTGCGGAAGGATGCCGTGATTATGGATGGAACACATGTTTTTTCAGATGACCTGCTTGAATTTGTTCTGCGGAGCGCGGACTGTCGGAGGAATTCCCGAGAAGGTCTGCGTGTCTGCACGGAGGGGAAATAATTGTGAGTGTGTATATTGATTCGGAAAAGGAGCTTGTCCGGATTGCAAAGAGGGAAAATAACAGCAAAAGGGGATATCTGATTGTAAATCCGCTGCAGGGAAAGCACGTTCCGGTCAGTCCGGGCGCGGCGTTTGCACTTTTTGACCGGCTGGCAGCTGTCGTGGAGAGCGCGTATCCGGGGGAAACGCTGCTTCTGGCCGGGTTTGCCGAGACGGCGACGGCGATTGGCGCGTATCTTGCGGTAAGACTGTCTTCCCTCTATATCCAGACGACGCGGGAAGTGGTGGACGGGGCGGAATATCTGTATTTTACCGAGTCCCACAGTCACGCGACTGAACAGAAGCTTGTGCGGGACGAACTGGACGAGATGATCGGGCGGGCCGGAAGAATCATATTTGTGGAAGATGAGGTGACGACCGGAAATACGATTCTGGGCATTATGGATCTGATGGAGAAGAGGTATCCTGGGCGGACAGCTTTTTCGGTTGCCTCTCTGCTCAACGGCATGGATGATACGGCGCTGGCGCGTTACCGGGAACGGGGGACCGGTCTGCACTATCTGGTAAAAACCAGCCATCAGGGGTATGAGAGGCAGGCAGAACAGGTACCGGAGAATGGCAGATATTTTGAAAAAAATGTGAGCAGGCCCTCTGTGCGCGTGCAGACGGCTGTACTTGCCGGCTGCCCCGATGCCAGGAGGTGTCTTAGCGGCCCGCGCTATCTGGAAGCCTGTGAAGCCCTGTGGGAGAAAGTGCGGCTGCGGAATGATTTTTCCGGTGCAGGGAGTGTGCTGGTGCTCGGGACAGAGGAATTTATGTTTCCGGCGATGTATATCGCGGAAAAAATTGAAAAGAGCGGCAGAAACGTCCGCTGCCATGCGACGACCAGAAGTCCGATTGCGGTGAGCTGTCTGGAAGGGTACCCGCTTTTTGCACGGTATGCGCTGGAGAGTCTGTATGAGGACGGACGGAAGACATATATTTATAATTTAAAAAAATATGACTGTGTGCTCATATTTACGGATGCAAAAGAACCCCGGGAGGCCGGGGTCCGTTCACTGATCAACGCAGTGTCATCCTGCGGAAACCAGAGTATTTTTCTGTATGTGTGCCGTGAGAGCATTGCGCTCCGGAATGGAGATTCACATGGAATATGACTGCCTGATTATTGACGATGAAAAAATGCTCGCGGACAGCACCGCGGAATACTTTAATCTGTTCGGCGTCCGGACCGCGGCCGTCTGCAGCGCCGCGGAATGCCGGACATTTCTTGAAAAAAATACGGCAGAACTTCTTCTGCTCGACATCAGTCTGGGGGATGACAGCGGATTTTCGCTCTGCCGGGAACTCCGGGAAAAAACGCAGATTCCGATTCTCTTTTTTTCTGCGCGGCAGAATGACGACGACAAAATTGTCGCGCTGGGCATCGGCGGCGACGATTATATTCAAAAGCCCTGTTCCTTAGGGGTACTGCTCGCAAAGGTCAGGGCGGTACTCAGGCGGTACGGTCAGACAGAGAAAGACCGCTATTCCGACGGCAGACTCACCATTGATTTCCGCGCAAAGGAAGTTCTGGTCGACAGCCGCCCCGTCCGGCTGACGGCACTGGAATATAAGCTGTTATCCTACCTTGTCCGGAATGAAAACAGGGTCGTTTCCAAGCAGGAACTTTTTGAGAAAATCTGGGAAGACAGATTCACGGGCGACGGGACCCTGAATGTGCATATCCGGAAACTGCGCGAGGCGATCGAGCCGACGCCCGGCAGACCACAGTACATTCTCACGGTCTGGGGGGACGGATACAGATTTACCGGAGGCAGGCCATGAAAAAATATGCCTTTCCCGCAGTTCTTCTCGCATTTTTTCTGATCGAGACCATGGCTCTGCTCCTTTTCGCGCTGCAGGATCCGTCCATTCCGCAGGACACCATCGCAGTCAACGAGGCCGTGCAAACGGTGCAGGCCGACTGGGGGCATTTTGACCGTCATAAAAATCACACTTCACTCCGGTATGTCGTGCTGGACAATCGCGGAAACGTACTATACCGGACCGGAGACGGCCTCAGCGAGAGCATCCACGCGGCGGTTCGCCACCGTGACACCATTCTCGACCTCACGACGGACGGCCTCCCTGTCGGAAAGCTCATCATATTCTGCGACAGCGCCGCACACTTTACAGCCGCAAAACGTACCGCTCTTTTTCTGATGCTCGCCGCAATGTCCGTTCAGTGTGTACTCTGTGCCGGATATCTCTTAAATATCCACCGCACCATCCTAAAGCCGTTCGACCAGCTGAAAGCCTTCGCCGCGCGCATCGCAGGCGGCAATCTCGACCTGCCGCTGTCGATGGACCGCCAGAATTTCTTCGGCGCTTTCACGGAGAGTTTTGATATCATGCGCGCCGAACTGAAATCAGCCCGCCGCGCCGCCGCAGAGGCAGAGACAGAAAAAAAAGAGCTTGTCGCCAAGCTCTCTCATGATATCCGGACGCCCGTCGCAAGTATCCGCGCCGCCGCGGAACTCGGAACGGCACTGGCAGACAGCAGCAGAATCCGGGATAACTATACGCAGATCATCCGGAAGGCAGACCAGATCAGCACTCTCGTGACCGAGCTGTTTACCGCAACTCTCGAAGAGCTCGGACAGCTCCCCGTAAGACCGTCGGACATTGAAAGCACAGAGCTGGCGCAGCTGCTCGGCAACGCGGACTACCTGCACCGCGCGCAGATTCCGGAGATCCCGCACTGCCTCGTGTACGCCGACCGTCTCCGCCTTCAGCAGGTCTTCGACAACCTTTTTTCCAATTCCTACAAATACGCCGGCACCGTGACAGTACATCGGAACGGAAACTTTCTCGCAGTCAGCATCGAAGATGAAGGCGGCGGCGTCAGCGCGGAAGAGCTCCCTCTTCTGAAAGAAAAATTCCGGCGGGGCGCCAACGCAAAAGACACGGAGGGCGCAGGCCTGGGCCTCTATATTTCCTGCTATTTTATGGAACAGATGCAGGGTGGGCTTATCATTGAAAACGGCGCAGGCGGCCTTCTGGTCACCGCAGAGATCGCCTTAAGCGGCACTTTCTGAATCAGTGCCGCACACCAGCCGCAAAACAGCAGCGCTTTCTATGCCACAAAACGATACATAAAGATAAAATGGCAGATACTCCCCGCCATCACAAACAGGTGAAATATCTCGTGACTCCCGAAGTTCACATGCCTTGAATTAAAAACCGGAAGCTTTAAGGCGTAAATCACACCGCCCGCCGTATAAATAATGCCGCCCGCGAGAAGCCAGAAAAACGCCTCCGCACAGAGTGTCTCAAACAACTGTCCGAACACGAACACACACACCCAGCCCATCGCGATATAGATGACGGAGGAAAACCACTTCGGGCAGTTAATCCAGAGCGCCTTGACGAGCATCCCCGCCACCGCAATCCCCCAGACGGCTGCCAGAAGCGTATATCCCGCCTTTCCGCCCAGCACGATCAGGCACACCGGCGTATACGAGCCCGCAATCAGGACAAAAATCATCATATGATCCAGCTTCTTAAAAATCCTTAAAATCCTGCCCGGCACCACCACGGAGTGATAGAGTGTGCTCGCCCCGTAGAGCGAAACCATACTTCCCATAAATATCATCATCGCACCGGCATTGAGACTGCTTCCTGAAAGTCCCGCTTTCACCAGAAGCGGCATCGCCGCAAACACTGCCATCATCAGAGCTATAAAATGTGTAATCGCACTTCCCGGTTCCCGAATCGTTATCTGCATATCCATTCCTCCTTCTGCTTTGTGCGGGCATCTGCCCTGTCAGATTTATGATCCACACCGCATATAGCGGTTTCTTCATCTCTTACACGTAGTATCGAAAACTATATGTTGTTTCCATAATACTATTATTATACGAAGGTGTCAATGCAGATATTCTTAAATTTTTCTTGTATTTTTATTTCGTGCAGATACCGGGACAGCGTCACATTCATTCCGTCTCCTCCACTTTGCTTTTTTTCAGCAAAAGCTGCTTTTCCTTCCTGCCCGTCCCGCCCGCACAGCCTCACAGGCTTCCGTCCCCCGGCCACCCTGTGACACGGAATGATCAGTGAGCGCTGATGTCACAGTTTTTTCACACTTTCCCTTATTACCAGATGCCCGTCGACAATGCTGATGCCGCTTCTGAAAGTTTCACGGTTCATTTTCCGGATGAGGATCCTGAGCGCCCTGCGCGCCATTTCCTTTATATCCACCTCACAGGTCGTCAGCGCGACATCGCACAGCTCCGGAAGCAGATAATTGTCATACCCTGTCACGGAGACATCCTCCGGCACCCGGCAGCCGTGCTCCCGCAGCTTTTTGATAAAATAACCGGCAGCGAGATCACAGCTGCAGACAAATGCTGTCGGCATCTCTTCCGGCAGCTGCATAAAACGAACCGGATCAATCAGGCCGCCCGTCTTCTCCCGGTCTTCCAGCACCCATTCCGGCCTGATCTGTTCGCCATGCTCCAGCATCGACCTGGCATAACCAAAATAGCGGTCCGTAACCTGGACAGCCGAAAGCAGCGTTCCCACATAACCGATGTGCCTGTGTCCCATATCAAACAGATAATTCGTAAGCCGGTACGCGCCGTAATAGTTGTCCGCAACCACCGCATCCGTCTGCCTTTTTTCACTGCAGAAATCAAGATAGACCACCGGCACATCCGTCTCTTCCAGCCGGTCCAGATAGCCGTCCGCAAGCCTGCCGATCACAATCATGCCGTCCGCCTTCTGCTCCTGCACAAGCATCGGCAGCATGCTCTCCGCTTCCGCCCTGCCGCTGACCACCTCCATCAGCGTAAAACCCCCCTCAGCCATGGCCCTTGTCGCCACCTGCTGATACATCTGCAGATAAAAAGAATCGCCCTGTTCCATATAGCGCGCCGCAACGAGCACGCCGATATTATAACTCTTATCCCGCTTCTCTCCGGGCTGTGCAGACGGCTGTTTATACCCCATCTCGTCGGCAAGCCGCCTGATTCTCTCCCGCAGATTCTCACTGACGCCTTTCTGCCCTGATAACGCCTTCGACACTGTGACCGTGCTGACCGCAAGACGCTCCGCAATATCCGCAAGCCTCACATCTTTTGCCATATCTCATCCCTTCCGGCTGTCTGTCTCCCGCATAAGGGCCGCGCGAAGAGCAGCAAGTTTTTCTTCTGCATCTTCCAGGGAACTTCCTTTTACCCCGAAATAGTATTTGATCTTCGGCTCCGTCCCGGACGGGCGCACACAGCACCACGCATTTTCCGAGAGCTCATAATAAAGTACATTGGAGGACGGTAATCCGGTGGCCTCCACCGCTCCTGTCAGCAGATCTTTCCTGACATCCGACCCGTAATCCCGCACCGCCAGAACATGAAAGCCCCCGAGCTCTTTCGGCGGATTTTCGCGGGACTGACGCATCAGCTCCCGGATCTGCGCCGCGCCGTCAATGCCCTTTAAAGTCTTTGTGTCAAGCCCTTCCCTGTAAAATCCGTACTTCTCATACATCAGAAGCATCTGGTCCCACAGCGTCCTCCCGTTCTTTTTGCACCAGGAAGCCACCTCGCAGAGCATCATCACAGCGACGCAGGCGTCCTTATCCCGCGCATAGGTTCCCGCCAGACAGCCATAGCTCTCCTCCAGTCCGAATACATAACTGAAGCTTTTGTGTTCTTCGAATAATTTAATCTGCTCTCCGATATATTTAAATCCGGTCAGAACCTCAATCAGCTTCACCCCATAATCCGCAGCAATCGCCTTCGCCATATCCGTGGTGACGATTGTCTCAACAAGAGCGGGATTCGCGGGCATCGTTCCCGTCGCGGTCCGCTCCCGCAGAATATATTCCGCGATCAGCATTCCGGACATATTTCCGGTAAAGGTCACATATTCTCCCGTTTTTGTATCTTTACAGTACACGCCAAGCCGGTCGGCATCCGGATCTGTTGCAAGTACAATGTCAGCATCTACTTCTTTTGCAAGTTTTAATGCAAGTTCAAATGCCTTCGGTGATTCCGGATTCGGGTACGCCACCGTGGGGAATGTGCCGTCCGGCAGTTCCTGCTCCTTCACCACATAAACATTCGTAAATCCAAGTTCTCTCAGCACACGGCGCACCGGCAGATTTCCGGTTCCGTGCAGCGGCGTGTAGACGATCCGGATCTCTCCCGCCATCTCCCGGATGATCTCCGGATGGACCGCCTGTTTTTTGAGCTCTTCCATGTACCGGTCGTCGATTTCCTGCCCGATCACACGGTACAGTCCGGCCCGCACCGCCTCCTCCTTCGCCATTGTTTTCACCTGCTCAAAAGACGTCACCTTCGCGACCTGCGCGAGGATGTTTTTGTCGTGCGGCGGCGTAATCTGCGCCCCGTCCTCCCAGTACACCTTGTATCCGTTGTATTCCCGCGGATTGTGGCTCGCCGTGATCACAATACCGGATACACAGCCAAGCTCCCGCACCGCAAAAGATAATTCCGGCGTCGGGCGCAGACTGTCAAATACATAGGCCCTGATTCCGTTCGCATTCAGGCAGAGCGCCGCTTCTTCGGCAAATTCCGCCGACATGATTCTGGAATCATAAGCAATGGCGACCCCTTTCTCCTGCCCTCCCCGGTCAGTTATATAATTCGCAAGGCCCTGCGTCGCCTGACGGACCGTATAAATATTCATGCGGTTCGTCCCCGCGCCGATCACGCCGCGCAGGCCTCCGGTCCCGAATTCCAGCTGCCGGTAAAACCTGTCCTCAATCTCCGCAGCATTCCCCTCAAGCTCCCGCAGCTCTGTCTGCGTCTCCGCATCAAAATACGGATCCGTACACCACTGTCTGTATGTGTCCATATAGCTCATATCCCTGATTCTCCTTTATCCTGTCATTGTTAAATTCTATTATAAACTTTATTTAATTTCATGTAAACTTATTTTAACCGCACGACAGGCTTTTCCTTTTTTATCCCGCCGGACAAAAACTGCCGCACCGGAAGCTCCACACAGTTCCTCAGTCTGTATGGAGCCCCGGTGCGGCAGTTATTCCCGTTTCAGCAGCGCATCTGCGCCGATCAGTCAGCGCGGCTTCACCGAAGCCGTCAGTGTATCCCCGTCCGTGTCAATTACAATCACATCCTTCGCGCGCACTTTATCCGCGAGGATCAGCTTTGCGGAGAGCGTCTCGACATGTTTCTGGAGAAAACGCTTCAGCGGCCTCGCACCGTAGACGGGATCATAGCCGTGCTCCACGATATAGCGCCCGGCCGCCGGGGTAAGCTCTACCGACACTTCCCGGTCTGTCAGCCGGCGGTTTAAGTCCTTCATCAGCAGGGTGATAATCGCAGAGATATTCTCCTTTGTCAGCGGTTTAAAGAGTATGATTTCGTCCAGACGGTTTAAAAATTCCGGTCGGAAGCTGCTGCGAAGCTCGCTCATAACCG
>OFGA01002487.1_pt1 | contig 11327 bp, 9 predicted proteins | sample 1521471 | NCBI WGS metagenome assembly OFGA01 (sample SAMEA3504086, study PRJEB24116) | mouse gut metagenome | biome: mouse gut; feature: mouse-associated habitat; material: faeces | place: Denmark | collected 2011
GGGGCTGGAGCCGCTGCCCGTCCTTCAGGTGGCCCTTCTGGGGGTGCTGTGCGCCCTGCTGTCCATCTTCTTCTGCACCGCCATGCACGCCGCCCCCAGGCTCTATGCCAGGTACCTCCCCGACCCCCTGCTCCGAGGGCTGGCGGGGGGCATTCTGGTGCTGGCCCTCACCCTGCTGGTGGGGGAGCAGACCTACAACGGCGCAGGGGACGGGGTCATCCGCAGCATGCTGGCCGGAGAGACCATCCCGGAGGCCTTTCTGCTGAAAATCCTCTTTACCGCCCTCACCCTGGGGGCGGGCTTCCGGGGGGGCGAGATCGTCCCTGTGCTGTTCACCGGCTGCGCCTTCGGCACCTGGGCGGGGCCCCTGCTGGGCCTGCCCCACGGCTTCTCCGGGGCGCTGGGGATGGCAGCCGTCTTCTGCGGGGCCACCAACTGCCCCCTCAGCTCCATTCTGCTGGCCTTCGAGCTCTTTGGCGGGGAGAGCCTGCCCCTGTACGCCCTGTGCTGCGGGGTGTCCTACATGCTGTCCGGCTACTACGGGCTGTACAGCGAGCAGAAGATCATCTACTCCAAATTCAGCCCGGAGTGGATTGACAAGAAAACCCATTGACCCAGGGGCCGCCCCTGCGCAGCCCACAACAGACAATGTAAAGGAGAATGAATTATGACCACCTTCTATCACTACAACTTCAACGTGCTGGACCTGGACCGCAGCCTGGCCTTCTACCGGGAGGCGCTGAAGCTCTCCCCGGTGCGGGAGACGGAGGCGGACGACGGCTCCTTCAAGCTGGTCTTCCTGGGGGACGAGGCCGGCTCCCCCTTCCAGCTGGAGCTGACCTGGCTCCGGGACCGGAAGGAGCCCTACAACCTGGGGGAGTGCGAGTTCCACCTCGCCTTCCGCACCGACGAATACGACGCCCTCCACGCCAGGCACCAGGCCATGGGCTGCATCTGCTTTGAGAACCCCGCCATGGGCATCTACTTCATCTCCGACCCCGACGGCTACTGGATCGAGATTGTCCCGGAGACGCACTGATGGCCCGGGGCGACCGTAATATGGGGTGGCCCGGCTTCTTCCGGGTGTTCACCGTGCTGTGCGCCATGATGCTGCTGCTGGCCCAGAGCGGACAGCAGCAGGTGGCGGCGGGCTCCGGGGCCTGGCAGGTGCTTTCAGTCTACGAGGGACTCACCTGCTGGGCCGTCCCCGCCCTGTTCATGCTGTGGGGGATGCTCGCCCTGGAGGAGGGCCGGCCCCAGGTATCGGCCAGCCTGCTGGGGCTGGCTCTGCCCGCCTTCTGCCTGCTGGTGTTCTGGGGGGCGGTATACGCCGTGGTGTCCCATCTGCTGGGGGGCGGCCTCCTGTCCTGGCGCGGGGTGTGGGCCGCCCTGGTGTCCGCCGCCAAGGGAAACACCTACTTTCACCTGTGGGTGCTCTACCCCCTGATCGGGCTGTATCTGGTCCACCCGGTGCTCCACCGGTTCACCGCCTCGGCCAGTCGGGGGGAGATGCGGTATTTCCTGGGGCTGTGCCTCCTCTTTGCCTCCCTCCTGCCCCTGTGGACCGCCCTGCGCCCCGAGAGCGCCGTCGCCGCCCAGCTGGAGCGGCTGCGGGTCCACCTGGTGCTGGGCTGGGTGGGGTGCTATGTGGGGGGCTGGTATCTGCGGCACTACACCATCAGCCGCCTGGCCGAATACCTTCTGTACATACTGGGTGTTCTGGGGCTGGCAGTCACCGTGATGTCCCCTGCCGGCCTGGATCCCGCCCTCCTGCGGCAGTACACCGCCCCCAACGTCACCTTCGCGGCCGCCGCCTTCTGCGCCCTGTTCCGCTATGTGCTGGGCATCAGTGAGGAGCGGTCCCGCCGACGGGCGGTGAACGAAATCGGGGCCTACGCCTTTGGCATCTACCTGATCTATCCCCTGTGGGCGCTGGTGTTCCAATGGTTCGGGGTCTCCCTGCTGGCCCCCTCCCCGGTGGTGGCCGTTCCCCTGTTCGCGCTGGTGTTCTTCCTCCTCTCCCTCCCCCTCGCCTGGCTGGTCAGCCTGATCCCCGTAGTGGGACCCAAGCTGACCTGAAACGTAAAAAGCCCGGAACCGCTCACGGTTCCGGGCTTTGTCGCTTACAGTGCCTCTTTCAGCGCCTGGGCCATCTGGTCCGGACAGGAGGTAGGTTTTGCGCCGCAGCGGATGCCCTCCATACGCTGGATGGCCTCCTCCACCTTCATCCCCTTGAGCAGGGAGGACAGCCCCTGCAAATTGCCGTCGCAGCCTCCCTCCACCTGGATGCTCTGAATCACACCCTCCTCCACTTCAATCTGGAAGTGCCGGGAGCAGGTGCCCCGGGGGGTATACTGAATGGTCATGATGACGCCGCCTTTCTAACAAAATGAACCAGCCTTCGACAGATTGCGACACCCTTCGCCATCCCCCAGGCGGTATAATGGGAATTATAGCAAATTCTGACAAAAAAGGCAACCCTTACTGGGCCGATCTGCGCCGGTTCAGTCGAATACGGTCGGCAATCATGGCAATAAATTCGCTGTTGGTGGGCTTTCCCTTGGCATTGGACACGGTGTAGCCAAAGTATTTTTGCAGGGTCTCCAGGTCGCCCCGGTCCCAAGCCACCTCGATGGCGTGGCGGATGGCCCGCTCCACCCGGCTGGGGGTGGTGTTGAACCGCTTGGCCACCTCGGGGTAGAGCACCTTGGTCACCGCGTTGATCACGTCCATGTCGTTCACCGCGATGATGATGGACTCCCGCAGGTACTGGTAGCCCTTGATGTGGGCGGGCACGCCCACGTCGTGAATGATGGCGGTCACCTGGCTCTCCAGGCTGGTGCTCCGGTCCTCCTCGGGCTCCGCGCCGCTGGGGGAGTCATCACCTGGCGCAGCCGCTCGGCCACTACCGTAAGCCGGCAGGGCTTGGTAACAAAGAAGTCCGCCCCCTTGGCCGCCGCCGCGTCCACCACGCTGCCCTTGATGTAGCCGGACAGGATCAGCACCCTGGGCCGCTCAGGCAGGCGGGAGATCGCGTCCAGCACATCCATGCCGTCCATGCCGCCGGTAAGCACCATGTCCATAACGACGGCGTCCGGACGGTCCCGCTGCACAAAGCGCATCAGCTCCGCGCCGTCGCCCGTCTCGCCCACGACCTGAAAATCTGTTTCATCCGACAGTGCCCGGATCAGGTTCTTTCTGAATTCTGTCCCTGTATCGGCCACCACGATTCGTTTCGTGTTTTCCATTCATGATCTTCCTTTCCTAAAAAATCTGTGACGACCGGCAAAAGGTCCCGATTTGCGCATACACGGTGCGTTTCGACCGGTCGCCTACAATTTATCATATTACGGCAGATTTTGCAAGTCATTTTTTCGGATTTTATGGTACTTTTTATCAGCATATTCGACCTTTTTTCTACACAAACAGAACATATTCTAAAAAATGCGGGTCCAAGCTGCCTGCTCGGACCCGCATGCCCTGTCGAAGGGTACTACCGCTTCTCCCCTGTGGCCTGTCGAAGCATGTTGTCGGCCAGAATTCCATAGCCCCGGGTGGGGTCGTTGACCAGCACGTGGGTCACCGTTATGATGCCTACACAGGCTTAAAGGTGTGGGAGCCTTGGATAGAGGTCAATCTCAATCGTTCCATCGGCTCCCTTTTGATATTCTATCTTTTGTAAAATGGCTTTCAGCAGGTCATTTCGTTCTTGATTGGTCATGCTGGCGTAGCTTTCCAGCAGTTCTTCGGTCCGTGGAATCAGGTTTGATTGGCAGGCATCATTGGATTCCAGCTTTTCCAGTGCAATGCTGGCCCTGCTGCGCTGCTCTTTTACTTCCGAAATTGAAGCATTCAACTTCTCACGCCGTTCTTTGAACAACTCCAAAGTATAGACGCCCTGTTCTACTAAATCAAACGCATTTTCCAGCTGCTGATTCAACTTTGCTAGCTCCTGGTCGTATTTTTCCAGCAAGGCCCTCTGTTCCGCAATTTCGTCCGCAAAACCTACTGTATCTATTTTTACTTGATATCCTTCCAACCAAGTACGCAGTGCGGCAATGATCTCTGTTTCCACAACATCATAATTCGCGCTTCCGTTATGGCAGTTCCGAGCGTTGACGCATCTCAGACGAGGCGTACTGCCTCTTGACTGCGACGTGGTAGTCCGTCCAATACGTTTTCCGCAGACAGAACAGTAAAGCAAACCGGCAAAGGCATTTTGAAGGACAAATTTGTTCTTCACTTTGACAGAGGGTTGGCGCTCCAGTCGGATCTCCTGCGCACGATTAAATTCTGCCTCTGTGATCAGCGCCGGGTGAAGTCCATCAAACACCTGATAGTCCTCCAAATTTTTCTTCCGTTTGATATGCTTCTTCACCTGGCCGTTTTCAATGGTCTTAACCTGTTTGCTCCAGCCTCGCCGGATTTTTCCCATATAGACAGGGTTTGTGATAATGTTGGTGATGGTGGAATAGCTCCAGAGGCCGCCATGCCTGGTAGGGACATCGTGATCATTCAGATAATTCGCAATGATTTTTGTCCCGGCATGGTTCAAAAACAGCGAAAAAATCTTTTTAATGACCTCCGACTCTTCTGGATGAAGCTCCAGGGAATAACCCTTTTCACTGGGCAGCTTTACCCGCTTGTAGCCGTAGGGAGCAATACTATTGATGTATTTCCCCTCCGCCGCAGAGCTGTCCCTCCCCCGCACCAGGCGGCGATTGATGGTCTTATATTCGCGCCGGCTCATAAACAAGCCGAACTCGAAATATTCTTCATCAAACTCGTTGCTTGGGTCATAGACCTTGAGCGGTGTAATAATCTTGGTTCCAGAAAATTGGAATACCTGGCTGATATAAGCCTGGTCTGAGCCATTGCCTCTGGCAAGCCGCTCCACATCTACGACCAATACACCTGCATAGATACCTAAGCTGACCTCTTCAAGCATTTTTTGGATTTCTGGCCTTGCCGCGATTGATTCACCTGATACTACCTCGTAATACGTTTTAGCAATATGGTATCCTCGATCTCCCGCCAGTTTGTCCAAAATCGTCTCATGCCGTTTCAGTGTTTCCTCAATACTTAATTCAGCATAGTCCCGGTCAAAGCGAGATTTTCGGAGATACTTTACATATCGCTCCATGATGCCCTCCCTTCAAACATGATTATACGATTCCAGTGATCAAGTTTCAACAACAACATTCAGGCCAAATAATGGAAAAATCGCCCTAAATTCAAGATTCCAGCACGTTTTTAGTGATGTTCGCCGCAACTACCGCCGGGGGATGTAACTCCCCGCTATTTGATAGCTGTCTCCGCTTATAGGATTCAGAAATAATACGCCCCAAATGAGAAATACAACGGTCCGCCGTTCTTTCACAGTATTCATCGTGTATTCGTACCGTTGACGTTGCGGTTTTAAATACTACTGCTACCATCGCAAATTCCTTTCCAAAACATTTGTAATAGAGATACCCTAATTTTCTCCAAAAATATAATTGTTATACTTTTTTGTATGAGTAGAGCATATGAACAGCAAGAGCGCCGGATTTTATCTCCGGCGCTCTTGCGTCATTTCCGCACTTTTCCTCGTGTGGGTCAGGTTGTGGGTTGGGCGGCTGACCTGCGTTTTGACCCACAATGATTTTTAACTTTTGAGCGCAAAACACTCCAAAATCCTACAGTTTCGTAGCGCCTTTGGGGCTAGAGAGGTGACTCGAACACCTGGCCGCTGGTGATCCGCAAAGCAATACGAAAATTATTTACAGTGTGCCTTGGGATATGCGCAAAAGTTCATGCTCCATTTCGGTTGTTTCTATACAGGGAGGAAGCTTTTGCAGACAGGAGAGGCACCAACGGCAGTGTTCTTCCTCGGGGGCGGGCCAAAATGCCTCCAATTCGCCGCAGCTTTGCCGGCGCTCCTTCATGAGCTGACGGATTTTCCACAACATAAACAGAGTAATGCCCTTCCACCAGGGGGAACCGATCGTCTCACAGAGCATTAAAGCCTCCGTCAATTTTTCAGCCGCTTTGGAGTAGTTCTTTTCCTGCGCATCATAGAGCGCCAGATAAGATAACGCAATCGGATACTCGCTGTATTCATGGGAGTCGGTATAGATTTCCACCGCATAGCGGAACAGCTGACGGGCTTCTGAAATCTGACCGTTCTGGTATGCAGCGACTCCGTAATTCGTATAGATCACCGCAGCACCCGGGTAATAGCCGCAGCTCCGGTTATATGAAATGGCCTGATCGTAGTAGTGAAAGGCGGAGCAGTAGTCGCCCTCCAGGCGGTAGCTCTCAGCCATGTAGTTATAGACTCCGGCAATATTGATGGCATATTTGCCGTTCCGGTTGGAGTCCAGTGCCAGGAAGGTCTGGATGGAGCGGTTCAAAAGCGCTCTGGCCTCCTCATAGCGCCCCTCCATCACGCACAGCAGACCGGACAGACGCAGATAGATGCCGTATTCTCCGGAATGTTCCTTTCCCCACAGCAGATTCTTAACAATATCAAGGTGTTCCTCCATCACCTGAGTGCAGAAGGTCTGTATTCCATAGTAGATGAACTGGAGATGGGCCTGAACTGACAGATACCAGTCTCCGCTCTCCCAGCAGTGCTCCAGAAGGCGCTGAAGAATCTCCAGACCTCTGGAATAAAGCCCGTCATGGATACAATAGCGCCCCTCTGTGTGGAGGAGAATCATTTCCAGACGCTTCAATTCCGGCCGGAACTCCCCGAAAGTGGTATGCCGGAGAGAATTCAGTTCCGTCTCCAATGTCTGGAAATAGGCGGTCAGTCCCTCGTGTCCCTGGGCTTCGGAGTCCGGGTCGGCAGTCAAGGTTGGGAGCAGCTCATAGCAAAGCCCGGCATAGGCGTTCAAAGCCAAAACCTGATATTGGAAGGTCTTAAACCGGTCGCCTCCCAAAGCGTAGTGATGCCGCAGCAGGTCATAGGGGGGCGTCTTGCTGTCTTTCAGCCCTTCCTCCAGATATTGCGCTACCCGCAGATGGAGGATGCGCCGCCCGGACTCAGACTGGCGCTGAGATACAATATCCTTGATCCGCTCATGGGCAAAGGCATATTCCAGGGTCCCGTTTTTGGAGGACTCTGCCAGCAGCTTTTTCTGGGTCAGCTGATGACAGAGATAGGTCAAAGAGAGGGTATCCTTGCGGAGGATGGATACCAATGCGTCAAACGAGACACAGCCTGCAAAGACGGCAATCAGGTCCAGGAGCTGCCGTTCGTCGGCGGACAGGACGGAGAGACGGTAGCCGATGATGTCCTCCGGCGTCCGGGGGAGCTCAGACGGCGCCTGCCCGTCCCGCAGGGAGTCCAGGATCTGAACCAGCAGGAGAGCATTTCCGCCGGTATTTTGAAAAATTTGCTCTGTCAGCGCTTCCTCAGGCTGCTGCTGAGCATAGCGGGCCAGAAAACGTCTGGTTTCTTCCCGGGTAAAGCTTTGAAGGGTGCACTTTTCCAGCACGTTGTCCCGCTGTCCCGCCTCCACAAACTTCTTGATGTGGGGCGGAAGGATGTCTCTGCTGGTGCAGATGACCCCGATATCCAGTTCATGGAGACGCCGCAGAAAGAGAGACATCAGCTCTGTGCTGGCGCTGTCCATCCAATGAATATCCTCGAAAATCAGAAGAATTGGGGTCTGCTTTGCGATAATGGAGAAAATTGCCAGCAGGCTGCGCTGTATCACGTGATAGCCGGCTTGGAGCGGGTAGTCCTGATCCGAGACGGCCAATCCCGTCTCCAGGTCAGGGGCCAGGCAGGGAAAGAGAGACGCCGCAGTTTTGATATAAACTTCCGGAATCAAAATATGGCGCAGCTCCAGTTCCGCAGTCAAAGCCAGCATAATGGAGTTCCACGGGGACAGGAAGCCGTTGGTCTCCGTCTGATAACAGAAGCTGCGGCAGATCAGCCAATCGGAAAAGTCGTAGTGCTCCAGGGCATAGTCCAGCAGGTAGGTCTTCCCCACGCCCGCCTCACCCTGGAGTAAAACACAGGGCCGCCGTCTCTCCTTGGAGGTTCCCAGCGCCAGCAGCCTGCGCAGCGCCTGCCCCTTTCCAAGCAGCAAAGTGTCGGAATCCTCCTCCAAACGATAGGTAGAGGCATTCCATTGATCCACAATTCGATAGTAGAGGGTGGTTGTCTCCTTCAGCGGTGAAATGCCGAACTCTGCGGAGAGGTTTTTACACAGCTCATGGTACAGACCGATGGCCTTGCGGAACCGCTGCTGGGCGCAGTAGATTCGCATCAGCAGGACCACCGCCCCCTCCTCCAGGGGATCCTGCTCCACATAGGCCTGGCAGCGCTGGGCCGCCTGCTCCAAGTCGCCCCGCTGAAAAGCGCTCCGCCCCATGTCCAGCAGGCTTTTGAGATACCGGTTCATGAGCGAGACGCGCTCCTGGGTCAGCCAGTCCTCGAAGGGCTGTGCTTTGGGGACGGTAAAATCCTTCAGGAATTCTCCGCCATACCTGTCCGGATCCCCGCTTTTTAAAAATTCCAGCACGTCGCAGTCCAATTCCAGCGCCGGATTCAGCTCCAACATGCTGCGCTGTCCGCCCAGAAAGGGGTCCCAGCCCAGTTCCTTCCGGATGGAGTAGATGGCGTGGCGCAGATTTTTCAGCGCGGTCTGGGCATTAACATCCGGCCACAGCAGCTCCACAGCCTGCGTTCGGGATACCTTTCCGTTGTAAATCAGATAGTACAGCAGGGCATCCGCCTTTTTATAGGGCAGTTCCAGCTTTTGCCCGTTTGCGAGAATCATGGGAGCGCCAAAAAGTTTTGCTTTCATACCCTCCATAGTTACCTCCATCCGGCAAAACCACTTCCTTCATTACACTTTCATTTTAATACAAATACGGTGGATATCGCAACTGTTATCTGGTATTTTTAAAAATTTTGACAGGGCCGCCACTTTGGGCGGCCCTGCCAGGGGGGAGAAGGGGTTATCGTACAGATTTCTCTTTGGCTTCAGCGGAAGCGTCTTTTTCGTGATAGCCGCCCAACAGCTTGAAACAGCTGATTGCCATTGCCGCCACCACAAAGAGCAGGGGGAAGGCGCAGGTGATGGCCAACAGCTTGGTGGCGTTGATGCCGGAGGTGTTGCCGGTGATGCCGGCCACCAGGATGTTGACAAAGGCCAGCGCCGCCATGACCACGCCCCAGAAGATCTTGATTTTGGCGGGGGGCTCCTCAGAGGCCACATCTTCGCCGGTGAGGGTGATGGAGGCCACGGTGGTGGTCATGGACTCACACAGGGTCACCACCGACAGGAAAGCGGTAATCATAAAGACAACGGACAGAATCTTGCTCAGGGGCAGGTTGTTGAAGAAAGCGAAGACCGCCGCTTCGGTGCCCAAGCTGGCCATGGACTCGTAGATACCGGCGCCGCCGGCCTCCATATAGATGGCGGCTCCGCCGAAGATGGCGAACCACAGCATACCGAACAGACCGGGCAGGACAAAGTTGAACAGGGAGAACTCCTTCAAGGTGCGGCCCTGGGCGATCTTGGCCAGGAACATGCCGGTGAGGGGGGTGTAGGCAATCATAAAGGACCAGTAGTTGATGGTCCACCAAGTGGGCCACATGGCGGTCTCCGCGCCGTCGGCCATGACACCCAGGTAAGTGTTCTGCACGATCCAGTTCTGGGCGAAGAAGCCCATGGATTCAGTGCCCATGGCTAAAATCTCCTTGGTCTGGGCACAGAAGAATACATAGACCAGAAGGAGCATGTAAATTTTCGCGTTTTTGTCCGAAAGCCAGCGCACGCCGTTGCCAATGCCGCTGACGCTGCCGATGATGAAAGTGATGACGATGGCCACCGTGATGATAAACCAGTGCTTGGCAGTGGGGGTGAAGCCGGCCAGCATACCCAGACCGGAGCCCAGCTGCATGGAGGACACGCCCAGACTGGCGGACACGCCGCCGGCGATGCCGAACACGCACAGCAGATCCACTAAGCTGCCGGCATTGCCGTTAATCCGGTCGCCGATGAGGGGGTAGAGACCGGAGGACACATTATAGGGCTTGCCCAGGTTATACACGCACACCCCGATGACGATGCCAATGGCGCAGTAATAGGCGTAGAGAGGCAGACCCCAGTGCATATAACAGGTGCTCAGGGCATACAGCGCGGACATCCGGCTGCCGCCCCCTTCCACCAGGCCGGGAATGCCGTCTATGTAGTGGGTAATGGGCTCGGCGATGCCCCAGAACACGATGCCGGTGGCGATGCCGCTGCACAGGGAGATGGCGAACCAGTTCCACTTGCTCATGGTGGGCTTGGCCTTGGGACCGCCGATGCGGATATCGCCCACCTTCTTGGAGAACAGCACCCACACGCAGATGACGATCAGTACGATGGTAACGATCTGATACAGCCAGCCGAACCAGCCGGCGGCGAAGCCCACCACCGCGTTCTCCACCGCGGCGAAGGCCTCTGGGACGGCGATGCCCAGGATGGTTACCAGGACGTAAATGGCGCACAGGGGAATAAAGACGCTCTTTCTGATTTGGAAGCCTTTTTTCATGGTATCTCTCCTTTACGTTTGTTCGTTCAGCAGTTTAGCAAACCAGCGTTTAAACTTCGTTGAACGCCTCAGCCCTGCTCCGCGCTCTGGATGGCCTGGAGCAGACGGCCCTCCTGAATAAAACGGTAGGCCTTTTCAATATCCAGGCTGAGGTTGCGGTCAGCGTTGAGATAGGGGACCTCCCGGCGCAGGGCCTCATACACCGGCCCGGTGACCCGGCCCAGCTGGGGCTTGCCCCGCAGGTCCACCGCCTGGGCGGCGTGCATGGCCTCAATGCCCAGCATGTAGCGCAGGTTTTCTACAATCCGCCTGGCCTTGGCGGCGGCCAGGGGCAGGTTGCTGGCGTGGTCCTCGATGGAGCCGGCCACGGCAATAAAGTCCATGGAGCTGGGATTGGCCAGCATACGGTTTTCCGCGTCCAGTACGGTGAACACCTTTTGAATGGTGCCGTAGGCGATGGTCTTTACCTCCGCCGGGGTGAGGAAGCGGGTCAGCCCGGTAAAGGCGGGGTCGGCCAAATGGATAAGGCGGTAGCAGATGCACTTGGACATGTGGTTCAGCGCGGCGGAGAGCATCTCCACGCCCAGAGCCAGGGTGGTGGTCTCAAAGTTCTGGCTGACGCTGGTGGTCCCCTCGTCCACGAAGATACAGGGGTTGTCGTCGGTGGCGTTGAGCTGGAGCTCCAGATAGCGCTCGACAAATTCCAGAGTGTCCTGCACGGACCCGTGGACTCCGCTGGCGCAGCGGAAGCTGAGCGGGTCCTGAAGGGCGCGGGCGGGGTCGGG
>OFGA01002488.1_pt1 | contig 11314 bp, 10 predicted proteins | sample 1521471 | NCBI WGS metagenome assembly OFGA01 (sample SAMEA3504086, study PRJEB24116) | mouse gut metagenome | biome: mouse gut; feature: mouse-associated habitat; material: faeces | place: Denmark | collected 2011
GCTCGCCCTCGGTGGGCTTGATGAGCCGGCAGATCTCCTGGCCCTGCTTCACGTTGTGGATCAGGTTCAGGGCGGTGTAGTCCACCCGGTCGAACTCATCCACCTCCAGAACGCGGACCGGCTCTCGCGGGAAATTGTCCACGATGTTGCCGTTGGTCCCGTCAAAGGCGGGCTTCCCCACGGCGGCCAGGAAGAGGGTAAAGTACTTTTCCCGCTCCGTGGGCAGCCGTTCGATCCGATGGGTGTTCACGCCGTAGAGGATCCCGTTCTCCGCCATGGACCGGTAGAGCATCTCCTTGGAGACCTCCTCCCCATAGCCCACCGGCGGGAACACGATGCCCCAGGCGTAGAGTTTATCCGCCGAGAAGAAGAAGCAGGGCTGGGCGTCCAGGATCAGCTGATCCTCCTCTTCCGGATTCTCCTTCGCCCCCTCCTCTTTATCCTCGTCCTTCTTCTTGGCGTTCTTCTTCGCCTTGTTCTTGGGCTTGGTCTGCCGCAGCCGGGCGGAGCTCTTAGCCATCAACATGGTCTTCAGCCGCTCCCGCTCGACCTGCACCACCTTCTTGGGCAGGATGCCGTCCTCATCCAGACAGAGGTGGGGCGTGGGCAGATAGCCCGACTCCTGACGGCGCAAATGGTACAGCCGGTAAAGAGGGTGCTCCGATGGCAGCTCCAGCTCGGTGAGGTCGATCTCCCCCGCCGCTTCCGGCGCTTGAGCAGGCTCCGCCGCCGGCGTCTGGACGGCGGCGGCCTCCTCCTGAGGCGCTTCCTCCTGCTTCTGCCGGAACAGCAGCTCCGCCAGCTTACCTTTCAGTGACATACTGTGACACCTCTTTTCTCAATAATCCAGGGCGTCTCGGACAAATACGGGGCCACGCATCCGCGCCCCGCACATCCATGATACTCCCATTATACCCGGCGCGGGGCGTTTTGGCAAGACGGAATTACCCAAATCTTCACCATATTCGTCCAGGGAAAAGCGGACAGCGCCGGAAGGGCCCTCCGCCCCCGGCGCTGTTCCGCTCTGCCGCCCCTCCGGGCGAACGGGCCGGGAGGCTCATATATGCTTCACCCGGTCCCGCTCCTCCGCCGCCTTGGCGTTGTTCCAGTGGCTCATGTCTCCCACCAGATAGCCGGTGATCCGGCGTATCCGGCTGAAGGGACGGGGCGCCAGGTGGTAGCGCAGGTCCACATAGTCTCCGTCCACGTGGATATCCAGCGCCTGCACGGTGCCGATGGCATACTTGCTGTTGGCCCGGGCGATATAGGCGTCCATCTCCTCCTGACCGATGCTCCCGCCGGTCACGTTTACCTGCATCATGGTCGATCTCCTCCAATGCTTATCCCAAATGAAATTGGGTCTTTACTTTTGTGCTGGACCAGTATATCATAGGAGGCAGGAAAAAGGATGTTGCATCAGCAACAAAACCAGAAAAGTTTTCTATATTTTGTGCCGCCCCTTTCCCTTGACCCACAAGATATCGGGCGGTTCAGGGAGGAACACAGCATGGACTACAGCGATCTTGCCGTTTTCCACGGCATCACCAACAACGAGGTGGACGCCATGATCCACTGCTTCTGTATGCGCCGGGCCCGGTACGAGTCCGGCCAGACCATCTGCACCTACGGCGAGGGCGGCGGCGAGGTGGGCGTCCTGCTGCGGGGGCAGGCGGAGCTGGTCCGGTACGACTACGCCGGGACCCGGACCATCCTGGAGCGCGTTGACACCGGCGGCGTCTTCGGCGAGGCCCTGGCCTTCACGCCGGAGCTGGGCGACTGCGTGGAGGTGGTCAGCTCCGCTGAGAGCGAGGCGCTGTTCATGGACTACGGCCACCTGATGAAACGCTGCGAGAAGGCCTGCGCCCACCACAGCCGCCTGGTGCAGAACATGTTCCAGCTGGTGACGGAACAGACCCGGCGGCTCAGCCGCCGGGTGGAGGTCCTCAGCCGGCGGAGCATCCGGGAGAAGCTCCAGTGCTATTTCCGGATCTGCCGCCTGGAGGCGGGCACGGATACCTTCCCCCTCCCCTTCACCCTCAGCGCCCTGGCCGACTATATCAGCACCGACCGCAGCGCCATGATGCGGGAGCTGAAAAAAATGCGGGAGGCGGGACTTGTGTCCATGGAGGGCCGGTATGTCACCTGGCGGGAGGACGAGGGGGCTACAGCACGTTCTTGATGCCCCCGTTCTGGGTCTCCGCCAGCAGGCGGAGCTGGTTGATGAGCTGGGCCAGCAGGGTGTGGAAGTCCGCGCCGTCCTCCTCCCGGCACACGGCGAAAGCCCCGGCGAAGAGGTCCTCCGCCTTATCCAGCTCGTCGTGCTCCATGATGGTATGGAAAAAAGTCTGGCTGCTGTCCCAGTCCTCATAGGCCCGCTCCAGCCGGTCCGCAGCCTCCCCCCAATCCTCCTGCCGGGCGGCCTCCCCGGTCTCCTCCAGCAGGGCGGTCCAGTGCTGGGTACGCAGCTCCACGTAGCGCCCCGTCCAGAGGGAGAATCCCAGGATCAGCGCCAGGAGCCCCACAGGGATATAGAACGCCTTCACGCTTTCGCCTCCTTTGCCACGCATGTCACGGCCCCCGCCTCGTCCACGGTCATGAGGAACACCTGCCGGGGCGAGGTCAGGCGGCGCTCCTTCAGCTGCTTGTCCAGCCATACGGCATCGTAGCCGCTGGCGGAGAGGTTCTCCGACATGATGTGCCCGTCGTTGATGACCAGCACCGGCAGGGTCACATCGTCCTGAACGGTCATGTTCATGACCTGGGGCGTTACGGGGCTGTCCTTGGTGTAGGGCAGGACGGACACCTGGCCGCTGGTCTCCAGGACGGCGTACTTGACGGCGGTCAGGTCGCTGTAGCCCTGGCTGCGCAGCTGCTCCAGCAGCTCGTCCACGGTGAAGCGGTTCCGTGCCATGTTCCGCTGAAGGACCTTGCCGTCCCGGATGATGACCGTGGGATAGCCGCAGATCAGGCCCCGGAAGCGGATGGACTTCAGGCTGAAGAAGCTCAGGAGCATGGACACGCACAGCAGGGTCACGATGGGGAACACGCCGTTGACCAGGGGAATGCCGAAATCCTGCATGGGCACGGCAGCCAGGTCGGAGATGATCAGCGTCAGCACCAGCTCGCTGGGCTCCAGCTCGCCGATCTGGCGCTTCCCCATGAGGCGCAGGCCCACCATCAGGATAAAATAGAGGATCAGAGTCCGGAAGAAGGCTGTGGTCATAGAGTCACTTCCTTTCGGGTGCAGTATTTGCAGGGGGACGGCGTTCTATTCCCAAGCGGAACGCCGCCAGATGCTCATTTGTTCACGTTCGCAAAAAAACGATTCATTTCCGGAATAATATCTCAAAACTTTTCGTAAATGTGCGTAAATTTTCAGAAATTTTCGCATAAAAATCCCCTGTAAAATCTAGACAGCAAAAAGGCGGCATGATATAATAGATTGCCATTATTTTGCCCGGCTCCTCTGGAGAGCCCCGCCTGCATGGATGGTTACAGGGGCGGGCCCGTGCGCCCGTCCTCAAAAAATCTTTTTTCAACGGGGGAGATTTTATGAAATTCCTTGCAAACAAAAAGCTTGCCATGCGCATCGGCATCTTTACGTCCGCCATCACCCTTGCGGGGATGCTGGTGCTGTGGCTCGTGGTTTCCACTAACACCGCCGCCATGGTCCAGGGACACATTACCAATCAGATGACCGACGCCGTGGAATCCAGAGCCGCCATCATCAATGACTACGTATCCTCGGCGGAGGAATATATGTCCGCCTTCGCCCTCAGCAGCGAGGTCCGGGATCTGCTGCTCCATCCGGAGGACCCGGCCCTCCTGACCAAAGCCCAGCAGTATACCGAGGATTTTGCCGCGGTCAAGGGCATTTTCGAGGGCCTCTACATCGCCACGCCGGAGACCTACGTGCTGACCCACACCTCCCAGGGCGCCATCGGGATTACCACCCGGGAGGGGGATTCCCTGAAGACCTTCCAGGAGACCATCCTGACCCGGCGGGAGCTGACCAACTCGGGCATCATGAAGTCCCCCGGCACCGGGAGCATGATCCTCTCCATGTACGCCCCCATCTTCGACGGGCAGCGCTGCATCGGCTACGTGGGCGCGGGCGTCTTCGCCAGCCACCTGATGGATGCCCTGCTCAACCTGGACATCCAGGGACTGCCTGACAGCGAGTACGTCTTTTTGAATGTGGACACCGGCGTTTACCTCTATCACGAGGACGAGTCCCTGCTGAACACGAAGACCACCGATGCCGGATACCTGGAGATCATCCAGCGCATCCAGAACGATGGCAGCACCCAGGCCAGTACATATTCTTACAAAGACGAGAACGGCGACAGCCAGCTGGTGGTCTATAAATTTTTGAAGGACCGCGGCTGGGTCTTCATGGTCCGGGACAGCGCCGCCGAAGTCTTTGGAGCCGTGACCACGGTGCGGGTCCTGGTGGGCGCGCTGTGCGCGGCGATGGCCGCCGCCGTCATCCTCATCACCCTCCTGATCCTCCGCCGGGAGGGCCGGGAACTGATGGTGGTGGAGCGTGCCATCGGACGGCTGGGGGACCTGAACCTCTCCGTTGACAAGGAGCTGGAGGCCTTCTACGGCCGGTCCGATGAGATCGGCATGATCGCCGGGACCACCCACCGGGTCTGCGGCTGCCTGCGGGAGACCATCGACGACGTGAGCCGCGTCCTGGGCGAGATGGCCCAGGGCAACCTGGCCGTAGACGTCACCAAGAACGCCTCCCTCTATATCGGGGATTTCAAGGCCCTGTCCGAGAGCCTGCAGTCCATCCGCGCCAACCTTACCAACGTGATCCGGGACATCTCCCGGGTCGCCGGGCAGGTGGACTCCAGCGCGGACCTGGTGTCCTCCGGGGCCCAGGCCCTGTCCCAGGGCACCATGGAGCAGGCCATCTCCATCGAGGGGCTGGTAACCAACGTCAGCGCCATCACCTCCCAGATCCAGACCAGCACCGTGCGCTGCGGCAGCGCCAGTGAGCTGGTGGACAAGGCTACCGGCTTCGCCGCCGAGGCGGATACCAAGATGGAGCAGCTGAAGACCGCCACCAAGAACATCAGCCAGTCCTCCGCCCAGATCGTCACCATCACCCAGGCCATCGAGGACATCGCCTTCCAGACCAGCATCCTGGCTCTGAACGCCGCCGTGGAGGCCGCGCGGGCGGGCACCGCCGGCAAGGGCTTCTCCGTCGTGGCGGACGAGGTCCGCTCCCTGGCCTCCAAGTCCGCCGTGGCCGCGCAGAATACCAGCGGCCTCATCAGCCGCTCCATCGAGGACATCGAGACCGGCACCCAGTCCACCAACTCCGCCGTGGCTTCCATGGAGGACATCGATGGCTGCATCCAGTCCATCAAGACCCTGATGGACGAGATCTCCGCCGCCAGCGTCCAGCAGGCCGAGATGATCTCCCTGGTGGAGAACGGCATCCGGGAGATCTCCAGCGTGGTCCAGTCCAACTCCACCGCCGCGGAGAAGAGCGCCGCCGTCTCCATGGAGCTGTCCACCCAGGCCCGCACCCTCAACGCCCTTATCAGCCGGTTCCGCATCTCCTGAGGAGGAACGTTGGCGGACAGTGAAATCAATTTTGAGAAAATAGCGCCGCAATTGTAGGGCGCGACGGCTCGGCGCGCCGCTGATGACAGGTTTTACCAACGGCGCGCCGGGGTCGTCGCGCCCTACAGACGCAAAATTGGTTTCCCTGGCCGGAGGAAACTTTTCCTTGCCATTCCCGGCGTTTTTTGGTATACTTCCCCAAAAGGAGATGACTGCATGTACGATACCATCCTCTTCGACCTGGACGGCACCCTGGCCCCTTTCCAGCAGGACGAGTTCGTCCACACCTACTTCAAGGCCCTAGTCCGCCGCCTGGTCCCCATGGGGTACGACGGCGACGCCCTGGTCCAGGCTCTGTGGAAGGGCGTGGACGCCATGATCGGAAACGGCGGGACCCTGACCAACCGGCAGGTGTTCTGGGAGGTCTTCACCGGGGAGCTGGGCGTCCAGGCCCTGGCGCTGGAGAGCATCCTGGAGGATTTCTATGCCAGAGAGTTCGACGGGGTGCGGACCGTGCTCCGGGAGACCGTGGACCGGAGCGGGCTGATCCGTTCCCTGCGGGAGAAGGGCTATACCCTGGTGCTGGCCACCAATCCCATCTTCCCCGCCGTGGCGGTGGAGACCCGGCTGCGCTGGGTAGGCCTCACCCAGGCGGACTTCGACTGGGTCACCACCTATGAGAACAGCCGCCGCAGCAAGCCCAGCCCCGCCTACTACCGGGACATCCTGGAGCGCATGGGGAAGCAGGGCGGCCAGTGCCTCATGGCCGGCAACAACCCTTCGGACGATATGTCCGCCCGGGAGACGGGCATGGAGGTCTTTCTGGTGACCGACTGCCTGGAGAATCCCAAGGAGCTCCCAATAGACGGCTATCCCCGCGGCTCCTTCCGGGAGCTGGAGGCCCGTCTGGCGGCTCCGCCAAGGCTTTGAGGGCTTCGGCCCCAGCCGCCGGAAACGGTTTCAGTGAAGTTTCCTGAAGTTTCTGCATAATTGCCTTGACAAACAGAAAAAAACTGGTTATAATTCCTTATTGTTAAGCCATGTAATTGGCCCTAGAGAGCATCCAGGATGAAACCGGATGTATCGGAGGGAGGGAAATAGATGTCTGAAGTCCACGTCAAGGAGAACGAATCCCTGGACAGCGCGCTCAAGCGTTTCAAGCGCAGCTGTGCCAAGGCTGGCGTTCTGGCGGAGGTTCGCCGCAGGGAGCACTACGAGAGCCCCAGCGTCAAGCGCCGCAAGAAGTCCGAGGCGGCCCGGAAGAACCGTAACAAGCGTTACTATTAAGCCAGGTCAACTACAGTGCGGTGCATGGATCAAATACCATGCGCCGCATTTTTCCCCTCTTGGGGACATTTTTACTGATCGGAGGATATCACATCATGGATCTGAAATTCGACATCAAGGAAAAAGTGGACGAGCTCGTCAAGAAGCTCCAGGAGGACCCCGCCCTGCTGAAGAACTTCCAGAGCGACCCGGTAAAGACCCTGGAGCAGCTCACCGGCATCGACCTTCCGGAGCAGCAGCTCCAGCCCGTCATCACCGGCATCAAGGCCAAGCTGGGCGCCGGACAGCTGGAGAACGCGCTGGACGGACTGAAAAAGCTGTTCTGAAAACGCAGTACGCGGCGGCCCCGTGGGGATACGGGGCCGCTTTCCTATTGCCGCCTCCCCCCTCCCCTTCCGGACCGGCGGGACGGCGCGCGCCTTCCCCCTATCGAACAAAAATTTTAGAACTGGAAATTTCCCGTTGACCCAGCCGCCTAAGGATAGTAGAATAGGACTTGAGAAATTTCAGGAAAGAGAGACCGGACGTACTTATGATACAAGATTTTGAGCAGCGCTACATCACCGCCCGCCGGGCCGTCATCGCCCGGCGGTACGCCCGCATGAATCCCAGCCAGCGGGAGGCCGTGCTGGCCACCGAGGGTCCCCTCCTGCTCCTGGCCGGGGCCGGAAGCGGCAAAACCACCGTCCTCATCAACCGGGTGGACAACCTGCTCACCTTCGGCCGGGGCAGCGACAGCGAGGAGGTCCCCGGCTGGGCCTCCGAGGAGGACCTGGCCTTTTTGGAGCAGTTCCCGGAGGAGCCCTCCCCGGAGGACTGGCAGCAGGCCGTGCGGCTGTGCGCCGTGGAACCCGCTGTCCCCTGGTCGGTCATCGCCATCACCTTCACCAACAAGGCCGCCGGGGAGCTGAAGGAGCGCCTGGAGCGGATGTGCGGCTCCGCCTCCCGGGACATCTGGGCCGCCACCTTCCACTCCGCCTGCATCCGCATCCTCCGGCGGGACGTGGAGAAGCTGGGCGGCGGGTTCGACGGCAACTTCACCATCTACGACACCGATGACAGCAAACGGGTCATCAAGGACATCCTGAAGGACCTGGGGCTGAACGACAAGGAGTTCCAGCCCCGCTCGGTGCTGTCCATTATCTCCAACGCCAAGGACAAGGATTGGTCCCCGGACCAGTTTTCCCAGGAAATGAAGTCCTCCCGCGACTGGCGGATGCCCCGGATCGCGGAGATCTATGCAGGCTACCAGCGCCGCCTCCGGGAGGCCAACGCCATGGACTTCGATGATATCATCCTCCACACCGTCCATCTGCTGCAGAAGGACGAGGAGGTGCGGTCCTTCTACCAGCGGAAGTTCCGGTATGTGCTCATCGACGAGTACCAGGACACCAACCACCTGCAATACCTGCTGGCCCGGCTGCTGGCGGGCGGGTATGAGAACATCTGCGTGGTGGGAGACGACGACCAGTCCATTTACCGCTTCCGAGGGGCCAATATTGAGAACATTTTGAGCTTTGAGAAGCAGTATGACCAGTGCCGCACTATCCGCTTGGAGCAGAACTACCGCTCCACACAGAATATCCTGGACGCGGCCAACACGGTGATCCGGAACAATACCGGGCGCAAGGGCAAGACCCTCTGGACCGAATCCGGACCGGGGGACAAGGTGCTGGTCAAGACCATATTCAACGAATCCGACGAGGCCAACTTTGTTGCGGGCAAAATTCTGGAGAGCTACGGCCGGGGAGAGAGCTGGAAGGATAATGCCATCCTCTACCGGATGAACGCCCAGTCCAACGCGCTGGAAATGGCCCTCAAGCGCAACGGCATTCCCTACCGGGTATACGGCGGCATGAAGTTTTTCGACCGTGCGGAGGTCAAGGACATGCTGGCGTACCTGTGCGTCATCAACAACCCTATGGACGATTTGCGGCTGAGGCGGATCATCAACGTACCCGCCCGGGGGATCGGCGGCGCCACAGTGGACAAGGCCGCCCAGCTGGCCGTCAGCGAGGGTAAGAGCCTCTGGGAGGTCATGTGCCGTGCGGACGAGTATCCTACCCTCAAGTCCGGAGCTGGCAAGCTAAAAAACTTTACAGCGATGATACAGGAACTGCGGGAGCAGGAAGAGACGCTGGAACTGCCCGATTTGTACGACGCAGTCTGCGAGAAGAGCCAGTACATCAAGGTACTGGAGGAGAAGAACGATATGGAAAGCCGGGGCCGCATCGAGAATGTGCAGGAGCTGCGCTCCAGTATCATTGGCTTCCTGGAGGGGGACCCGGATATTGCCTCCCTGGCGGGCTTTCTGGACAGCGTAGCGTTGTATACGGACCTGGACGATTCGGTCGACAGCGATAACTGCGTGTCCCTCATGACCATGCACTCCGCCAAGGGACTGGAATTCCCCAATGTGTACGTGGTGGGCATGGAGGAAGGCGTTTTCCCCAGCGGCCGGGCCACAGGGGAGAGCGAGGAGATGGAGGAGGAGCGCCGGCTGTGCTATGTGGCCATGACCCGGGCCCGGGAGCAGCTCCACCTCACCTGCGCCAACCAGCGGATGCTCTTTGGCCGCACCAGCGCAAACCGGCCCTCCCGGTTTGTGGAGGAGATACCCCCGGAGCACCTGGAGCGGTCGGGAAAGACCTTCCTGTCCGACCTGGGCGGAGGAGAATGGGGCGGGATGCCCAGCCGGGCCTCGGGCTACGGAGGGTACGGCCAGCGCCCTGCCTACGGGGCGGGACGGCAGAGTTCCGGCGGAGGGGGTACCCCGGCAGGGGGCAGCCTCCGGGCCGCCCCGCAGGCGGCCAACGATTTCCGGAAAGCGGGGCAGGACAGAATGAGCAGAAAAATAAAATGTCAAAAAAAGTATTGACAGATTCCTTTAAAAATAGTATTATTAAAAAGTGCTTGAGAGAGCATAGGCAGTTGTGGCGGAATTGGCATACGCGCTAGACTAAGGATCTAGTCCGGGTTTCTGGGTAGGGGTTCAAGTCCCCTCGGCTGCAGATATGCGCGAATGGCTCAGTGGTAGAGCATCGCCTTGCCAAGGCGAGGGTCGCGAGTTCGAATCTCGTCTCGCGCTGGAAAAAAGAGTACAACAGTGGTTGTGCTCTTTTTTTGTGCGAAACCGGAAAGGAGAGGAAAAAATGCATTTTGAAAACTGGGAGGAACTGGAAAAAATTTCTCCGATTACAAACGGAAACTGGAATAAGGATTTTTTATATGAATATCTGGTGCGGAGTTGTGATGGAAAGTTTGCGGAGCGGCTGGACGCATTTTTTATGAAGCACAGGAACGATGCCGTGCTGGCGGGGCTTTTGTTCGATTTTCTGCTGGACGAGGCATACAGCGGTTCAGATTGCCAGAAGGGGGCAGCGTATTATATTGCAAGGCTCGATAAAGAATTGCTGAGGAATGAGAAGGAACGGCGGCTTTTCAGTGTGGGAAGATAAAGCAGTGCGGAAACATCTGTTCGTAGAAAATGTGCTCTGGAAGGGAGGAAAGGGCGGCGAAAGGGGGAGAGAAAACTATGTTTGATATTATATTATCAAAGTTTTGCAAAAAATGTTTTTCAAGGAAAAACCAATGAAGCTGCTAAAACTGTTGTCTGACAAAATAAAAGTGGAAAAACTGCAAAAAACCTAAAAAAAACATAAAAATAATTTTTAGAACATGAAATGAGCGGCAAGGATAAGAAAAACGCATTTTGTTAGAAACATAACGGACTAAATTTGATTTTGCTGTTGAAATGAAGGGAATTTGATTGTATAATACTAGAGTAATAACCGCTGGTTTTAGTGTGAAAGGCAGAATAATGTTGTTTGACAACAACATTGATAATTTTTCAGCCATACTGCATAAACAGCGGAAAACACCCGCAAAGGTGGCTTGGCTTAAAATACAAACTTTTCTTTAGGGTTGCTTTCTTAAGTCGGATGCCTGCAAGGGTGGAAGGTTTTTCTGGAAGGGCAGGAGCCGGGGCTCTGCGCTCATGGCTTCCGTTAGGGGGCTCCAAGGAAATTCCCTTAAGTAACACGTCCACTTTTATTTTTTTTAAGGAGGAAGAAGAATGTCTAAAGTAATGAAAACGATGGACGGTAATGAGGCTGCTGCATACGCTTCCTATGCGTTTACTGAAGTAGCTGGCATTTTCCCCATCACACCGTCTTCCCCAATGGCTGAGAAAACAGACGATTGGGCAGCGAATGGCAAAAAGAACCTTTTCGGACAGACTGTAAAAGTTGTAGAAATGCAGTCCGAAGCAGGTGCGTCCGGTACAGTACATGGTTCCCTGGCTGCTGGTGCGTTGACAACAACATATACAGCATCTCAGGGTCTTCTGCTGATGATTCCCAATATGTATAAAATTTCCGGCGAACTGCTTCCCGGCGTATTCCATGTAACGGCGCGTGCGCTGGCTGCACAGGCACTGTCCATCTTC
>OFGA01002491.1_pt1 | contig 11300 bp, 13 predicted proteins | sample 1521471 | NCBI WGS metagenome assembly OFGA01 (sample SAMEA3504086, study PRJEB24116) | mouse gut metagenome | biome: mouse gut; feature: mouse-associated habitat; material: faeces | place: Denmark | collected 2011
TTTATCAACCTTCTTTCTTGGAATTTCCTATATTTGAATTATACAGGAAGCTCCTTGTAGATCAATATTCCTCATTTTGTATCTTTCATCACAGCTCTTTCTTGTACGGTTTCTGCTCTCCCTCCTTCCGCAGAATAGATATACCAACAACACTTCTGCATTGATCTTCCATATTTTTATTATACATTTCTGGCTGGACACATCCTGTCTATCTGAAAAAATAGTTGTAATTATTGCACCTCCTTATATAGATTTTGTATAAATATATCTTTCAATCAATTATATAATGTCTACATCACATATTCAAGCATATGTTTTATGAAAATAAATTATCTTTACAGACTATATATACTATAATATCGCCAAGGGAGGTGAGCAAATGGTCAAGCTTCGAATTTTAGAAATCTTAGAAGAACAGGGGCATACGAAATACTGGCTCTATAAGCGGATGGATATGATAAGTTACAGAAATTTCAAGAATATCATCGACAATGAAACTTCCAGCATCCGCTTTGAGATTCTGGACAGACTCAGCCGGATTCTTGAAGTCCCTGTTGGTGATCTCTTTATTCAGACGCAGGATGATCCGATAGATAATTCCTAGCATCAATCTGTGCCTGTTCGCACGGGAAGGACGAGAATACATAAACTGTACAGTCATTTCTAAGAAGCCTTGCCCTCCCTACACACTGTTCCAGTTCGCTTTCTATAGCATACAGCTGGACTTCCCTTAATATCTCATCTGCATAAGTTGTAATCAGAAAGTTGTCATTCTTGTAGTCTACCCTTCTCCATCTTGGTCTTTTATCATGTTTTTTATTCACATCTGCGCCAAGGAAACTGGCGATCAGCTTAAAGTTTTCATCTACACTGTACGGTGTACCTATAATCGCAAGATCCTTTCCTGACAGACTATTTACCCCTGTACTGTTTCCAAAATGTATTCCTGCGCTGTTGAGCCTGTCCATTCCCTTAATCTGTTCGATACATTTAAACGTGATAACGGGCAGATTTTCTTTCCCTGTAATTCTCCTCACCACGTCAAATACTTCCATCTTTTCTGACAGGTCTTTTCTGCCCAGTGAATGATAGGTATACTGAATTAATTTTCCTTTATATGCTGCCTTCTGCTCCCCATAGGAGAAAACATCCATTTTTCCCTTAAAAAACAACCTGTAAATATTCTGGTTAAAAGTTGCGGACAGCACGATATATTTCATCTTTGGCAGGACTGGCGGACAGAAGTATTTTATGATGTCAGCTCCTGTTTCACGGTCCTTCATTCTCACAAATGTTCCTGCATCCTTTAAATCATTGATATTGTCATCCGTGCCAAAACACGCCAGATCCTCGAGCTGTTTTTCTGTAAGCGGCTCTGCAATTCCTGTATTGACGGTCTGATATTCCCCCTCCTTTGCCTTTAACAACGTATTTGCCATTTTTGAGTATACACCCATATTTTTTTCTGCAAGCTCTTCCAGACAATTGATGCTGACACTGTACATCCGGTTAAACCCCTGCAACATAAGAAAATCCTCGTCTATAATCAGTGTGAATTTTTTGAGTGTTTCCTCTTTCATCTGCAAAAAATACGCATGTGTGGTCACAACGATACGTTCTTCAATATCACAGGCATCTTTCAAAAATTTTTCACACTCCTCAAGTTTTGCCAGTTCATAGGGCGTTTCTTTTTTGGTCTTTTTATAGTACTCTTTGACAAGCCTTTTTGTGACACTGTGTATACCCTGCTTATGCGCTTCTGAAATCTCTTTTTGTATTGTCTCTGGCAGAAAGCTGTCATTTACACTGGGCGTAATGAAGATATCATCCGCTGGTATTCCGCTGTTTCGCAGTTTGTCTCCCACTTCTCTTTTCAGTATATTGGTCGGAACTGCAATAAGAAAACGGTTCCCCGGATTCTCCATGATGAGATCAACATAAGCGGTTGTCTTTCCAAGCCCTGTCTGTGCCTTGATCAGATGGATTCCATTCTCATAACTATGGAAAGCATCTGCCAGATCCGTTTTCATCTTAGATACCGCAGCATCAACAGATACATAATCCGTCTTTCCCTGAAATACTTTTCTGTCCATTGCAAGGGTGTCAATCATGGTATTTTCATGGACGCATTGGTGATAGCAGGGACAGGATTCTTGGGAACACCGTTTGGGATGATAGCCGCTCATATATTTTAAACGCCTCTCCCATCTGCTGAAACTTTCTTCTCCATACACTTGTCTTATGATATCTAAGAACTGTTTTCTTCCCCCATTTATATTGATCAGATTTGTTGCGATCGTAAATTTCTCATCATATGAAAGCTCTATCCCTGATACAAAATCATTGTACAGTTGACAGTTTGTGCCGCCTTCTGTTAATTTAATTTTCCTTTTTTCAGATTTCTTATCTTTGTACGTAATGCCGGGGTGCAGGCAGCCACCTTCTGCAATAAAAAATGGCAGATTTTTGGATTCTGCTGTTATATGTATAACAGGTAAATCCATTTTATTGCCAAAAATGACTTCCTGATCACTTAATCTTCCCATACAGAGGTTATTGTTTATCATAGTAATATTCATCTTGCTGGCAAACTGCATCAGACTCCTTTTATAATGAGTGCCTGTATCTAACGCTTCTAAAAAAGGAAGCAAAACCTGCTCCAAGGCAATACGTGCATTTTCATCATAATATATTAACTCTTTCCCACCAAAGAACATCCTGCACAGATCTTTACAGCTCGTGTCACATTCTGGAAATATCTTTATGAGCATATTTAGCATTACTTTTATTATAAATGTATCCGTTTCCGGTACATCCAGCACAAATATAACTCTGAATTTTTCATGTTCCTCTGTAGAGCTGAATGTATGGTATGCATAGGTGATGTTGAGTCCCCTACTGTCGCACCTGTTTTTTATTTCACTGAATGTACATCCACTGTCAAAATCAAGTGCAAGAATCTGCATTTCTGTACAGTTTTCTGCTTTTGTTCCTCCCTGTAAATGCGCAGGAATGATCGTACGACCTTTCATTCCGTTTAAATATGCCAGCTTTTTTAATTCAATTTCTGTCCAGTTGGATGCTGTCCTTTCCCTTGTTTCTACTATCTTATTTTCTTTTGGTTTTAATTGTAATGATACCTTATCCATGCTTATCTTTACTTTCATAGTGTTTTCCTCCTTTTTCTAAGCCCTGCCCTGATTAAGCAGCACTGGTATTTTTATTGAAAAGTGATGGACATGGTAACAATTAAATAAATAAATGAACCAGATTAAGGAGGAATTAAACATGTTAGAGCAGTATCAGGACATAATGACAACATACGAGGTTACAGAAGCTCTCTGCATCGGCAAAAACCGTGTATATGAGCTGTTGGGAAATGGCAGTCTGAAAGGCTTCCGTATTGGGAATATATGGAAGATCCCTAAAGAGGCTGTAATAGAATACATCATGACACAGAGCGGGTTAAAGTAAGATAGTATCAATGATCCCAGCGTATCTTTGACAAATCCTGACATTCAAAAGCGAGCAGAACAGACTTATCTTTCTCTCTGCCCGCGCGCCGGACGCAGGCAGCCTTAGCTGCATATTTCCTTTCCGCGTCCGTGTGCATAAAAAAATAAGGCGCTCTCTTATTTGGAGTGCCTTATATTCTATTCTAATTATGAGATGCCCAGATATTCTTCTACAGTATACATTCCGCAATAAACAGCATAAATTCTTGGGATTGTTCCGCTGCTGTATGCCGCCTCAAACCTTTTCTGCGGCAGATGCTCATAGTACTTGATTTCCTTATTGAGCCTTTCTGCCTCTCTAATTCCACAAACCCTGACGATCTTCTCATATCCTGTGATTTCAGATAAATAGTGTAATCTTTTCATTGCTTCTCCCTCCCAAAACGTATGTTTTCATATTCTTTTGCTTATACTGATATTGAATGATACAGGCTGAATAGTCTAAGATTCTATATTTTTTCATCTTCCTCATAATCAACAATATCTTCAATTACAAATCCAGTTTCTTCCGTAAGAATGAACAGCGCAAGTGAAATGGCTTCATCATATCCTCTGCTGTATTCGTCCGCTGCATCACATCCACCAGCATTGTGAATTTTATTTGCTGCTCTCATAACTTTTGATTTAAATTCTTTATCAGATCTCATAATACATCTCCTTCGTTAAAATATACTGATGATACCACCAAAGTAATCATTTAGACAGGTCACTGACATATTCAGAGCATATATTAGCTGCATATTTTGCATTCTGTATTCGTGTGCATAAAAAAAGAGGCATACCCTGTATATACAAAGATATGCCTCTTCATTCATTCTCTCTACTGCAACTGCACCAGACCTACAGTTTCCTCAAATTCTGCTATACTTTCTGATTTTGCCGCTATTTTAATCCATCTGCTTAGTACTTGTATATCTGTCTGCGCCATGATCTGTTTTCTTAGCATCTCAGAAGGTTCTCCTAGTTCTTCAAGCAGTTCTATGATATCCTCAATTTTGCCTTCGATTTTGCCTTCCCTGCGTCCTCTTTTTTCTCCCTGCTCATTTTCTTTCATCAGCAGCCTTTCAAATGAACTACACATATACTTTTCATCTCCTTTCCTGATCTGCTCTATAAATGTACTACGTTCATCCTCATTCAGTTTCCTTATGACATTCGAAAACCATGTGATCCACTCATTCAAATCTTCTGTCTCCATCTCCATGATCCGCTGTAGAAGCTCAGACATGTTCTCTGTCCATTCCTTCCGTGTCCGCTTTTTATCTGCAAGGAAGATGTTGTCCACAAGCGTATTGCTCTGTCTGATTTGTGCTGTGTCCAGATTCTTGATTGAAACCAGCACATATTCAAAATCCACGGCATAGTTTCCAAACAGTTCTGCTTTGTCTATCATCTCCTTAAAATGCCTCGATGCCGTCCAGCTCCGCTCGCCATTGTGCAGCACGATCGGGACGACTGCGGGCAGACGGAAAGACTTTTTCCTGCGCATATCTTTGTCACAGTTCTTGAAGTAGTCTAACCAGATTGCTGTGATATACACCAGAAGCCGGAATGGCATTGTAAAATCATTGTAGCTTTGGAGTTCCAGCAGGAAGAACAAATATACGCTTCCTTTTTTGGTATTAACCTTGTATACAAGATCGGACTCATAGGTATCAAACTGGTCTGTGATAAATTCCTTGTCAATTAACATGAGGTCCTTTTCTGTCAGCTCCATCATCCAGTCAAAGCCTATATATTTTTTGATAAAATCAAGAAAATTCTTTTTGATGGAAAAGATTCTCTTGTATCCTTTGTCGTGCGGATTGTCTGTTTCCTGTTTTGGAGAATCTGAGTTTTCGTGTACTTTCTGGGTATTCTCTAAATCTTTTATTGCATTGTTCTTTTCCATTCTTTTGTTTGTCAGACTCCCTTTTATTTTATCTGTTTTTCAGAGATTTATCTTACCGAATATCTGCCGCATAACATTTTTATAGTACTCAATATTCAATAAAGCAAATCCTTTCTTCTGAAACCATCTTACCATAGTCCTTCTTTTTTTTCAATCTTGTCATGCAGCCGCAAATCTCTGATGTTATTTAAGAATGTCTGGAACTGTCTTTTTCTATTAGAATGCCATAAATCTTGTGAAACAGTTCCTCTATTGTCATTGGTCTGTTGACCTATCCATCAGAATCATCTAAGAATTTTCAGGAAAAAACGGAAAACGCTTCGATTACAGTAATTTTTCATTCAACAGGTTTCTATGAAGTTACCGTGTCTCCAAAACCTTACCCCCGTGTAAATACTAGCTTATCAAAACATACAAAAACCTCAGCACTGTTTCTGCTGAGGTTTCAAAGCAGCGCTACAAGGATTCGAACCTTGAAATGACGGAGTCAGAGTCCGTAATATGAGTGCCGTTTTAGCCTTTATTTTCGGGGTTTTTCCAATAGCGCACAAGGAAATTGACCTATTGATTGACCTAACGATTCTTGATCTTTTCAGTTAGTTGTTTATACAGCGCTTCACTAATATATCTCCCGCTATTTTTCAAAATATCCAAACCAGAAAATATCTCTTCCTTAGATATAAGCCCCTGCTCATATGCCTCCAAAAGAATACCGAGAGTTCCCATAACACGAAGCCCCACCTGTACTGCAATTTTTCTTCCTTTTATCTCATCCATTAAAATCAGATCTGCCCCTATGCTGTCTGTATAAATAATTGCTTCACTTTCTCCCCTGTCTAATCCCGTGACCCGCTGGAATAAATTAACAGACGATTCCTCTCCAACCTCAACTTTCGTAATAAAACTACATTCCTTTATCTGCATAGCTTCTTTTTCAAAGACAGGATTTAAGGTCAACTCATCATATACAGCCTGCGGTATAAACACCTCCTGAAATAAACCATGAAGCAAATGAAGCTGATCAATTTTCAACAGTGATATAATGGGGGTTGCATCCGAAACTACTATCATTTGTTTCTCCTTTGTATGGATTCGTATGTTTTGACATCCTCCTCAACCTCCGAAATATCCATATTCGGATATGGAAGTCCTATTTCATTGTATAATGTAATTAAATCAAGTTTCCTGATACCAAGAATTTCAGCAGCTCTGCCATGTGAAATTGTCAGATTCTTTATATAAGGATATAGGATTAATGCATTCCGCTCCAACTCTTCCTTTTTGTCCTTGCTGTTCACATATAGTATCATCTCTTTTGGAACACTGATTTCTATCTTTGCACTCTCCATATTGTTCTCCCTTCTGTCAGATGAATATTTATAGTTAAATTATACACTGAAAACGCGCATTCCACAAGAAAGATTTTATCCTTTATCAGCTCCCGGAACCATTACAACCTGATGAATCCCGTTTCCTTCCTTAACTTTTTTGCGCACAGCAATATAATACCGCTCTGTTGTCGATTCCAAATCCCCTATGTATGCTGCAATTTCTTTCACACGCGCACCTTTTTCATACATTCTGGTCGCAAATGTCCTACGGAAAATATGAAGCCCGCCTGATAAATCTTTCAATCCTGCATTGGCAAATATTGTTACCATCCTATGTTCCAGATTGGTTGCTGTATTAGGATTCCCAGTACGTGTCTTTACGATCAATTCCTCATCGCCACTACTGGAACTATGTATTTTTATAAGATTTAATATGCTAAATGCTTTCTCTGTCAATTTAATTTTTCGTGCTTTTTCATTCTTTGTTGTCCCTTCCACCATCACATATTTATTATTACAGGCATCTATATTGTCTCTGTTTTTTGCCATAGACCGACTCTTCTCAATTGTCAAATATCCATCCTCCCAGTCAACGTCCTTCCAACGCAATGCCAGCATTTCTCCACAACGCATACCCGTATGTAAGAGCAGTAATCCATAGAGTCCTGCCGCATACTTCATTTCTCCATTGTGAGGATTTATCAAAGACGCCTCTTTCTCAAACGCTTGTTGCTCCTCCACCGAAAGAACATCAACATCAGCCTCATTTGCTGATCTCTGCCGCATCTTTTGAATGCGTTTCACCAAAGTCGGCTTAATTGGCGCAACTGGATTAAACTCCAATTCCCCACGAATGATTGCCCAATGAAAAGCCGCATTTAATACATCCACCACTTTTTCTATAGAAGAGGCTGATAATCTATTTTCCTGTACTAATCCTGTCACATGAGTATCTATATCTGCAACTTTAACAGATTGTACCTGCATCCTTCCCAGCGGATAGTCAGCAATATGCTTTTCAATTGTACATTCTCTGCGGTCTATCGACTTTGCTTTCAGTTCTCCCTGATCCATCTGATAATTCAAATGAATCCGGCACAATTCTACAACTGTAATTCCTGCCGTAATACTTCCTGCCTTTTGTTGTTTGTTCCACGCTGCCTCTTTCTTCTTCATTTCTCTGATACAAGCTGCTTTACTAGATGCAGTCACGGTTAATACTTTACGCCCTCCATTCGGCTTATATCCAACACTTTTCCTGTGAGTTACTGTTCCATCCGAATTAACACTAAAACTTCCTTCCCCTTTTGCATTTCTTTTTTTCTCCATTTTATTCCTCCATAGATAGGCAAAGCCGAATTTTTCCGGCTTTACATTCATAATTTAAACTCCTTATAAGTATACCTCTGGAGCCACTTCTGCAATTCGTCCTGTGATACAAAATAGGTGCCGCCAATCTTAATTGACGGAAATCCCGATGTGTGCATAAGTTTATACGCCTTATCACGCCCAATTCTTAGTTGAACCTGTAAATCTCTTGTTTTTAGCAGCATAAAATGTCCTCCCCATTATCTCAAAAAATTGTTGAATTTTCCAACTCACCATGCTATAATATTTGCAAAATTATGTAAGAAGCAAAGGATGCTGAATAAAATTTCCATTGACATCTAGGCTGCCAACCCCCAAACACTGACCTCGTTTTAATCCACTGAACTTATTGCGCCAGTATTCCTTTTTCGATGGATCAATCATTTTTGCGACTTGCGTCAGCTCATTGTCCGCCGGACGGAAACATAAATGTGTTGCTGCCTGTTTTATCATGGATAATTCCGCGTCCGAAAAAATGTTCAGCGACTGTGTAGTTAATATAATGCTTAATCCGAACTTCCTTCCTTCTCGAAGTATCATGCTCAAAGCTGAATATGCTTTGACAGACAGATGTTGAAATTCATCCACCACGATTGTGACCTTGCCAAAATCTTTTGGAAATCCTTGATTATATGCCATTCGCCAAAAGTATGAGAGTACTGCCTCTGCCACTGTCTCGGCAGACAGGATGTCCAAACCAGACAGGTCCAAAATATTAATTTCTTGTCCTAGAGTGTGTTTTTCACCTGACCTTAGTACTCCACAGTTTAATACTGTCCAGAGCCGTTGATACACAACCTGCCATTTAGTGTTTTTCTTCTTCTCACTGAAAGCCATGCGAAGGGCAGCTTCATCGCTCAGGTTTTGATTCTTATTTTTGGAAGCAATAGCCATCTCAATTGCTTCACGCAGGATTGCCTGCTGTCCCACTCCCATCCGCCGCGCGGATGAGAATGCATAGACATTTGAATTGACAAGGTTGACATAGGACTCGGATTGCCCCTGCTGGTTACTGATCGGACTGAGCAAGTTAATGCCGATCCCATCCTTAGCAGCGTCAATACGATTAAGGTGTTGTTTGTACTCGTATGATATAGGGCTAAAAATGTCTTTTTCGTTGTGATTTTGACTAACGTCAAGGACAATCACGGTATTTCCTGACTGAACTTCCGCGAGTTCGATTTGATTTTGGCGACAGGATTTTCCACTGCCTGACTGCCCTGTGATCAGTACAGAGGAATTAGGGGCTGATGGACTGACAGCGCAGTCCAAACCCTCACATTTTCCCAGATACATACGTTTGTCTCCTTTCGACAAGGCTAAGTTGCTGCCCCTCTTCCAGTTTCTCGCGGCTGAATTTTAGGAAGCGCATACGCAGGCTTTCGCCGTAAGCACTTGTTAACAGCTTTTTAATGCTGTAATTACTCCTAGTATTATTACATATCAATACTCCTTCTTGGTACAAAATTAATTTCAGCAAACGTTGTGATATACCGAAATCCAATTCCTCTTCCACAGCATCATTAAAGAGATTTTCTGTTAAGTAGTAATATTTTTCATCGTACAAAATTGCCCGTTTTTCCGCTACAGCCTCTATCAAGTCGCCCTCGATTTTATCTGTGGATCCAATCAGAATATCAGTTTCTGTATCAAGATATCGACACAACGCCTTATAGACCGAAGATATCGTCTCCATATCAATATCGTCAAACTCAAGGGCATCTCTGATTGTCGAATCCAAGCAATCATAATAATCGGATGGCACCTGTAGCCCCTTATATTTCATATGAATATAATAGTTGTAAATGACTCCGATACAATAAAGTGACTTGTAAAGTGAGATCTCGTCAGAGATATCCCTAAACTGTTCAGAATCCCTGATGGAATTCATAATTTTAATAAGATCCCTCGCATGGGAGTGCGAAAACTCGAAAAAATCGTTCAGACACTCCACTCGCTTATTCACATAATCTGTGTCGATTTCCTCTACCTCCAGCAACAGAATATTTGGATACTCATTCAGCCACTCTGGCATCATACCACACACCACAAATACAGGCGTGTAGTCCGTCCGAGTCAAAAACTCCAAAATAAGATCCGGCTTATAATGAGGTTGACAAGTGATCAGAAGCAAAGTATAATTGGAAGCAGATGGTATTTTGGATCCGCGAATCTGCCCCCTAACCCCTCCGCATTGCTCAAAGTCATGAATCACTGCCTCCACCTTGTTTGGATTAGGAATGAATAAAACCACTCCGCCATTAATACCAAATCCTGCATCTTCCATAATCACACGATTATGCGCATATGCTGACAGTAAAAATTCGCAATCCACGTATTGTATTATTTCATTAGTAGTTTGATTTTCGCCCATGTTAGATCCTCCTTTGAAAAGAAAATGTATTCATTATTCAATTTTATCCATCCATCCGTCTCTGGTATCTGTTTTTTACTGGAACTATTTTGCACTAGCCGTCCTATCAGATTCAATACCAGAGGTTTGATTTGACTAGGTTTAATTTCAAAATATACCCCTGCCGAAGTTAGTTTTTCGACCACATAATTACCTTTTCCCAGCTTATCGGATGATAGGAAAATGTATTTCTTTTCACCACCTACTAAGCATTCCAACATATAACAGAGGCACTCTGTTGAATTTGTACATTGTAAGACAGTAATTGATGGTTGGCGCATATTTGAAATTCTTCTCGGTCTTGCATCAATTGAAGTATTCTTAGAGCAAACCAAAAGTTGTCCTTCTTCATCAACATCCAGAATCTCCACGATTGCGCGCTGACGCTCCTTCGCCTCCTCTCGCAGCTTGAGTCGCCGTTCGTATTCTTCCGTACGTCTCTGTTCAGCATAATACGTTTTTGTTAAAGATTCTCCGATCCTGATATTGCTCAATTGCATCTCTTTTTGAATATCCACCTGTGTCTTTTGGCAGTATAGTACCATTTGAGGATTGGGTTGATAATTATAGTCCCCCGTGTTTATGTTACATCTTCCCTCCATTTTTTTCTCCCTTCACTTTTTATTTATCATTGCCATGATACCATGATATCACAGTTTTTAATAATTACTATTTCCATTAGCTTTGATATCAAAATGGGGGATTGACATTTTAGCAAAAAGGAGTATAATGTATGATTTTAAATAAAGTTGACCAATATCTAAACAATAAATTTTCTCCTA
>OFGA01002492.1_pt1 | contig 11299 bp, 10 predicted proteins | sample 1521471 | NCBI WGS metagenome assembly OFGA01 (sample SAMEA3504086, study PRJEB24116) | mouse gut metagenome | biome: mouse gut; feature: mouse-associated habitat; material: faeces | place: Denmark | collected 2011
CTGCTGCTCTGGTGTCAGTTTGATAAAGTTTACGGCATAGCCTGAAACTCTGATTGTAAGCTGCGGATAATTCTCCGGATGCTTCTGTGCATCTAAGAGTGTGTCTCTGTTGAGTACGTTTACATTGAGGTGATGACCACCCTTTGTAGCGTATCCGTCCAAAAGATTTACCAAATTGTCTACCTGTGCGTTATCTGTCATGATAATTCCTCCTTTTATAAAAATACTGATTGTCTTTGTGCGCCTTTTTATTTTGTATTTGTTCTTTTGTGATTTTAGTATATTTTATTCTCAGAGAAATATCTGTAACATTTGTTACATTTTTTAATTTTTTATGTTTTTTTCTTAATACAAAGTTTCCAATGCATTGCGGTCCACAATCTTAATTGTATACTTGTCTGTCTCAATCAACTGTTCCTGCTGCATTTTCATCAGCTCTCTGGACAGGGACGGTCTGGTGGTTCCAAGATAATCTGCCAGTTCTTCCCGGTTCATGGCAAGTTTTACCGCATCGCCATCTGCTGCCTGCTCTAACAGCCACAGGGCAATGCGCTCGCGCAGCGTTGTTCCGGACAACAAATGCAGTTTTCTGGTCATCTTAAAATTTTTTTCAGATTGTATTTCGAGCATGTTTCTGGTAATCATACGGTGATGTTCACAGGCATTGCTGCAAAAACAGTAAAAAAATTCCCATGGTATCTGAAGCACGCGCACCTTCTCCTGCGCGATGGCATCGTACCAGTACGCTTTCGTATCCGCAAAGAGAAACATTTCCCCAAAGACATCTCCCTGCCCCACCATAAACAGCACATCCCGCTTTCCCGACGCAAAATCCTTCGAGATCATCACTGCACCTTCCAATACCAGAAACAAATTCTGGGGCGTTTCTCCCTGACGGAAGATATACATTCCATCTTCAAAACAGCGCTCTACCGTCTTAGAACATCGAAACATCTTCTCGATCTCGTCCCTGCTGATATCCCGAAACAGATGAATGCTGCCGCAGTCCTTCACATTCTCGATCATAATCCTTTCACCCGCCTGTGCGCAAAAATGGAGAACGCTGAAACAGCGTTCTCCCAACAATTACATCATTCCGCCCATTCCCGGACCGCCTGCTGGCATTGCCGGTACATCCTCTTTGATGTTTGCTACAACGGATTCTGTAGTCAGCAGGGTGGATGCAACGGAAGTTGCGTTCTGAAGCGCGCTCCTTGTTACTTTCACTGGGTCAAGGATGCCTGCTTCTACCATGTTGACATATTCCTCTTTGGTTGCGTCAAAGCCAACGCCCGGTTCGGATTCTTTTACTTTATTGATAATAACTGCGCCTTCTAAGCCTGCATTTGCAGCAATGTAAAACAATGGGGATTCCAATGCCTTTAAGATTACCTTTGCGCCGGTCTTTTCGTCGCCGTCCATATTTTCTGCCAATGCTGCGACTTCTTTTGCTGCATGGATATATGCGGAACCGCCGCCTGCGATAATGCCTTCCTCAACGGCTGCCCTTGTGGAATTCAGGGCATCTTCCATACGCAGCTTGCTTTCCTTCATTTCTGTTTCTGTCGCTGCGCCTACACGGATAACTGCTACGCCGCCTGCCAGTTTTGCCAGTCTTTCCTGCAGTTTTTCTTTATCAAATTCAGAGGTAGTCTCTTCAATCTGTGTTCTGATCTGTGCAATTCTTGCGGAAATAGCATCTTTATTGCCCTCTCCGTCTACAATAATGGTGTTTTCTTTCTGTACTTTTACAGATTTTGCACGTCCCAGCTGATCCATGGTGGTTTCTTTTAACTCAAGGCCTACTTCCTCGGAAATCACCTGGCCGCCTGTAAGGATTGCAATATCCTCCAGCATTGCTTTTCTTCTGTCGCCATATCCCGGTGCTTTTACAGCCACTACGTTAAAAGTGCCGCGGAGTTTATTTACAATCAATGTGGTAAGAGCTTCGCCCTCAATATCTTCAGCGATAATCAGCAGTCTTGCTCCGGACTGTACCACCTGCTCCAGCAAAGGCAGGATTTCCTGAATATTGCTGATTTTCTTATCAGTAATCAGGATATAGGGATCATCCAGAACTGCTTCCATTTTATCCATGTCAGTTGCCATATATGCGGAAATATATCCACGGTCAAACTGCATACCTTCTACCAGATCCAGCTCTGTCTGCATGGTTTTGGATTCTTCAATGGTGATAACGCCGTCGTTAGACACTTTTTCCATAGCGTCTGCCACCAGATTTCCTACTTCTTCATCTCCTGCAGAGATAGCTGCCACTTTTGCAATCTGGTCTTTGCCGTTTACTTTCTGGCTCATGGCTGCAATGGATTCAATGGCTTTCTCGGTAGCTTTCTTCATGCCCCGGCGCAGAACGATTGGATTTGCACCTGCTTCCAGGTTCTTCATACCTTCTTTAATCATTGCCTGTGCCAGAACAGTAGCTGTGGTGGTTCCGTCTCCGGCAACGTCGTTAGTCTTTGTCGCCACTTCTTTTACAAGCTGTGCGCCCATATTCTCAAATGCGTCTTCCAGCTCAATTTCTTTTGCAATGGTCACACCGTCATTGGTAATCAGAGGTGCGCCGAAAGATTTATCCAGTACCACATTTCTTCCTTTTGGTCCCAGGGTTACTCTTACGGTATCTGCCAGTTTATCCACACCGGCTTCTAATGCTGCTCTGGCTTCTGTGCCATATTTTAATTCTTTTGCCATGATAGTTCGTCTCCTTCTATATATGTTATGTGATTTTTACCTGTTCTGTTAAGGAAGCTCTGTCTGCCAGCCTGAGCCCATGGCTTCGCCAGCCTTACAGAACTGCCCCGCAGCGGGCTCTGCCTTCCTTTCCGGCCCGTTGGCTGTTTTAATTTTCTACAATTGCAAGAATATCATTCTGTTTTACAATAATGAACTCTTCCCCTTCAATTTTCACTTCATTTCCTGCATATTTGGAGTAGATAACTTTATCGCCTTCTTTTACCTGCATGGTTACTTCTTTACCATCTACCATTCCGCCAGGGCCTACTGCCACAACTTCTGCTTCCTGAGGTTTCTCCTGTGCACTTCCTGCCAGAATAATACCGGACTTGGTGGTTTCCTCTGCTTCGCACTGTTTTAATACAACTCTGTCGCCTAACGGTACTAATTTCATTACAATTCCTCCTTAAACTGAGTCTCTGTTCTATACTTTTCTTTTAGTTATTAGCACTCATTTATATCGAGTGCTAATCGCTTATGTACATAATTTAGCACTCCCTATTTTCTTTGTCAATATCCATTTTCAGATTTTATAAAAAGTTTAGATTTTGAAAACAGTTCAGCCATAGGAAAACAGAAAAACAGAACATGCAGATTTATCTGCAATGAGCTGTTTTTCTGCTTTCCTATGGGCGGGACGCACATACAGCCTCAGACAGAAGCAGCAAAGCTGCGACTGACTGCCACGCAGGCAGGTCTGAGGCCTGTATGGCTGAACTGTGGTCAGCTGAAATTATTCAGAATATCCTTCCAGCGGATGTTCCTCTATATATTGCTCCATAATGGCTGCCGCCATACGCACTAATTTCCCGCAGGGGCGTTTTTTATAGTATTCTTCCGTTCTTTCAGCCGGCGCCGGCACATCTTTTTTACGGTTCAGCCCCAGCAGGTCCCGGCAGACAATGGAACCATTTTCTTTCTCGAATGCTGCAGCAAGCTGCTGAATCCTCTCATAATGTTCTTTTTTCCCCCGAGCATCTCCGGGCGTATCGTACCCGTACAAAACTCCGGCCACCAGAAACATGCCGCTAACGGAGCCGCAGACCTCTCTCAGCCTGCCCATCCCGCCGCCAAAAGAAGAACTGAGTCTGGCTGCGGTCTTCTCATCCATACCGTGCAAATCTGAGAAGGCCAGAAAAACTGCCTGACTGCAGTTATATCCTTTTTTGAAATTATCTTCTGCTCTCTGTCCATATCTGCTCTCTTCAAAATTCATTTTTCTTCTCCTGATTCCCAATCACTTTATCAGCTGAAATAAATCAGCTCATCTTCCGGCTTTTCTGCCGGCTGTATCTCCAGTGCATACAGAACAGGGCCCTTTCCCCTGTATTCCAGTGCAAATTCATTCTTCATTTCCGCGGTAATGGTAATCCATGATTTGTGGGAAATCTCTGAGGCTTTGTCATATTTGCATTTGAATCCCACAAAGGTAATATCATCCGCGCAGCAGGTCATGGCAAACCTGCCCGGAATAAACACGCCCTTTTTCAGTTTCTCCGGACGATACACCAGCGCCAGAAACCGTACCTTTTTTCCTTCATATTTCTTCGGATTGTCCAGTGCGTCCATATACCAGATACCGTAATCCATGTCAGTAATCTCAATCACTTCCTGATTCAGGTCGTAGGGCAGCTCTTCCATATCATTTTCATCTATGGTTCCGTCCTCCCGCTCATAGGCAATCTGAGCTTTCCGGTTCAGCACCTTAATGGCCCGGCGGAATTTTCCTTTTGGAGTATCCTCTGTACAGCGGTTGATAATCACCACGTCTGCTGCAAAAAGCTGCTCCATAATCATGGCCCGCATATTGGCCAGATACATTTCAAAAGTGGAAGCGTCCACTGTAGCCAGGGACTGTACCAGCACCCAGTTTTTGGGAAGGTCCATTTCCAGAAATGTGGACATCTGCCAGGTTCCGTTGTATTCGATGAACACCTGATCCGGATGATACGCTGTGCCAAGCTCCGTCAGTTTTTCTCCGGTAAATTCCGTTTCTTCTTCTATCATTACCAGCCTGGTGTTGACTTTCTGTAATTCCTCTTCTTCAAATTCCACTTCTCCGTCTTCGCAGAGAATCAGCAGCGTTTTTCCATTTTCACTGAAGTCCCCGTCAATCAGCGTTTCCCGTATCAGAGAACTTTTTCCGCTGTCCATAAAGCCGGAAAACAAATATACCGGAATTTCCATCTTTTCACACCCTTCCTATATTCCAAACAGTTCCGCCAGCTTCTCTTCTTCCATATCTGTTCCTATAACACAGAGTCTTCCGGTGTAATCCGGTTCTCCGGTACGCAGCTCATATTCACCGTCCACCATGTCAAAATAAATCCAGGTTCCGTCTTCTGCAGGAACCATGCCCTTTGCCCGGAGAATGGTACCGTAATCTTCTGTATCGCAAAACGCTTTCATGGCATGTTCAATGGTATCTCTGGTAAATACATGGGGCGTCTCTCTGCCCCAGCTTGTGAACACTTCGTCTGCATGGTGATGTCCATGATGATGCCCATGCTCGTGGTCATGACAGCCGCAGGTACAGTCTGCTCCATACTCGTGGTTATGCTCATGGTGGTGTTCACGCTCGTGATGATGTTCATGCCCGTGGTCATGCTCATGATGGTGCTCGTGCCCGTGGTCATGTCCATGCTGGTGATGGTGTTCATGCTCATGATGGTGTTCATGCTCGTGGTCATGACAGCCGCAGGTACAGTCCGCTCCATGCTCATGATGATGCTCATGTTCTTCCATCAGTTCTTCTTCCAGAGACTTCTGCTGTTCAATGACTTTATAAATCTGTTTTCCGTCAATTTCACTCCAGGGCGTTGTAATCACAGCCCCATCCGGATTTTTTTCCCGTATGGCTTTTACCACCAGTTCCGTCTGCTCCGGTTTCACATTCTGAGTACGGCTTAACACAATTACCGTGGCATATTCAATCTGATTGTTGAAAAATTCACCAAAGGCTTTCATCTGTTTTGTGGCTTTGGCTGTATTTACCACAGTAATGCGCCCGTTCAGTTTTACTTCGTTTTCTTCTTCCACTTCCCGCACAGATTTCATTACATCGGAAAGTTTTCCCACGCCGGAAGGCTCAATGAGAATCCGGTCCGGATGGAACCGCTCCATAACCTCCCGCAAATTTTTTCCAAAATCCCCCACCAGGGAACAGCAGATACAGCCGGAATTCAGCTCACTGATTTCAATACCGGAATCCTTAAGAAATCCACCGTCAATGCCGATTTCTCCGAATTCATTTTCAATCAGAACAATTTTTTCTCCCTGAAATACATCTTCCAGCATTTTTTTGATAAAAGTTGTCTTTCCTGCCCCCAGAAATCCTGAGATAATATCAATTTTTGTCATTATTTTCCCTCCATTTACTCACAATACGTTACCATGCCTTTTTCCACCAGAAATACCGGACGGTAGGACAGCTTCGCTTTCCGCAGCCCTTCTGCCCCTGTATCTTCTTCCCGGTTCACATACTGGTAATCCTGAGCTTCATGAGCCACAAACTGCTGATTTATCATGGGATATGCCCCCTGAATCTCTGCAAATGCTTTCTCAATGTGCACAACAAAGGTGTCGGGATTCAAAGGTTCCCCGATGGTAAATGCAATAATCTCCCCTTCCTGCTCTGTCCGCAGCAGACCGCCCTTCAGATGAAGCTCCTCCAGCAGGCGCAGCGCATTCAGAGTCACGCACATTTCCGCCCGTTTTTCCTCGTCCTGATCGCATTCTGCTTCCTCACGCCATTTCAGGGCCATCTGGAAACACTCTTCCACATTTTCCCCGGTTATGGGTTCGTACACCCAGTCCGGATAGTTTTCCTTAAACTTGTTGATATGGTTTCGCTTTCCATGCAGCTTTTTGCCTGCCAGGGTGGTAAGTTTCTCCGTTTCATACACATAATCGGCGGAATCCCTGTCATATTCAATCTGAAATTTTCCCGGATACCACTGTTCCAGCAATTCAAATTCCTGTTCCTGTACCAGATGCATATGGAATTCTTTCTGCTGCTTCAAAAACCAGTTCATCATCACATCCATTGCCTTATGAATCTGTTCCGGCTCTCCCGCCGGAAATGTAATGCTGGGTTCTCCATCATCCATAGTCCCCCGGAATACCAGCGTATCTTCCACTACCGCAAAATCTGTGGGATATTTCCGGCTCCAGAGGTAAATATTCGGAAAAATCAGTTCACAGCTCCGATACGTTTTCCGATTCAGGTAGCTTTCAATTAATTCCCGGTCTTCCAGTCCGATTTTCTTAAATTCGATATCCATAAATCTCCTGTCCGGCGGCTGTATGCCGCCTTCTTCTCTCTTATCCGGCAAACTGCATACTGTAGAGTTTTGCATAAATGCCGTCTTTTTCCAGTAATTCCCTGTGACTTCCTTCTTCCTCAATTCCGCTGTCCGTCAGCACCAGTATTTTCTGAGCATTCCGTATGGTGGACAGACGGTGGGCAATCACAAAGGTAGTGCGGTTTTTCGCCAGTTTTTCCAGAGATTCCTGCACCACTTTTTCACTTTCGTTATCCAGCGCCGATGTTGCCTCGTCAAATATAAGTATGGGCGGATTTTTCAAAAATCCCCTTGCAATGGACAATCTCTGCTTCTGTCCACCGGAAAGTTTCACGCCCCGCTGTCCGATATCCGTATCATATCCGTCCGGCAGAGCCATAATAAATTCATGGGCATTGGCGCTTTTGGCTGCTTCCACCACCTCTTCTCTGGTGGCGCCGGGCCTGCCGTAACGGATATTGTCCATTACTGTTCCCACAAACAGGTACACATCCTGCTGCACAATGCCGATCTGACTGCGCAGGCTCTTTAACGTCACATCCCGGATGTCCTGCCCGTCAATTTTCACCGCGCCTCCCGTTACATCATAAAACCGCGGAATCAGGCTGCACAGGGTACTTTTTCCCGCACCGGAAGAACCCACCAGAGCCATATAGGCTCCTGCCTCCACGTCCAGGTTAATGTGATTCAACACCGTTTCCGTATTTTCTTCATAATGGAAAGATACATTGTCAAAAGAAATATCTCCTCTGACATTTTTCAGTTCTACAGCATCCGGCCTGTCCGCAATATCGGGTGCAACAGCCATCATTTCCATAAAACGCTCATACCCGGTATAACCGTTCTGGAACTGCTCGGTAAAGTTAATCAGCTTTTTCACCGGCTCGGTAAAGGTATTAATATACAGAAGAAACGTAATCAGATCCGTCACGCTGACCTGCCCTTTCGTAATCAGCACTGCCCCCGCCACCAGCACCACAATGGTTATCAGCGTGGTCAGAGCCCCAAGACCGGAATGATAACCGGCCATATAATGATAACTGTTCTTTTTGGCAGCCAGAAATCCCTGATTTCCCTCTTCGAATTTGTCCAGTTCCACGTCCTCGTTTGCAAAAGATTTTACCACCCGGATACCTGAGAGATTGTCCTCAATCTGACTGTTGATCTCTGCAATTTTTACCCGATTGCGTTTAAAGGCCCGTTTCATCTTGGTATTAAAATACATGGCATATACCAGCATCACCGGCACAAAGGCAAAGGCTATCACAGTGAGCTTTACATCAATATTCAGTAAAATAATAAAGGAGCCCGCAATCTTAATGACAGAAATCACCAGATCCTCCGGCCCATGATGCAAAAGTTCGCTGATATCAAACAGATCACTGGTAATTCTGGACATAAGCTGTCCGACTTTCTGATTGTTGAAAAAAGAGAATGACAGCTTCTGATAGTGTCCGAAAATCTCCGCCCGCATGTCATACTCAATCTTTGCTCCCATTACATGTCCGTAATTGGATATAAAATAATTACAGAAACATTCCACTGCCACAAGCGCCAGCATCAGAACTGCCATACCTGCAATTTTATGCAGCGCCGCCCCTGCCTCCATGGTAATCACATGATTTGTAATATAACGTACAATCAAAGGAATTACTAATGTCACCCCTGCACCCAGAATTGCAAAAAACATATCTGCAAGAAACAGAGACAGGTAGGGCCTGTAATAAGATGCCAGCTTTTTTAATTTTCGTTCCATTAAAATCCCCTTTCTCATAAAAATTTCACTGCGGCTCTTTCTGCACAGTCACAAAACACCTGTTATACCATGCAGTTTTCCGCCTACAGGGCATATTATAACACAACTGGTATTTTTTTCAAATCTTTTCAGAGAGCCTTCCTTTTACAGCACCCATGTTCCCGCTTCTGTTTCCCGTCAAAAGAAAAAATAATTTTCTGCCTTATCCATACCTGCCTCCTGTTTCCGGCTCAGGCCAGACGTACTGCCAGCCCTGATACCTTCCATTTTTTCCTTATTATATTCTTTTGCCTCCGTATTCTCAAGATAATTTCCACAATAAAATTGACGACCGGAATCCGATATTTTATAATGAAGAAGAACAGAATCTGTCTTTACATAACAGCGCCTGTGTAAAATATAACAAATTTATCATCGAAAGGAGAAACTCATGACCCCTTCTGAAACCTATTACGAAAATCTTGCAAAAACCACCATGAAAAATCTGGAAAAACGTCATTTTGAGTGCCACTACTGCAAAACTGCCCAAGAGGCAGTAAAGCTGGCTTCTGAGCTGGTGCCCTCTGACAGCACAGTTTCCTTTGGAGGCTCCATGACTCTGGCAGAATCCGGCATGGCTGATATTTTAAAACAGCGCAGCGATATTACACTGCTGGATCGAAGCAAAGCCGGATCCCCGGAAGAAGTAAAGGAAATTTACCACAAATCCCTGAATGCCGACTATTATTTTATGAGCAGCAATGCCATCACGGTGGAGGGAGAACTGGTAAATATCGACGGCACCGGAAACCGGGTGGGCGCCCTGATTTACGGACCGGAACATGTGATTATTCTTGCTGGCATGAATAAAGTAAGCCCCTCCCTGGAAGAGGCAGTTTCCCGTGTGAAAAACGTGGCTTCTCCCCTCAATGCCAACCGGCTGAGCCGGAACACTCCCTGCGCCGCTACCGGACTCTGTTCCGACTGTTTAAGTCCGGACTGTATCTGCTCCCATACCGTCATTACCAGAAAAAGTGCTCCGGAAAAACGGATTAAGATCATTTTAATCGGAGAGCCTCTCGGATATTAAATTTTGCTGCGCAGCATTGTTTTTTTCTTCTATAGGAAATCCAGAGGAATTTCCTATAGAAGAAAAAAATGCGGTCTTCTCTCAGTCGCCAGAGAAGACCGCACCCTTTACCGGATGTTGGAATATATCCGGCACAAAAAAATATTTTACGGCAGATTAACCGTTCCTTCCTGAGAATTTTAAACATTCAGCTTCAGATTCATTTCTTCTTCCGCCTGCTGTTTAAACTCCTCCAGCTGATCCTGGTCCAACACCGGAAGTTCTTCAATAGACTGAACTCCGAAGCTCCTTAAAAATTCCTCTGTGGTGCCAAACAGCAGAGGCCTTCCCGGCGCATCCAGCCTGCCCAGTTCGCAGACCAGATTATATTCCACCAGTTTATTGACTGCATGGGCACAGCTCACTCCGCGTATCTTTTCTATTTCCAGCCTGGTAATGGGCTGCTTGTAGGCAATAATGGAAAGCGTTTCCAAAAGCACATCCGTCAGCACATGGCGTCTGGGCTGTCCGGCAATTTTTATCAGATATTCGTACATCTCTTTTTTGGTACACATCTGGACAGCATTTTCAATTTCCATAATCTCAATTCCGCGATTTTCCATTTCATACCGCTTCATCATTCCATGTAAAATATCCTGGATTTCTTCCTGGCTGACCTCCAGAACTTCCGCCAGTCTGGACAGTTCCACCGATTCACCCATGGCGAATAAAATCCCTTCAATAATTGCTTCCTGTTTCTCCAAATTCATACTGACCTGACTCCTTATGCCGGCACCTGGCTCTCCTCGCTGTTTGCATAAATAATAATATCATCAAAAATATGTTCCTGAGAAATATGTATCTTTCCTGTTTTCATCAACTCCAGAACAGACAAAAATGTGACGATAATTTCCATTTTACTGCTCTGGGTTTCCAGCAGTCCCCGAAAGCTGAACCGCCTGTGATGCAGTATATACTGTTCCAGATACCCCATACGTTCCTCCAGAGACACTTCTTCCCGCTCAATCTTCCCAAATCGGGAACGGATGGGGTCAACTCTGTCCTCCTGTCTGCGCATCACGGACCTGAAAATCCCGTTGAGTCTCTTTAAAGTCACATCCGTCAGCAGTTCCTGTAAGTCCACCGGCTCCTCATACTGTCTGACTTCCTCCGGAATGGTAGGCATCTTAAACAGCACTTTTTCCGCGTCGATCTGCCTGTCCTTTAATTCGTAAGCCATACACCTGTACATTTTATATTCCAGCAGCTTCTGCACCAGCTCCGCCCTTGGGTCCTCCTCTTCTTCCTCTGTTTCCTCCCTGGGAAGCAGCATTCGGGATTTAATATCAAGAAGCGTGGCAGCCATCACCAGAAATTCACTGACAACATTCAGATCCTGCCGCTGCATTTCACTGATATATTCCATATACTGGCTGG
>OFGA01002493.1_pt1 | contig 11290 bp, 11 predicted proteins | sample 1521471 | NCBI WGS metagenome assembly OFGA01 (sample SAMEA3504086, study PRJEB24116) | mouse gut metagenome | biome: mouse gut; feature: mouse-associated habitat; material: faeces | place: Denmark | collected 2011
GGCCTCCAGCTCATCGCCCGCAAGGCGGTGCTCGGTGACGGCGATGCCGAATTCCTCCAGCTTCCGCCGCACCACGGGGGTGAAGGCGTCCTGGACCAGCCCCTTGGCCACCTCACTGCCGGTTGTGATGACCCCGGCGGTCTTCAGCTTCCAGGGCAGGAGCTCCAGCAGGGGAGCGTCCCCGGCGGCGTCCTCGGCCCGGGAGAGCTTCTCCTCCTCGATCACCAGGGGGATCACCCGGGTGCCGCAGAGCTTGTCCCCGGCCCGGACCGGTGTATTGCCGCGGCGGGTGGCGATCATGACGTCCTCCAGCAGGTTCACCGCGTTCAGCCGCCGGGTATCCACCCGGAAGAGGCCGTCTATGGCAGCGGTGAGCTCGATCTTGCCCTCCTTGACGGCGCTTCGGACCATATGCTCGTTCTCGCAGAGCCGGACCAGCCGTCCGGCGGCGTCGTTCTCGTGGACCATGCCCGGGACCATCTCCCAGACATAGAGGTTCTCCTTGCCCATGGCGAGGAGAACGGGGATGTCCTCCTCCCGGACCACATGGCCCTTGCGGAAGCGGGCGTCCTTGTATTGGCCGGGGATGATCTGGGTCATGTCGTGGCAGAGCACATGGCCCACGGCCTCCTGGACGGGGATGAGCTTCATGGCGTGACCTCCTTGATGATCTCAACAGTGTCGCCGGGGTGGACAACGCCCTCTCTCCGGACGACGGCGAAAATGCCCTCCGTGGGCATGACGCAGGTCCCGGCGGCTTTGCGGATGGCGCATTCCCCGTGGCACTCCTTGCCGATCTGGGTGACCTCCACCTCGGTCTCTCCGATGCGCAGACGGGTCCCCACGGGGAGATTTTTCAGGTCCAGCCCCCGGGTGTTGATGTTCTCGGCAAAGACCCCGCTGTCCAGGGGGATGGGACAGGCGGAGCGCATGGTGTCCACGCTCTCCTCGGCCAGCAGGCTGATCTGCCGGTGCCAGTCCCCGGCGTGGGCGTCCCCCACAATGCCATGGCGGAGCTTGAGCTGAATTTCCCGCACAGGGTGCTTCTGCTCCCCCTTTTTCTCGCTGATGTTGACAGAAATGACCTCTGCCACGGCGCTCACTCCTCAATTTTGTAGTCTCCGCTCTTGCCGCCGGACTTGGACAGCAGGCGGATGTGTTCAATCCGCATATCCTTCTGAATTGCCTTGCACATGTCGTATATGGTCAGGGCGGCGGCGGAGACAGCGGTAAGGGCCTCCATCTCCACCCCGGTGACCCCGGTGCAGGTGACGGTAGCGGTGATCTCCACCCGGAAGGGCTCCTCCAGCAGGGCAAAGGAAATGTCAATCCCCGTGAGGGGCAAGGGGTGGCACATGGGGATGAGCTCCCAGGCGTGCTTAGCCGCCTGGATGCCCGCCACCTGGGCTACAGCCAGTACGTCTCCCTTTTTGACGGTCCCGGCCCTGATTCGCCCAAGGGTTTCCCGGGACATATGTATTTCGCCCTTGGCCACGGCAGTGCGGCAGGTGACAGTTTTACCGGTTACGTCCAACATTTTGGCCCGGCCCTGTTCGTTAAAGTGGGTCAGTTCTTCCATGTGCTAACCTCCGATCTGATTCATGTTACGGGGGGTGTCGCTGGACCGCTCTGTCAGGTGGTGCTCCTGGGGCTTGCTCAGAATACCCCGGCGGATGGTCTCCTCCAGCGCCTGTCCGTGGAGACCCCGCAGGGGAATCTCCTCCTGGCTGTGGAGACAGCCCTTTAATTTGCCGTCTGAGGTCACCCGAATACGGCGGCACTGAGAACAGAAGGTGTGGCTGAGGGGGGAGATAAGGCCCACTGTTCCCTTGGCCGCCGGCAGGCGGTACCGCAGGGCAACGCCCCGGGCCTCTATGGGCTCCAGGGCCGGAAAACGCTCCAGAACCGTGCGGCATGGGAGAAAGCATCCCCTGTCCCAATGGGCGCAGGGGCCCATTGGCATCAGCTCGATGAATCGCAGCTCCCAGGGGTGCTCCATCGTCAAAGCCAGAAAGTCTCCCAACTCATCGTCGTTGAAGCCGCCGATCAGGACAGTATTCAGCTTCAAATCGGAAAACCCAGCGCGTTCCGCGGCTGCGATGCCGTCCATCGCCTGGTTCAGCTCACCACCCCGGGTCATGGCACGAAACCGCTCGGGGCGCAGGGTATCCAGGCTGATGTTCAGCCGCTGGACTCCAGCCTCCCGGAGGGAGGCGGCCAGCTCTGGCAGCAGGGCGCCGTTGGTGGTCAGACACAGCTCCCGGACCTCCGGGATGGCGGCGATGCCCCGGCAGATGTCCAGAATCCCCCGGCGCACCAGGGGCTCCCCGCCAGTGATGCGCACCTTGGTCACACCGCAGCGGGAAGCAGCATGGGCGATCTCTACACACTCCTCCACGGAGAGGATATCCTCGTGGCGAAGCTTGCGCACCCCTTCCGCAGGCATACAGTACTGACATCGGTAGCTGCACAGGTCGGTTACCGATAGACGCAGATAGTCCACCGTACGGCCGTATTGATCCTTCATCCCCCATTCCTCCCTTCCGGCGGGGCGGCACAGAGACCGCCCCCTACTTCTTCTCCGCCCGTATCAGAATGAGCTGGGCGGCAACGCTCACTGCGATTTCTGTCGGGGTCTCCGCCTTGATATCCAGACCGATGGGGGTGGTGATCCGGGCCAGGTCATTGTCGGTATAGCCTATCTCCCGCAGCTTGGCGAACACCGCCGCTGTTTTTCTCCGACTGCCGATAACGCCGATATATCTGGCCGGGGTTTTCAACGCCTGGGCCTGGACGGCGAGGTCGTCCTTGTGTCCCCGGGTCATGACCACCACATAGTCCTCGGCAGTGATCTCCCTGTAGGCAGTGGGGTCATCGTTCTGGATTAACCGGGTCTCCTCTGCGCCGGGAAACAGCTCAAGCCGGCAGAAGTCCTCCCGATCCTCCAGCACCACACACCGGAAATCCACCGCCTTCAGAACAGGGACAAGGGCCTGTGAGACATGACCGCCCCCAAAGATGTACACCCTTCCCGGTGGAAGAAGCCGTTCCGCCTCCTGTCTGACCCAGGTGATGGACGCTTCGTCGCCGCCCGGGAGATACCGAAAGCTGACCTGTACCTCGCCGCCGCAGACCATGCCCAGATCCTGCACCTCGTTGGGCCGGAGCAGGAAGCTCTCCACCCTGGACCGGCCTGTTTGCAGAGCTTCCCGGGCAATCTGTTCGCTACGGTACTCCACCGCACCGCCGCCAATGGTGCCCGCCGCCCTGCCCTGGGCTGTTACCAGCATCATGGCCCCTGCGCTGCGGGGGACGGAGCCGCTGCTGGCCTCGACGGTCACGAGAACCGCATTTTCTCCGGCGGATAATATCCGCTCAAGCAGATGAAATACTTCCATAATTACCTCTTATCTGTCATTATATTGCAGTTATTCTACCGGGCTTCCCTGCGGACTGCGAAAATAGTCCGGGAAATACAAACTGAATTGTCTTTGCGCATCCTCCAAAAGCTTTTGGTGAAATGCCTGATAGCAGTTCAGAAGCTGCTCCCCCTTTTCCGTCAGAAAAGAACCGCCGCCATCGGAACCCCCAACCACCCGCCGGACAACGGTAAAGCCCAGCTGCCGTTCCATCATGTTAATAATTTTCCAGCCTTTGGAGTAGGAGATGTGCATACAGGCACAGGCATTTTGTATAGAGCCGGTTTGGCCGATCATGTCCAAAAGCTGAACGCTTTCAACTGTGAGGAACAGCTCATCCATCCCGATATTCAGCTGTAAATCCATCCGCAGGTTCCCATGCCCCTGGAGTCTGGCCTGATATTGCAGCAGACGTTTATAGTCCTGGGGTGTATCTGCATCCATCCGGATCCCTGGATCATTGGTTTCCAGCTGTGCCACATCCAAAGTTTCCTGGCGCAGCCAGCCGCGAATTCCATCTGTTCCCTTCCAGCTTATGAGATGTGCGGCGGCTTCTTTTGTCAGCAGAATAGGATGCCCCTGCCGCCCCTGGTAAAGAGGACAAACCACCTGGTTTTGCAGAAGCAGCATTTGTTTCAGGGTGTCTGGCGATACCAGCGGAATGTCCACAGGCGTGATAAATACGCGCTCTGAGTCCTGTGGGAGTGCGCGGAGTCCCATTTGAACGGAAAACAGCATATCGGTCTGGGCAAATCGTTCGTTTTTCAAAAACATAACGCCGCAGGAAGATAAGTGCCGCTCCAAAACGGCACTTTGATATCCGGTCACCACTAAGATATGTTCTGCTCCGGCACCCCGAAGCGTGTTAATGGTGCTGCTGATTATGGTGGAGCTTCCTAAGCATAACAGGGGCTTGAAATTTTTCATTCGGGACGATAGACCGGCTGCGGCAATGACAGCAGAAATTGCTATAACCATCAATCCTCTCTGTTTGTAATGCGATCATAGCGGAATTGTGCATGTCAATTCAGATATCGCAAATCAGAACCTGCTTTGTTTCAGGCGGAGCATAAGTTTAAAATATTTATGATATAAGTATAACATCCAAACGTTTAATTTTCGACGAAAAACAGATATCGGGAGCCACTCAAAATTATTTACATTGTTTTGATGAGCGTTAAGAATCTTCAAAGGCTCATGCATAAATATGACCTGCGATGTCCCATTCGGAAAGACAATCCACATCGCAGAATGGCAAAAGCCGCAAAAATCCGCAGAAATCTTAAAATTCCTGCGGGTTTTGGAGCTAGTGGGGTGACTCGAACACCTGACCTGCTGATTACGAATCAGCTGCTCTACCGACTGAGCTACACTAGCATCTTATGAGAACCGGCTCATTGCCGTGTTCTGTTTTTGTTTCTCTGGCGCAACGTCTAATATTATACTCAAACCAGCCGCATCCGTCAAGAGGCAGGCGGGCAATTTTCTGCTATACTTTTTTTAAAGTTAATGTTAAAATATACATAATCACAAAAGAAAAGAGGATGTCCCATGGTCATCTCCGGATTTCCCGCGTTAAAAGACAGACTGCAAAATTTGCCGCCCAAGGCGGCGGTGGTGGCGGCAGCCCATGACGAGCACACTCTCCAGGCGGTGTTTGCTGCCCGGCGGGACGGTCTGATCCGTCCCATCCTGGTGGGGCGCCGGGAGGATATCCTGTCCATCGTCCGGGGCCTGGGGGAGGCGCTGGACCCCGCTCAGGTGGTGGACGCTGCGGATGATGCCGCCTGTGCCGCCCAATCGGTGGCCCTCATCCGTTCCGGGGCAGGGACCATGCTCATCAAGGGGATGCTCCCCACTGGCACCCTGCTCAAGGCGGTGGTCCACAAGGAGACAGGCATCCGGGCCAGTCAGGTCATGTCCCACGTGGCCATTCTGGACGTGCCCAGCTACCACAAGCTGCTCTACATCACCGACGGCGGCATGGTGGTGGCCCCCGACCTGGAGCAGAAGCGGCACATTCTGCAAAATGCGGTGGACTTCTGCCGGTTTCTGGGCTATGACTGTCCCAAGGCGGCCGCCCTGTGTGCGGTGGAGACGGTGAGTCCCACCATGCCCGAGACGGCGGACGGGGCAGCGCTGAAGGCAGCGGGAGCGCGCGGGGAGTTCGGGCCCTGCCTGGTGGAGGGTCCCATCTCCCTGGACCTGGCCCTGGACAAATCGTCCGCGGCCATCAAGGGGTACGAGAGCCCGGTCTGCGGGGAGACGGACATTCTGCTGGTGCCCACCATGGCCGCCGGGAACATGATGGTCAAGAGCCTGCTGACCTTCGCGGGAGCGAAGATGGTGGGCGTGGTCACCGGGGCAAGGTGCCCCATCGCCCTCAACTCCAGGAGCGCCAGCTTTGAGGAGAAGTACAACTCTCTCCTGGCCTGCGCCCTGGCCGGCGGACAGTAAGGAGGCGGACATGGGCTACAAGCAGCTGATTATCAACCCCGGCTCTACCAGCACTAAGCTGGCCCTGTACGAGGACAAGGAGAAAGTCGTTCAGGAGAATGTGGAGCACGACGCCGCCCAGATGCAGCAATTTGACAGCATCGCGGACCAGATCCCCTTCCGCATGGGGATCATCCGGGACTTTATGGCCCGAAACAGCATCCAGGAGAACGACCTCAGCGCGGTCATGGGCCGGGGCGGGCTGGTGTTCGGCCTGAAAACCGGGGGCTACGAGGTAAACGACGACCTGTGCGAGGCGTTGGTCAACGACCGGCTCAGCCAGCCCCACGCATCCAACCTGGGGGGGCTGCTGGCCCGGGAGCTGGACCGGCCGGTGGCCATCTGCATCGGCCTGGGCACCAACGCCGGGGGCCACGACGGCTACAGCGTCTTCGAGGAGTACCTGAGCGGCGTGTCCATCCAGAAAGGGGTGTGCCTGTGCGCGGCGGCGGGCAACGAGGCGGAGGCCCGCCACCACACCGGAGGCGTCCTCCGCCCGGGGGAGCCCCCGGGACAGGTGGACCTGAAGGTGGGGGAGAACGCGGGGGACGTGTATATGGCCGTGTGGAACACGGTGGCGGACCGGCTGTCGGTGTCGGTGCGCTCTCCCTCCGGGGAGCTGGTGGGCCGGGTGCCCGCCAAGCCGGGGACGGGTCCCGCCGTCGACGTGAAGCTGGTGCTGGAGGCCGCCCGGGTCCAGGTGGAATACCACTTCCCCGTGGAGGGCAGCGGCGGGCAGCTGACGGTGATCCGCATCCTGGGGGCCACCCCCGGCGTGTGGAACATCCAGCTCCACGGGGACATCCTCCTCAACGGCAGCTATCAGGTGTGGCTGCCCATGACGGGGTTCGTGGCTCCCTCGGTGGAGTTTCTGGCGGCCACGCCGGACTACACCGTCACCAGTCCCGGCTCCGCCGTGGGGGTGATCTGCTGCGGGGCCTACGACAGCGCCAGCAAGAGCCTGTACGCCAAAAGCTCCCGGGGCCCCGCCTGGGACGGGAGAATCCTGCCGGACCTGACCGCCCCCGGCGTGGGGGTGGGGGGCATCTACCCCTACGGACCCGGCAGCATGAGCGGCACCAGCGCGGCGGCGGCGGTGCTGGCGGGTGTGTGCGCCCTGCTGCTCCAGTGGGGCATCCGGGAGGGGAACGACCCGGCTATGGGGACCTACCAGATCCGTGCCTACCTCATCCGGGGATGCCTGCGCCGTCCAGACATGGTCTATCCCAACAACCAGTGGGGCTACGGGTCCGTGCAGCTGATGCAGAGCTTCCACCTGATGCGGGAGCTGTGACGCAAAGTAAACGTTTCGCCGGCCTTTTCAAAGGCCGCAGGGTGCAGGCGTTATGCGGCCTATGGCCGCCATAGCCCTAAGCCGCCCAAATGGAGGCCCACGGGGGCAACGCCCCTGCTCGCGTCCCGCAGGACGCGAAATTCCTCAAAAGCCGCGCTCAAAAAAATCTTCTCCGCAGTACAATCCCAAAAACGCGCGGCTTTAGCGCGTATTTGCCGCGAATTCTCGTCAACCCTTGATTCGCATGTATAAAAGGGTAGATTACATTGGCTGACTGCTGTCAGCGGTAATAAAGGTTGACTGTCATTTATATTGTGATATACTTTAGCTGAAACAAATTTAGATATAGGAGGGGGATATTTATGCAGAACAAATACATCGAACTTGTTCCTGCGGACACATCTCTTGCAGAGCAAGTGGCCAATTATTATAAGCGTAATAGAAAATTTTTGGCGGACTATGAGCCAAGAAGAGATGAACAATTCTTTTCACTGGAATATCAGCAGGAAGTTTTAAAAAAGGAAATGGATGACTTCCAACAAAAAAGCGCATTTCGTTTTTATATCAAACCAACAGACCAATCTCATAAAATCATAGGAATAATCGGATTGAATAATGTAGTATGGGGTGCGTTTTGTTCCGCTTTTCTGGGATACAAATTAGATGAAAGATTCATCAACAAAGGCTATATGTCAATGGCGGTAGATATGCTGGTAAGGTATGCTTTTGATGTGCTGCATTTACACCGCATAGAGGCAAATGTAATGCCAAAAAACACAGCCTCTTTAAGAGTCCTTGAGAAAAACCTTTTTATAAATGAAGGAATTTCCAAATATTATCTTAATATCAATGGAACTTGGGAAGATCATATTCATATGGTGAGAATTAACTATGATATGCATTAGTTTCAGTTAAAGGGGAGTGTTACATATGGCAAAATTCCCCTTGATAAATTTTCTGTGGCTCTGTAATTTTTACACGGTGACGAAAAAGGGCCAGGTGGGAAGAACGGGTGATTAGCACTCTTTCTTGCTGAGTGCTAATAATTAACAAATTAGTCATACTCTGTTCACAATTACCCTTCATAGTAGGCATGAAAAAAACAAGGGTCTCCGGACCCGCTTTTACGGGAGGAAAACAGACTATGGCCAAGAAGAAGTTCAAGGCGGAATCCAAGCGCCTGCTGGACCTGATGATCAACTCCATCTACACCCACCGGGAGATCTTCCTGCGGGAGATCATCTCCAACGCCAGCGACGCCATCGACAAGCTGTGCTACCGGTCCCTGACGGACGAGAACGTGGGCCTCAAGCGGGAGGACTTCCGCATCACCATCCAGGCCGACCCGGAGGGACGGACCCTGACCGTCAGCGACAACGGCATCGGCATGAGCGAGGAGGAGCTGGAGAACAACCTGGGCGTCATCGCCTCCAGCGGCACCTACCAGTTCCGGCAGGAGGTGGGCAAGGACAACGAAGACGTGGACATCATCGGCCAGTTCGGCGTGGGCTTCTACTCCGCATTCATGGCGGCGGACCACATCTCCGTGGTGACCAGGAAGTACGGCGAGGAGCAGGCCTACCGCTGGGAGAGCGCGGGCGCCGACGGCTACACCATTACCCCCTGCGAAAAGTCGGAGGTGGGCACCGACATCATCATGCACATCAAGGAGGACGGCGAGGAGGAGAAGTACTCCGAGTTCCTGCAGGAGTACACCCTCCGGGAGCTGGTGAAGAAGTACTCCGACTACATCCGCTGGCCCATCCGCATGGAGGTCACCAAGTCCCGGAAGAAGGAGGACTCCCCGGAGGACAAGCCCGAGTACGAGGATTACAAGGAGGAGGAGACCCTCAACAGCATGGTCCCCCTCTGGCAGAGGAAGAAGAGCGAGGTCAGCCGGGAGGAGTACGACAAATTCTACCAGGAGAAGTTCAGCGACTTCACCGCGCCCCAGTCGGTCATCACCGTCTCCGCCGAGGGGCAGGTGTCCTACAAGGCCCTGCTCTACATCCCCAGCCGCCCCCCCTTCGATTACTACAGCGCGGACTATGAGCGGGGCCTCCAGCTCTACTCCGCCGGGGTCATGATCATGGACAAGTGTCAGGACCTCATCGGCGACCACTTCGGCTTCGTCAAGGGCGTGGTGGACTCCCCGGATCTGAGCCTGAACATCTCCCGGGAGCTCCTCCAGCATGACCGGCAGCTCAAGCTCATCGCCAACAACATCGAAAAGAAGGTCAAAGGCGAGCTCGCCCGGATGCTCAAGGAGGACCGGGAGGGCTACGAGAAGTTCTACAAGAACTTCGGCCGCCAGCTGAAGGTGGGCTGCCTGAACAACTACGGGGCCAAGAAGGAGCTTTTGCAGGATCTGCTGCTGTTCTACTCCTCCACGGAGAAGAAGCTGGTGACCCTCTCCGAGTACGTGGACCGGATGCCTGAGAGCCAGAAACATATCTACTACGCCTCCGGCGAGAGCGCCGCCGCCATGGACAACCTGCCCCAGACGGAGCTCCTGCGGGAGCGGAACATCGAGATCTTGTACCTCACCGACCAGGCGGACCAGCTCCTGGTGGAGATTTTGCGGGAGTACAAGGAAAAAACCTTCCGCTCCGCTGTGGACGGGGACCTGGAGCTGGAGGACATGCCAGAGGAGAAGAGCGAGGACGAATACAAGGAGGCCCTGGACTTCGTGAAAGAGGCCCTGGGGGACGGTGTGGACAAGGTCCGGGTGTCCCGGAAGCTCAAGACCCACCCGGTGTGCCTCACCAGCGGCGAGGGCCCCAGCTTTGAGATGGAGCGCTACTTCGCCGCCGCCCAGCCGGAGATGGGCTTCAAGGCCCAGCGCATCCTGGAGCTGAACGTGGAGCACCCCGCCTTCGCCGCCCTGGAGTCCGCCCGGACCGCAGACCCGGAGAAGGCGAAGAAGTACGCCCAGGTGCTCTTCAACCAGGCCAAGCTCATCGCCGGCCTGCCCATCGACGACCCCTCGGGGTATACGGACCTGCTGTGCAGTCTGTGGGCGTAAAAATTTGATAAAAAGGACCTGACGCGGCGCGTCAGGTCTTTTTTCGCAGTCTGAGTGCTGCTGGAGATCGCCCCTCCGGGCCTGGTACAGCGGATTTTGCAGGATTTCCGGGGCGTCTCCGGTAAAGGCCCCGGCGGCCTCCCGGCCGCCCCGCAGCTGCCACATGGCCGTCCGCCGCGCAGAGCATCTGTCCGTGGCCGCAGCCGGTCTGCACCCGCTAGGATCTCAACATATCGCCGCTTGACACATCCCGGAGAACATGGTACGCTGAGCGTGCGGGATTCAGCCCTTCAGGGCCCGCGTTCCATTTCATTCTGTAAAGGAGTCTGCTATGCAAGAAGAAAAAAACGTCTCCGCGCCCCAGCCGGAGACCCCGCCCAACAGCTTCGCCTTTTTCCAAAACCGGGACTGCGTCTTCTTCCCCTGCCACGAGACGGAACGCCCGGATCAGTTCAATTGCCTTTTCTGCTACTGCCCCCTCTACGCGCTGGGCCGCGGCTGCGGAGGGAATTTCAAGTATCTGCCCGGCGGCGTGAAGGACTGCTCCGGCTGTCTGGTGCCCCATGTCCCGGAAAACTATGCCCGCATCACAGGGTCCTATGAGAAGATCATGGAACGGATGCAGCGTATGGAGGAGCTGGGAGAGTGAGTGGACGGGGGACTTGTTCGGCGAAAACTCCGGCGGAGGGCTTTTCTGACAGTCTAAGCTGGGCCTCCCGCCGGGACTCCTCCCAGTCCTGGTCGATCTTCAGCACCCGGTCCTCAAAGAGGAGCACCGTGGACCGGGACATGCCCACGGTGTCCGTCTGCCAAGCCGTCTCCGGGAGCAGGCGGGCGATGGTCTCTGGAAAGCGCATAGACTGCCTCCTATCATTTTTGTGCGGAAAAAGAGAGGACAAATCGGAAATGATATGGTAAGATAACAAAAAACGCAGGGAGGATACCAACATGGAATGGGTCGACGGCCTCAACAGGAGCATCGCCTACATTGAATCGCACCTCACGGAGGAGATCGACTACGCCGCCCTGGCGCGGCTGGCCTGCTGCTCGTCGTAT
>OFGA01002500.1_pt1 | contig 11276 bp, 7 predicted proteins | sample 1521471 | NCBI WGS metagenome assembly OFGA01 (sample SAMEA3504086, study PRJEB24116) | mouse gut metagenome | biome: mouse gut; feature: mouse-associated habitat; material: faeces | place: Denmark | collected 2011
AAGAAACATGAGGCTAACAAAGAAAGAGACCAGAGTGAGAATCATAGATGTGTAGTGAGACAGAAGGATAGACCAGGGTAGAGGTGAACTATGAGAGAAGATAAGTAACAGTATATAGATGTGATAATTAGATAACATCCAAAGGAAGCAAAGACAAGGAGGAGGAACAAAAGATATATATATATAAAACATTATATGAGATCTCCATTACAGTTAGGAAACAGGAGCAAAGAGAGGTAAATAACAAAGACTAGAACCTAGCAAAGTGGCACATGCTAATAATGCTAGCACTTAGAAATGATCTGTAAGAAACAGGAAGCCAGAAAATTAAAAAGAGATAAGAGAAATGAAATGCTGGCCACAAAAGTCAGGAAAACTAGAAAACTTAGATAGTACCTGGCAACAAAAGAAAGCTTTTGGCTGAAGATCAATGTGTTTAAGAGATAACAAAAGGGGTGCTAACACAGAAGCTGAGTCCTTAGAAGAGTCCGGTGGCCTACCTGTTGAAGCAGCTAAAAAAGAGACTGTGTTTCATACTCCTCCACCGACCAGTGCAAAACAAGCTAAAAAGTTCCTGGGCACTGCGGGCTTTTGCAGATTGTGGATTCCAGGTTTTGCTGAATTAAAGAGATAAACAGCCCTTCGTATAGAGAAATAAAGAACAACCTTGGATGGCCTTGGATGCCATTAAGACTGCCCTAATGTTATCCCCAGCTATGGGACTCCTAGATGTGACTGAGAACAAAGGTATTGCCAAAAGAAGTTCTTACTCAGAGATTGGGACCCTGAAAAAGACCTGTGGCATACTTGTAAGAAATTAGACCTGGTGGCTGTAAGATGGCCTGCTTGTCTGCACATAGTGGCTTCTGGTCAAGGACGCAGATAAATTGACTCTGAGACAAAACTTGGCACATGTCCTAGAAAGTGTGGTTCAGCCCCCATGACCGATGGCTGACTAACGCTCTTAAAAGCATTATCCAACTGTTCCCCTGACCGATGGACACATTGTCAGAGCTTTTTGTTGACTGAACGAGTGACCTTCGCTCCCCCTGCTATCCTCGATCTCACTACTGCCTGAGACTTCACCTACTCATCATTGTGCTGACATTCTGGCAGAAGGAACTCATACTCGAAATGATCTGAAGGATCAGATCAGCCTTGGCCTGAGAGTTTGAGCTGGTACACGGATGGCAGTAGCCTCGAGGTTAAGGGTAAGCGGAAGGCGGGGACAGCAGTGCAGTGGTGGACAGAAAGCAAGTGATCTAGGCCAGCAGCCTCCCTAAAGGGACTTCAGCCCAGAAAGCTAAACTTGTGGCTTTAATACAAGCTCTATATATACAGACAAAGAGAGCTGTTGACATCTGCAGAGAAAGACCTAAGATGCTGTGGCTAAAAGAAATCAGATGGCAAATCTAACCGCCCAGGCATCCTAAAGAGCAATGATCCTGACAGTCTGAAGACTATCAAGTTATAGACAAATTAAGACTGGTAAAAGAAACCCTGTATAAAATAGTAGAAACTGAAGAAAGAAAACTAGTCCTCTCATGAGAAGACAGACCTGACATCTACTGAAAAATAGACTTTACTGAAAAAATATGTGTATAAATACCTTCTGGTTTTTGTGAACGTTCTCAAGATGGATAAAAGCTTTTCCTTGTAAAACTGAGACTGCTCAGATAGTCATCAAGAAGATTATTAAAAATTTTCCAAGGTTCGGAGTGCCAAAAGCAATAGTGTCAGATAATGGTCCTGCCTTTGTTGCCCAGGTAAGTCAGGGTGTGGCCAAGTATTTAGAGGTCAAATAAAAATTGTATTATGTGTACAGACCTCAGAACTCAGGACAGATAGAAATAATAAATAAAACTCTAAACAGACCTTGACAAAATTAATCCTAGAGACTGGCACAGACTTACTTGGTACTCCTTCCCCTTGCCCTATTTAGAACTGAGAATACTCCCTCTTGATTCGGTTTTACTCTTTTTAAGATCCTTTATGGGGCTCCTATGCCCATCACTGTCTTAAATAATGTGTTTAAACCTATGTTGTTATAATAATGATCTGTATACTAAGTTAAAAGGCTTACAGGTGGTGCAGAAAGAAGTCTGGTCACAACTGGCTACAGTGAACGAGCTGGGTACCCCAAGGACATCTTACCAGTTCCAGCCAGAGATCTGATCTACGTACACCTGCGTCATGCTGAGACCCTCAAGCCTCACTAGAAGGGTCCCTGCCTAGTTCTGTTTACTAATCTGCCTTATTCTGTTTTTGTTCCCATGTTAAAGATAGAGTAAATGCAGTATTCTCCACATAGAGATATAGACTTCTGAAATTCTAAGATTAGAATTACTTACAAGAAGAAGTGGGGAATGAAGAATAGAAAATTACTGGCCTCTTGTGAGAACATGAACTTTTTACCTCGGAGCCCACCCCCTCCCATCTAGAGGTTGTTCTCGGAACACTCCTAAACTTTTCACCCCAAAACTCCTCACCCTAAAGTTCGAACCCTCCCAACTAAAAACTGTTCCAAGAACATTTTTGAGATAAAGGCCTCCTGGAACAACCTCAAAATGAACCAGGTACTCCTTAGTTACGTAGGTTCCTTGATAGGACATGACTCCTTAGTTACGTAGAATCCTTTGGCAGAACCCCTTGTCCCTTGGCAGAACTCCCTAGTGATGTAAACTTGTACTTTCCCTGCCCAGTTCTCCCCCTTTGAGTTTTACTATATAAGCCTGTGAAAAATTTTGGCTGGTCGTCGATTCTCCTCTACACCACTAGGTGCATGAGTTTCGACCCCAGAGCTCTGGTCTATGTTCCATGTGCTTTCTTGCTGTTGTTCTATTAAATCTTGCCTTCTACATTTTGAGTACGGTCTCAGTGTCTTCTTGGGTCCGCGGCTGTCCCGGGGCTTGAGTGCTTGAGTGAGGGTCTCCCTTCGGGGGTCTTTCATTTTGGTGCATTGGCCGGGAATCAGCGCGACCACCCAGAGGTCCTAGACCCACTTAGAGGTAAGATTCTTTGTTCTGTTTTGGTCTGATGTCTGTGTTCTGTTTCTAAGTTTGGTGCGATCGCAGTTTCGGTTTTGCGGACGCTCAGTGAGACCGCGCTCCGAGAGGGAACGCGGGGTGGATAAGGATAGACGTGTCCAGGTGTCCACCGTCCGTTCGCCCTGGGAGACGTCCCAGGAGGAACAGGGGAGGACCAGGGACGCCTGGTGGACCCCTTTGGAGGCCAAGAGACCATTTGGGGTTGCGAGATCGTGGGTTTGAGTCCCACCTCGTGCCCAGTTGCGAGATCGTGGGTTCGAGTCCCACCTCGCGTTTGGTCACGGGATCGTGGGTTCGAGTCCCACCTCGTGCAGAGGGTCTCAATCGGCCGGCCTTAGAAAGGCCATCTGATTCTTTGAGTTGCTTGTGGTCGACGCGAAGTCGCCGCCGTTTTTGGTTTCTTTTTTGTCTTAGTCTCGTGTTCGCTCTTGTTGTGTCTACTATTATTCTAGAAATGGGACAATCTGTGTCCACTCCCCTTTCTCTAACTCTGGAGCATTGGAAGGAGGTGCGGGTCAGAGCCCACAACCAGTCGGTGGAGGTCAGAAAGGGTCCGTGGCAGACCTTTTGCGCCTCCGAGTGGCCGACGTTTGGAGTGGGCTGGCCACCAGAAGGTGCTTTTGACTTGTCACTAATCGCCGCCGTCAGGCGAATTGTTTTTCAGGAGGAAGGGGGTCACCCTGATCAGATCCCCTACATTGTGACCTGGCAGAATCTCGTCCAATTCCCACCTCCGTGGGTCAAGCCTTGGACCCCAAATTCTTCGAAACTGACGGTCGCGGTTGCCCAGTCTGATGCAGCCGGAAAGTCCGGCCCATCAGCACCCCCCAAGATCTATCCAGAGATTGACGACCTCCTCTGGATGGACTCCCAACCTCCCCCTTACCCCCTGCCCCAGCAGCCACCTGCAGCCGCCCCACCACAGGGACCAATAGCGAGAGGGGCTCAGGGACCGGCGGGGGGGACTCGGAGTCGCCGAGGCCGAAGCCCCGGGGAGGAAGGGGGGCCGGATTCAACAGTTGCCTTGCCACTTAGAGCACATGTGGGAGGGCCAGCGCCAGGACCTAATGATCTCATTCCTTTACAATACTGGCCTTTTTCCTCTTCTGATTTATATAATTGGAAAACTAACCACCCTCCCTTCTCAGAGAACCCCTCTGGGCTTACTGGGCTCCTTGAGTCACTTATGTTCTCCCATCAACCCACTTGGGATGATTGTCAGCAGCTTTTGCAGGTTCTTTTTACCACAGAAGAAAGAGAAAGAATCCTGATGGAGGCGAGAAAAAATGTTCTGGGAGAGGACGGCACACCCACTGCCCTCCCTAACCTCGTGGACGAGGCTTTCCCCTTGAACCGCCCCAACTGGGACTACAACACCGCGGAAGGTAGGGGACGCCTCCTTGTCTATCGCCGGACTCTAGTGGCAGGTCTCAGAGGAGCCGCTAGACGGCCCACCAATTTGGCTAAGGTAAGAGAGGTCTTGCAGGGGCAGACTGAACCACCCTCAGTCTTCCTTGAGCGTCTCATGGAGGCATATAGGAGGTACACCCCTTTTGACCCCTTGTCAGAGGGGCAGAGAGCCGCTGTAGCCATGGCCTTCATTGGTCAGTCCGCTCCCGACATTAAGAAAAAGCTGCAAAGGCTGGAGGGGCTCCAAGATCATACGCTCCAAGATTTAGTAAAAGAAGCAGAGAAAGTCTATCATAAGAGGGAAACAGAAGAAGAGAGGCAGGAGAGAGAGAAGAAAGAAATGGAGGAGAGGGAAAATAGACGGGATCGCCGTCAGGAGAGAAATTTGAGTAAAATTTTGGCCGCAGTTGTAAATGATAGACAGTCAGGAAAAGGTAAAACAGGGCTCCTGGGCAACAGGGCAGTGAAACCGCCAGGTGGCAGAAAGATACCACTGGAAAAAGACCAATGCGCCTATTGCAAAGAGAAAGGACACTGGGCTAGAGATTGCCCTAAAAAACGGGAGCGATCCAAGGTCCTGACCCTAGAAGATGATTAGGGAAGTCGGGGCTCAGACCCCCTCCCTGAGCCTAGGGTAACTTTGTCCGTGGAGGGGACCCCTGTCAACTTCCTGATAGACACCGGAGCAGAGCATTCAGTACTCACTAACCCCCTAGGCAAGCTGGGCTCCAAAAAGACCATGGTAATTGGAGCCACTGGTAGTAAATTTTACCCCTGGACGACCGAACGAGCCCTACAGATAAACAAGAACATAGTGACCCATTCCTTCCTGGTGATACCTGAGTGTCCTGCTCCCCTCTTGGGGCGCGATCTGCTAACCAAACTAAAGGCTCAAGTCCAATTTACTTCAGAAGGCCCACAAGTAAGCTGGGGAAAAGCCCCCGTTGCCTGCCTTGTCCTCAACACAGAGGAAGAGTACCGGTTGCATGAAGAGCAACCCAAAAATGCAGTCTCTTCAGGCTGGCTAACTGCGTTCCCCAATGTCTGGGCAGAACAAGCAGGAATGGGGTTGGCTAAACAAGTGCCTCCGGTTGTGGTAGAACTTAAAGCTGATGCCACCCCCATCTCGGTAAGACAATACCCCATGAGCAAGGAAGCTAGGGAGGGCATCCGGCCTCATATCCAGAGGTTGCTAGACCAAGGAGTTTTAGTGGCCTGTCAGTCCCCCTGGAATACACCACTTCTGCCGGTTCGAAAACCAGGGACCAATGACTATCGCCCGGTGCAAGACCTCCGGGAAGTTAACAAAAGGGTCCTGGACATTCACCCCACAGTCCCGAACCCGTACAATTTATTAAGCTCTCTCCCACCTGAGAGAACATGGTATACAGTTCTGGACTTAAAAGATGCCTTCTTTTGCCTGCGTTTGCACCCTAAGAGTCAGCTCCTGTTTGCTTTTGAATGGAGGGACCCAGAGGGCGGACAGACTGGTCAACTAACTTGGACTAGGCTACCACAGGGGTTCAAAAATTCCCCCACCCTGTTTGACGAGGCCCTCCATCGGGATCTCGCGCCTTTTCGCGCTCGAAACCCTCAGCTTACCCTACTACAGTATGTGGATGATCTCTTGGTCGCGGCGGCCTCGAAGGAGCTGTGTCACCAGGGAACTGAGAGGCTCCTCACAGAACTGAGTGACTTGGGGTATCGAGTTTCGGCTAAAAAGGCACAAATCTGTCAAACTGAGGTAACCTACCTGGGGTATACCCTCCGAGGGGGTAAAAGATGGCTCACAGAAGCCCGGAAGAAGACTGTTATGATGATCCCCTCGCCAACCACCCCACGGCAGGTACGTGAGTTTCTGGGGACTGCTGGCTTTTGTAGACTCTGGATTCCAGGCTTTGCAACCCTAGCGGCACCTCTATATCCTTTGACTAAGGAAGGGGTTCCTTTTGAGTGGAAAGAAGAGCACCAAAGAGCTTTTGAGGCTATCAAGTCGTCTCTAATGACTGCCCCCGCGCTAGCATTACCAGACTTGACTAAGCCTTTCGTCCTATATGTGGACGAGAGAGCGGGTGTAGCCAGGGGAGTGTTGACACAAGCACTGGGACCCTGGAAGAGACCTGTAGCCTATTTGTCAAAAAAATTAGATCCCGTTGCTAGTGGATGGCCCACATGTCTGAAAGCTATTGCGGCAGTAGCCCTGCTGATCAAAGATGCTGACAAATTGACAATGGGACAACAGGTGACTGTTGTAGCCCCTCATGCCTTGGAAAGTATCGTGCGGCAGCCACCTGACAGATGGATGACAAATGCCCGAATGACACACTATCAGAGCCTGCTGCTAAATGAGCGTGTAACCTTTGCGCCCCCTGCCATCCTCAACCCAGCTACCCTTCTCCCTCTAACAAATGATTCCGTCCCAGTACATCAATGTATGGACATCCTCGCTGAAGAAACTGGGACCAGAAGTGACCTGACTGACCAACCCTGGCCTGGAGCTCCCAGTTGGTATACGGACGGCAGCAGTTTCCTGATAGAGGGGAAGCGAAAGGCTGGAGCTGCGGTGGTGGACGGGAAAAAGGTAATTTGGGCAAGCGCTTTGCCTGAAGGAACATCGGCACAAAAGGCTGAACTTATAGCGCTTATACAAGCCCTCCGAGAGGCTAAAGGTAAGATCGTTAACATCTACACTGACAGCCGCTATGCTTTTGCTACCGCACACATCCATGGGGCCATCTACAGGCAGCGAGGGCTATTGACCTCGGCTGGTAAAGACATTAAAAACAAAGAAGAAATTCTGGCCCTGTTGGAAGCCATACATGCACCTAAGAAGGTAGCCATCATCCACTGCCCCGGCCACCAAAGAGGAGAAGACTTGGTGGCCAAGGGCAACCGAATGGCAGACTCAGTGGCAAAACAAGTTGCTCAAGGGGCCATGATCTTAACTGAAAAAGGTGATCCGCCCAAAAGCCCTGAGGATGAGAGGTATAACATAAAAGAGCTATTGTGGACCAGTGATCCCCTCCCATACTTTTTTGAAGGGAAAATAGAATTGACTCCCGAAGAAGGAATAAAATTTGTGAAAGGACTACACCAATTCACCCACCTGGGAGTTGAAAAAATGATGAGACTAATTAAAAATTCCCGATACCAAGTCCCCAACCTGAAGTCAGTGGCTCAAAAGATTATAGACTCCTGCAAACCATGTGCATTCACTAATGCGACTAGAGCCTACAAAGAACCTGGAAAGAGACAACGGGGAGACCGTCCTGGAGTGTATTGGGAGGTAGATTTTACTGAAGTTAAACCTGGAATGTATGGTAACAAGTATCTGTTAGTATTTGTAGACACCTTTTCAGGATGGGTTGAGGCGTTTCCCACTAAAACTGAGACTGCCCAGATTGTGGCCAAGAAGATCCTTGAAGAAATCCTGCCAAGATTTGGAATCCCTAAGGTAATCGGGTCCGACAATGGACCAGCCTTTGTTGCCCAGGTAAGTCAGGGCTTGGCCACTCAGTTGGGCATCGATTGGAAATTACACTGTGCTTACCGCCCTCAAAGCTCAGGACAGGTAGAGAGGATGAATAGGACCTTAAAAGAGACCTTGACTAAATTAGCCATTGAGACCGGCGGGAAAGACTGGGTGGCTCTCCTCCCTCTTGCGCTCTTCCGAGCCCGAAACACCCCTGGACGTTTCGGGCTCACTCCTTTTGAAGTTCTGTATGGAGGACCTCCCCCCTTAATGGAAGCTGGTGGAACATTGGTTTCCGACTCTGACCCTGTCTTACCCTCCTCTTTGCTTATTCATTTAAAGGCCCTAGAAGTGATTAGGACCCAAATTTGGGACCAACTGAAGGCAGCCTATACCCCAGGGACCACCGCAGTACCCCACGGGTTCCGAGTTGGAGACAAAGTCTTGGTCAGACGGCATCGAACCGGCAGCCTTGAGCCACGGTGGAAGGGACCCTATTTGGTGTTACTGACAACCCCTACTGCGGTAAAAGTTGACGGAATCGCCTCCTGGATCCACGCCTCCCACGTCAAGAGGGCCGCCAGTCAAGATGAAGAAAACCACGAAGACAATTGGACAGTGGCAGCCACTGACAATCCTCTTAAGCTTCGTTTGCGCCGCAGGCGCCACCCTGAGCCTAGGGAACCATAACCCTCATGCTCCAATTCAACAGTCTTGGGAAGTGCTTAATGAGGAGGGAAACATTGTATGGGCAACCACTGCAGTCCATCCCCTCTGGACTTGGTGGCCTGATCTCACACCTGACATCTGTAAGTTAGCGGCAGGATCCCCCAATTGGGACCTCTCAGATCATACTGATCTTAGCAACCCACCCCCTGAGGAGCGGTGTGTCCCAAATGGGATAGGGAGCACATATGGGTGTTCGGGGCAGTTCTACCGAGCTAATCTTAGAGCTGCACAATTTTATGTTTGCCCTGGTCAGGGTCAGAGCAAAAGGCTTCAACGAGAATGTGGAGGGGCATCAGATTACTTTTGTGGTAAATGGACATGTGAAACGACAGGGGAAGCTTACTGGAAGCCCTCCTCTGACTGGGACCTAATCACGGTAAAACGAGGTAGTGGCTATGATAAGTCAAACCAAGGAGAAAGAAACCCCTATAAATATCCAGAGAATGGGTGCGCTTTTAAAAACAGCCCCCCAGGATCATGCAAAGGTAAATACTGCAACCCCCTACTTATAAAGTTCACCGAGAAAGGGAAACAACACCGTCTGAGTTGGCTTAAAGGAAATAGGTGGGGTTGGCGAGTATACATTCCACTAAGAGATCCTGGGTTCATTTTCACGATCAGACTGACAGTGAGAGACCCGGCAGTGACACTCGTAGGGCCCAACAAGGTCCTTATAGAACAGGGCCCCCCAGTCGTACTGGCTCCCCCAAAGGTCCCGACTGTACCAGCTCCACCAACTCCACAGCCCAACACAGTGGTACCCTCCCTAGGGACTAATACTCCCCTCATAAAGCCTACCTTGGCTTCCCCACCGCCCCTAGGTACAGAGAACCGTCTGGTCAGTCTAGTCCAGGGAGCTTTTTTAGCTTTAAATAGGACTAACCCTAATATGACTCAATCATGCTGGTTATGCTATGCCTCTAGCCCCCCTTATTATGAAGGAATAGCTCAGATCAGGACTTATAATATTACTTCAGATCATTCTCAATGCCTTTGGGGAGAAAACAGAAAGTTGACTCTAGCAGCAGTTTCAGGAAGAGGGCTTTGTTTGGGCCAGGTACCTCAGGATAAAGGGCACCTCTGTAATCAGACCCAGAACATCCAGTCTAGCAAAAGTGGTCAGTATCTAGTGCCCCCCCTAGACACAGTGTGGGCTTGCAATACCGGTCTCACTCCTTGTGTGTCTATGTCTGTTTTTAATAGTTCCAAAGATTTCTGCATTTTGGTTCAGCTTATTCCTAGACTCCTGTATCATGATGATAGCTCCTTTTTAGACAAATTTGAGCATCGGGTCCGCTGGAGAAGAGAACCCGTTACCTTAACTTTGGCAGTTCTATTAGGATTGGGAGTAGCAGCTGGAGTAGGTACAGGAACCGCTGCCTTAATTAAGACCCCCCAATACTATGAAGAACTACGTGCAGCTATGGATGTTGATCTTAGAACTATAGAACAGTCTATAACCAAATTAGAAGAATCTTTAACTTCCCTGTCCGAAGTGGTGCTACAGAATAGAAGGGGATTAGACTTATTATTCCTTAAAGAAGGAGGACTCTGTGCTGCCCTAAAAGAAGAATGTTGTTTTTATGTTGACCATTCAGGAGTAATCAAAGATTCTATGGCCAAACTTAGAGAACGCCTAGATATACGTAAAAGAGAAAGAGAAAGCCAACAAGGATGGTTCGAAAGCTGGTTTAATAAGTCCCCTTGGCTCACCACTCTCCTCTCCACCATAGCAGGACCTTTAATTACACTTATGCTTTTGCTTACTTTTGGCCCCTGCATCCTTAATAAGTTAGTAGCTTTTATTAGAGAAAGGATAAATGCAGTACAGGTTATGGTACTAAGGCAACAATATCGGGTCCTTCAGGAGGTTGAAAACTCGCTCTAAGATTAGAGCTATCTCCTAAAAGAAGTGGGGAATGAAGAATAAAAATTTTTACTGAACTCTTCTTCACCCCAGAGCCCGACCCCTCCCATCTAGAGATTGTTCCCGGAACACTCCTGAACTCTTCACCCCAGAATGCATTCCTGAACTCCTCACCCTAGAGTTCGAACCCTCCCAACTAAAGACTGTTCCAAGAACATTTTTGAGATAAGGGCCTCCTGGAACAACCTCAGAATGAACCGGGTACATTGCCAAATAATAGGACATGACCCCTTAGTTACGTAGAATTCCCTTGGCAGAACCCCTTGTCCCTTGGCAGAACCCCTTAGTTATGCAAACTTGTACTTTCCCTGCCCCGCTCTCCCCCCTTGAGTTTTTCCTATATAAGCCTGTGAAAAATTTGGCTCGAGGTCGATTCTCCTCTACACCATACTAGGTGCATGAGTTTCGACCCCAGAGCTCTGGTCTATGTGCTTTCTTGCTGTTGCTTTATTAAATCTTGCCTTCAACATTTTGAGTTCGGTCTCAGTGTCTTCTTGGGTCCGCGGCTGTCCCGAGGCTTGAGTGAGGGTCTCCCTTCGGGGGTCTTTCATTTGGGGGCTCGTCCGGGATCAGCGCGACCACCCAGAGACCCTAGACCCACTTTAAGGTAAGATTCTTTGACCTGTCTTGGTCTGGTGTCTGTGTTCTGTTTCTAAGTTTGGTGCGATCGCAGTTTCGGTTTTGCGGACGC
>OFGA01002502.1_pt1 | contig 11269 bp, 13 predicted proteins | sample 1521471 | NCBI WGS metagenome assembly OFGA01 (sample SAMEA3504086, study PRJEB24116) | mouse gut metagenome | biome: mouse gut; feature: mouse-associated habitat; material: faeces | place: Denmark | collected 2011
CTTTTGCCGCGCGGCAAAAGTAGGTCCGGGGTCCGGGGGCGGACAGCCCACGGGCTTGCGAATAGAAACATTTTCTATAGCTATCCGTTCTCCACCCATTCCACCAAATCCCCCGGCTGACAGTGGAGGATGCTGCAAATGACTCCCAAACTACTCAAATTAATCGCAGTACTTCCTGTACGCAACCTCTGAATCGTGCTTTCACCCATGACTTTCTCATTGCGCAGACGTGCGCTGGAGTAACCTGCTTTTTTCAATTCAGGCAAGATGTTGATCTTATACCTTAACATATTAAACTCCCGAAAAGAATTATTCACACCTTTTTTTGTGTTGACATCACACAAGTTTAGGTGTATAATTAGCCCATTACTAGAAAGGAGTATACCCCAATGGATGAACCAATGCAAGCCCTATTTAACGATATTACAGACCGCCTACTGGAAAAATACTACCCCCAAACCAACTTTGCCCACTGCTGCAAGGTCCGCGATGAGATCGGACGCAAACTCTGGTCCCAACTGCCGCCGGAGTAGCGCGAGCTGCTGGAAGAGCTCCAGCGAGCCTACGACTACGCCCAGATGGAGGAAATGGAAGCCATGTTTCTGGCCTCCTTCGACCAGTGCAAAACACTGGCCCTCTCACACTGCGCCTAAAAGGTCAACTGCTCCATAGCAGGCGGCATCCCGCCAGGGATGGTCAGCCCCAAATGCTGATACGCCTTTGGCGTGACGCACCGCCCTCTGGGCGTCCGGGTCAAAAAGCCGATCTGTAGCAGATACGGCTCATAAACATCCTCCAGCGTTACGGATTCCTCGTTGATGGTAGCCGCCAGCGTCTCCAGACCCACGGGTCCCCCGTTATAGTACTCAATAACGGCCCGGAGCATCCTGCGGTCGATCTGGTCCAATCCCAGATAATCTACCTCCAGGGCGGTCAGCGCCTTGTCCGCCAGCTCCTTGTTGATAACGCCATCCCCCACCACCTGGGCGAAGTCCCGGACCCGCCGAAGCATCCGGTTAGCGATCCGCGGGGTGCCCCGGCTCCGCCGGGCGATCTCCATGGCGCCGTCCTGCTCGATAGGCGCGTCCAAGATCCCCGCCGAGCGGGTAACGATCAGCGCCAGCTCCTCCGGAGTATACAGCTCCAGCCGCAATGTCACGCCGAACCGGTCCCGCAGAGGGGCCGACAACTGTCCCGCCCGGGTAGTCGCACCAATGAGCGTGAATTTCGGCAGGTCCAGCCGGATGGAGTTGGCGGAAGGCCCTTTGCCAATGATGATATCGATGGCAAAATCCTCCATGGCGGGATACAGGACCTCCTCCACGGAGCGGTTGAGCCGGTGGATCTCGTCTACAAAAAGGATGTCGTTCTCGTTGAGGTTGGTCAACAGCGCCGCCAGATCACCCGCCTTTTCGATAGCGGGCCCAGAGGTAATGCGCACGTTGACTCCCATCTCGTTGGCAATAATGCCCGACAGCGTGGTCTTTCCCAGCCCCGGAGGGCCATGGAGCAGCACATGGTCCAAAGGCTCCTGACGCATCTTGGCGGCCTGGATGAAGACCTCCAGGTTGCCCTTGGCCTTCTCCTGGCCGATGTATTCCCTGAGGGTCTTTGGGCGGAGGGAGTACTCGCTCTCGTCCTCCCTGGTGAAGCTGGTCGTCACCAGGGGCTCTTCCTCAACATAGGGCGCGTTCCCGGAAAAATCAATGGACATAGCTTATCCTTTCACCATGTTCTTCAAGGCCAACCGGATGATCTGCTCCAACGGCTGGCCATCAACGTCAACGCCCTTCAGCGCCACGTTGATCTCCGCCTGAGAGTACCCCAGCACTGCCAGCGCGGCGGACGCCTCGCTGAGCTTGTTCTGCGGGATGATGGTCACCACGTCCATCGGAACGCTCTCCCCGGAAGCGGAAACAGTCTGACCTTTCGCCAGCTTGTCCTTCAGCTCCAGGATCACCCGCTGCGCGATCTTCTTCCCCACTCCGGGGGCTCTGGTCAGCGTCTTCTCGTCCCCAGTGATGATGCTCATCGCCAGATTGGCCGGGGTGCTGGAGGACAAGATCGCCAGCGCCGCCTTAGGCCCCACGCCGGACACGGAAATGAGCTGCTGGAACAGTTTCAGCTCCTCCTGACTAAAAAATCCATAGAGGTCCATGGCGTCCTCACGGACGCTGAGATAGGTGAACAGCTTCGCCCTGTCCCCCTTCTTGATCTGTGAAATGGTGTAAGCCGTCGTCCGGCAGGCATACCCCACCCCGCCGCAGTCGATGACCGCCAAAAAGGGCTCGATATGGGCCACGGTGCCGGAGAGATAGTAATACATGGTGTCACTCCTGATTCTTTTCTGCGAGTTCCCGCTCAATGAGGCGGACCGCGATGGTGAAGGCCTCGATCCGCCGCCGCGCCAGCGTCAGCTGGGAGCGGTAACGGCGCGGGTCCTCCTTGGCCTCAAGCGTCCGGACCGTCTCATGCAGTTTGTGCAGGGTCGAGTCGATCTGACGCTTCGCCTCCTGCAATTCTTTCTGAGTGTACAAATGGCCCCCCTTATAACTCTTTTACAAGCAAGATCAAATGGCAGTTGTTCCGGTAGACGTTCGGCTGGATGCCCACTACCCGGAAGCCGTAGTCCAGCATCCAGTGGTAGTCCACCCGCTCGGTGGAGAGGGACCGCATGGCCTCCGGGATGTCCTCCAGCGGTTTCCCGTCAATGTTGAAGCCAACAGAGCTCATCCCGTTGCGCAGGGCGGTGAAGCCCTGTGCTCCCGCGTATGCCACGGCGGTGTCCAGGAGGTCCTTCAGCTTGTGCTCCAGCTTGAAAACACCGTGGTCGTCATACCCGGAGCACTCCAGCTCCAGGGTGAGGTAGCCCTTCAATTCCCGGAAGAGCGCCCAGCCAACAGGCCTGCCGCTGTCGTCCTCCAGGACCCAGCCGATGGTCCTTATCGTCTCCGACAGGTCGGTCAGCTGACCATAGGCGTCCGCTGCTGACGGCCACCAGTCCGGTTTGATCCTGTGCATCAGCTCTGCTACTTCCTTTGCGTTTCGATGATCGAGTGCGCTGACCTTCATAATGCCCCCTGTTCCACGTCAGTACGTGCCGGATATTTTCCGGCAACATCTCTGGCGCTCTCCGCGAACAGCCTGCCCGCAATGGCCTGGATGTCCTTGATGGACAGCGCGTCCAACGCGCCGCCGGGTCCCAGGCACGCCGCGAAGCCCTCGACGATGCGGCTGGAGGCCAGGGCGTGGCCGTCGCTCTTCTTTGCGGCGTCCGCCTCCCCGTCAAAGCGGGTCATCATATTCCGCTCCTCGGAGTAGATCAGCTCCACCAGCTTTGCCCGGTACTCCAGATCCTCGGAAGTCATGCCCGGATAGCGGGCCAGGTCCAGGGCGTGCTGGGCCTCGTGCTTCAGGAGCGACACCCGGAAGCTCTCCGACTCCGTGTCATAGACCTGTTTGACACAGTGGATCAGGCCGTCACCGTTGGACCAGCCGCCTGTGCCGGTCTCGCCGAAGGAGATGTAGTCCAGCCAGCTCCGGGACAGGAAGCCGTCCAGAAACTTCACCGCGTAGTCCTGCACTCCCTCCGGGAGCTCCACGCGGTAGGTGCGAAGCTCCTCCGTCCGCCAGATGTAAGGGCCGTAACGCCCGCTGGTGCGTCCGCCAAGGAAGTGGAACCCTCTGCCACGAAAAGCCGGGGCGACGTGCTCCTCCTCGATCTCGTCGATAGAAGGACCACTGTCCAGCCGGAAGTGCTCTGCAAAGCGGGCACCCATGGCCTCCGTCGCCCGGGCTGGATCAAGGCCCAGATAAAAAACATCCCGGTAATAGGTCTGATAGATCAGGAGCAGCTCATTGAGCTCCCCGTCTGCGTCATAGGTCAGATAGCGGCCCTGTTCAAAGAGGGATGCGTATTTCTGATACCGCTCCGCCTGCTCGGGAAACTCCCGGAGATAGGCCATAGCGGCCCGTACGTCCCCGCGCAGAAGATATCCTTGCAGGATGCCCTGCTCATAGCCTTTGCCCACCGGCAGACACCTCCTTATCTCGTATCGTATTTCTTCGGGTCGAACTTCCGCTCCGTGTTCAGCAGGCTGGTGGCGCTGCGCCCGTGGCAGATGGCGATGGCCAGCGCGTCGGCGGCGTCATAGGGATACCCGAAAAATACATCCATCAAAAATGCCTGATGCCCTTTTTCACGCAGAGTCCTACAGATTCCGGCGCCGGAGGTCAGGGATACGTCACGTTCTGGACTTAGTCCGCCTGCTAATACAATTATCTTCATAGAAAATATCTCCTTTTATTCGGTAATGCTCATCTGATTCAGCAGAGCCTTCTTCACTTCGTAAAGTTTTGGCGATAGGTCTACATAGACCTGGTGAGGATAGAACAGACGCTTCGTCTCATCCCACAGCGTCTTCTTCTCCTGCCTGCAATAGTCTGCAATCTCGGTCACAGAAGGAGACTTGTAAATACATTCTCCATTTTTGAAGACAGGTACAAGAATCTCGCGCATGGTATAAGACCCGCCTGTAAGCTTTGTCTTTTTCCATGTCTCGATGGGGTCAAACAGAAGCATATCCTCATTCGTATCAAAAGTCTCGTCTGCAAAGGAGATGAGGTCTGCCTTTACCTTTCCTGTTGTTTTATCATAGATTCTGAAAATGGTTTTGTTACCAGGATTCGTAATTTTCTCTGTGTTTTCAGAAATTTTTATCTTGGGGACGAAAGTACCCTCCTTGTTCTGGATGGCTGCGAGTTTGTAAACACCACCGAAGGACGGATTGTCCTTGGAGGTAATCAGATTCGTTCCCACTCCCCAGGAGTCGATGGCAGCGCCCTGCATCTTTAAGTCATGCAGGAGATATTCATCCAGGTCATTAGATGCGCAGATGGACGCATCCAAAAAACCGGCGGCATCCAGCATCTTCCTGGCCTCCTTAGACAGATAGGCAAGATCACCGCTGTCCAGGCGGATTCCATATTTTTTAAATGGTTTCCCGGCGTCCCGGAATTCCTGGAATACACGGATTGCGTTAGGAACTCCGGACTTTAAAGTGTCGTAGGTGTCCACCAGGAGAGTACAGTTGTCCGGATACATCTGAGCATAGGTCTTAAATGCCGTGTATTCATCCGGAAAGCTCATAATCCAACTATGGGCATGAGTCCCCATTACAGGGACGTCAAAGAGACGTCCTGCCAGAACGTTGGAAGTCCCTACGCAGCCGCCAATGATTGCCGCGCGGGCGCCGTATAAGCCCGCGTCCGGCCCTTGTGCCCGCCTCAGTCCAAACTCCATGATTCCGTCTCCGGAGGCAGCAAATACGATACGCGACGTCTTGGTTGCAATAAGCGACTGGTGGTTAATGATGTTTAGGATTGCAGTCTCCACAAGCTGCGCCTCCATGATGGGGGCAATTACTTTCAATAAAGGCTCCTTAGGGAATACCACTGTTCCCTCCGGAATGGCATAAATATCGCCGCTAAAATGAAAACCGCTCAAATACTGTAGAAAATCTTCGCTGAATATGCCAAGTCCCCTCAGATAGTCCACGTCCTCATAGGTAAAATTTAGGTTCTTGATATACTGGATGACCTGTTCAAGTCCTGCGCAGACCGAGTATCCGTTCTTACACGGATTCTGCCGGAAAAATACGTCGAATATAACCTTTTCATGCTGGCCCTTCGCATAATACCCCTGCATCATGGTCAATTCGTACAGGTCCGTCAGCAAAGTTAAATCTTGTCTGTTCATCTCTCTGCTTTTGCTCCTTTGGTTGTTAAGCGGTGTTCCAAACCGCATGTGAATAGAATTTGTTCTATTATAGCACTTGTATGACTAAATGTAAAATGCTGAATCTTTTGATAAAGGGGTCAATTACACTAACGCCTGATTACGGTTAATGGTTTCCTGGATAATCTCCTGGCAATATGGTGCGATTCGCTTGCGGGTTTCCTTATCCAGCTCCTTTGGATAAATGGGTTTGCCGTATTCAATTACAACATGGGTCTTTTCTATTCTTGGGATGTGCTGCTCAAACATGGTGTGAGTGTTGTTCAGGCTGATTGGCACAATAGCACATCCGGATTTTTCCGCAATCTTAAAGGAGCCGCTGTGAAAGGGGAGCATACTAAGTTCTTCGCCGTCGTTTCGGGTTCCCTCCGGAAAAATGCAGATGGAGATCCCCCTTTTTACGTGATCGATTGCTTCCAGTATACTTTTTAAGCCCTCCTTGGGATTATCGCGGTCCAAAAAGAGACAGTACAGTCGTTTCATCCAGTCACGAAGGATGGGGTAGCGCAGCATCTCCTTTTTGGCCACATATCCGGTCAACCGCTTACAGCGGGAATAGGTCAGCAGGATATCAAAATAGCTTCTGTGGTTAGCAATAAAGAGGACGGGTTCATCCGGTACGTTTTCTTCACCGATTACGGTCACCTCCACTCCGGTAATCCACAAAAGGCCCCGAAACGCCCATTGAACCACCCGCAGACTGCGGTAGTCGCTTGCCTCTTTGTTAAAATTCTTTATGCATTTGCTAAGCGCCCATTCAATGATTAGCATTGGGATTCCGAAAAGCAGGAACGAAAAGAGGAATAGGACTAATAAAATAAACCTGATCATCTATTGGGTCCTCCTGTCTGGACATGATTCTTCGCTGCCAGCGGATTTTCTGCGACGGTCTCAAGGTCTGTCAGTTGATCTTCTGCGACAGTCTCAAGGTCTGTCAGTGTATTTTCTATGTCTGCCTCAAGGTCTGCCAGTTGATTTTCGGCGTCTGCCTCTGCCTCATGCTCTTTCAGAAGCTCATCATTTGTATCCGGTTCATTGTCAGTCTGTTGGGCTGGCATATGATATCTTCCATATAAAATCGTATCTTCCCGTAGTGCAAAAGCCAGCTCATCCCGAAGGGCGCCTTCTGTGAAACGCCAACTCCAGTTGCCGGAAGCGGTTCCGGGAGTGTTCATCCTTGCCGAAGAATCGTAGCCAAGCACATCCTGAAGGGGGAAAATCACATATCCTGCGATGCTGCCAAGTGCAGCGGCAATCAGTTCCCGCCCAATTCTTGTCTCATCGTCCGTACAGCGGGTATACCGACGGATTCGGCGCTGGCAGTCTGAGCTAAGAGTCCGATACCAGCCAAGGGTTGTATCGTTGTCGTGAGTGCCTGTATAGCAGACGCAGTCTGGAGTGGTAAAACGGTAAGGCAGGTAATCATTCTCACCCATGTTATCGAAAGCAAACTGCAATACCTTCATTCCAGGGAAACGGAATTCCCTTCGCAGCGCATCCACCTCAGGTGTGATGATTCCCAGGTCTTCTGCGATAATGGGAAGGTCGTCGCCCAGGGTCTTTTGAATCGCACGGAACAATTCATATCCGGGCGCGGGAACCCATTTTCCATTGATGGCAGTCTTCTCACCATACGGAATAGACCAGTAGGACTCGAAGCCGCGGAAGTGGTCGATTCGCAGGATATCAAGGGACTTAAGCTGGTGTTGGATGCGTGAAATCCACCATGAAAAGCCTTCCTTCTCATGAGCCTCCCAATCATACAAAGGATTCCCCCACAACTGTCCGGTAGCTGAAAAATAATCCGGAGGAACACCGGCAACCTTCAGAGGGTAGCCTTTGGTATCCAACTGGAACAAGTGCTGGTTCGCCCACACGTCTGCACTGTCCATGGATACAAAGATGGGGATATCTCCAATAATCTTTACTCCACGGCTATTTGCGTAGTCTTTCAGTGCAAGCCATTCTTTATAGAAGATAAACTGTAGGAACTGATAGAAACCAATCTGTTCCTTTAATGCGCTGCAAAGCTTTTGCTTAAACTCAGGGGTGGGCCTTCGGTATTTGTCCTCCCAGTCAAGCCAGCTTACCCCATTATTTGCGGATTTGCATGCCATGAACAGAGCGTAATCGTCAAGCCATGCTTGCTCCTCCTGTATAAAATCTGAGAACTCTGTGTGAAGCGAAAGCAGCTTCGGGCCTGCATCCATAAAATGTGTGTAAGCCTTCTTAAATACAGACTGCTTCCAAGGGATGATGGAGCCGTAATCAACCGATTCTGGATCGCCGGACGGAACGTTTAAAAGGTCGGCGGCAGTTACCAGCCCAAGCTCCATCAGGTGTGCCGGACTTATAAGAAGCGGCTGCCCTGCATAAGCGGAAAAACTTTGATACGGAGAGTCACCGTAGCCTGTGTGTGTCAGGGGAAGGATCTGCCATAGATGCTGTTCTGCCTTTACCAAAAAATCCACAAATCTGTAGGCTGTCTCACCCAAGTCTCCAATTCCGTAAGGGGAAGGGAGGGATGTTGGATGCAGCAGAATCCCAGAAAGTCTCTCATTATTTTTCATAATAATCTCCTTCATTCATTTTCATAGTCACTAATAAAACCAATTATACTACAAAATTGGAATTTTTCCTAGAGTTGGTGTGTATGATATAGAGAGAATATATTGTGAGAAGATACTTTGCGCTTTGTGACTGACAATACCCCGCAAGTCCTTTGTACAGGGTGAAAAGTAACTTGACAAGAGGTCCTTATGAAAAGATACTACATATTTCTGGCTCTGCCGCTCTGTATCCTGATATTGACGGCATGTGCAGCAGGAAAGACGGATCATAAGAAAATAAGAAATATCGAGTTTACCGTGGTTGACCAGGAAGACGTTCCCGATGAATTTATGGCTCAGATTGAGGAAGGGAAAGAAGGACAGATGAAGCTTAGTTACGGTGACAAGGGATATCTCTATGTCGCCAGAGGCTATGGGGTAAAGGAGACCAGCGGATACAGCATAACGGTAGACCAGTGTTTCGAGACGGAGCAGGAGATACGGATTGGGACCAGTCTCTTAGGACCGAAAAAAGAGGAGAAGATTCTGAAGAAGAAAACCTACCCCTATGTGGTAATAAAAATGGAGTATACGGATAAACAGATTGAATTTGAGTAGGAGGCCCAGATATGGAATATGTAACCAGACAAATGCAGACTTACAGGACAGGAAACAGGATTACCGACCAGTTTTACATTGACGATGATTACAATGTACCAGACGCGAAAAGTGACGTCAAGAAAGTAATCTTGGGAGAAGGAACGCTGACCGTTGAGGATATGAAGGTAGTGGAGAACTACATAAGGGTATCGGGAAAACTGAATTTTAAGGTGCTGTACGTGACGGACGAGGGGGAGACGAGGCTTTCCTGCCTGGAGGGGAGAATTCCCTTTGAGGAAATGATTTATCTTGAGCAGGAGCCTGTAGGAAATCTGTTTGTCCAGTCTTCAAGCGTAGATTTGACGGTCACGGCAATTCATTCCAGGAAGCTTAGCATTAAGACGCTGGCTGAGCTTAATGTGTGCTCAGAGGGAAAACATGAGACAGAGCTTACGACAGATATTGAGTGCGGGCAGTCTTTGTACAAGAGGTTCGAGAGCAAAGAATTTCTGAAAGTTTTTGCTGCGATGAAGGATACATACCGGATTAAGGAGGAGGTGTCCATAGGCGGTACAAAGGAGAACATTGGAACTCTGCTCTGGACAGAGGTGACGAGCCGGAAGCTGGATACCCGTCTGGAGGCGGATGAGCTGAGAATACAGGGAGAACTGCTGTTGTTCTGCTTCTATGAGTCCCTGGACGGCAAAACAGACTGGATTGAGCAGACGGTTCCCTACGAGGGGCGCATCGAGTGCTATGGGGCTCAGGATAAGATGTATCATCAAATCTATCCTGAGCTTGTGGATGTGAATATCGACGTGAGGATGGATGAGGACGGTGAAATGCGCCTAATCGGGGTGGAGGCGACGTTGGAAGTACGTCTGATAGTTTACGAGGAGGAACGGCTTGAGATTCTTGCGGATGCATATTCATTGGAGCAGAGCTGTATGCCGAAAATTACGGAGGAGCAGTTGGAACGCCTGCTTATGCAGAATCACTCCAAATGCAAGGTTACGGAGCAGTTATCATTGCCGGAGATTAAGGACGATATCCTGCAGATTTGCCATAGCAGCGCAAGGATACAGGTGGAGCATACCGAGGCGGCAGAGGGAGGCATCCAGATTGAAGGCGTGCTGCACATCAGTTTTCTGTATGTCAAGGCAGATGATGCAATCCCGTTCGATACCTGGCAGGGAATGGTTCCGTTTTCCTATCTGCTAGAGAGCAACGAGACGGCGGCAAATATGACCTACGGCCTGACCTATGCGGTAGAGCAGTTATCAATCGGACTTCTGGGGACGGATGAGATTGAGATTAAGGCGGTTCTGGCATTTCATAGCTTCTTAAAGGAGCCGGTATGTATTCGGAATATCAGGGAGATAGAGTTTACCCCCTTTGATATGGAAGAAATGGAGAGACGCCCAGGCATTACGGGCTATATCGTCAGGGACGGAGATATTCTGTGGGATCTTGCGAAAAAGTATAATACAACGGTAGAAGGGATTATGGAGGTGAATGAATTGCCTTCAGAAGAAATAAAAGCAGGCGACAGGATATTGATTTTTAAGGAAAATATGAGTATACTATAGGTACACTGTATACAGGATACAAGGAGAACATCTATGGATAAATTAGAATTAAAAGCACTTGGGAAGATTAATCTGGGCCTGGACGTATTGGGGAAGCGGGAGAATGGATATCATGACGTGCGTATGGTGATGCAGACGGTCTACCTTTATGACCAGATCTGGATGGTGAAGACAAAGGAGCCTGGAATCCGGCTTAGCACGAATCTGTTTTATCTTCCCGTAAATGAGAATAATCTGGCTTATCGGGCGGCAGAGCTTCTGATGAAGGAATTTGGAATACAGGAGGGCATAAAGATTATACTGGATAAGCATATCCCTGTGGCGGCAGGAATGGCAGGCGGCAGCTCTAACGCAGCGGCGGTTCTGTTTGGGATGAATCGTATGTTTTCACTGGGACTATCCCAAAAGGAATTGATGGAAAGAGGCGTGTCCTTGGGGGCGGACGTACCTTACTGCATCATGAGGGGGACAGTGCTGGCGGAAGGGATTGGGGAGAAGCTGACCCCCCTTCCTCCTATGCCCAGATGTTTTGTACTGCTGGCGAAGCCCTCCATCAGTGTTTCGACGAAGATGGTGTACGAGAAGCTGGATTCCCATGAGATTGCAAAGCATCCAGACATTGACGGGATTATCGAGGGACTGAAAGGGCGGGATTTGCTTTCGGTGGCTGCCTGTATGGGAAATGTGCTGGAGAAGGTTACTGTAGAGGCCTATCCTGTGATTAACGAGATTAA
>OFGA01002504.1_pt1 | contig 11250 bp, 12 predicted proteins | sample 1521471 | NCBI WGS metagenome assembly OFGA01 (sample SAMEA3504086, study PRJEB24116) | mouse gut metagenome | biome: mouse gut; feature: mouse-associated habitat; material: faeces | place: Denmark | collected 2011
GGTGCCCAGCATGGGGTCCTGAAGGACCCGGCCGATGTAGGGCGCACGTTTGTGTTCCGGCAGCCGGGTGACGTCGGCGCCGCCAATGGCGATGGTCCCCCGGTCCACCATCCAGGTACCGGCCACAGCGTTAAGCAAAGTAGACTTGCCCGCTCCGTTGCCACCGATAACGGTACAAAAGTCCCCGTCCTCCAGGGTAAGGCTGACTCCCTGAAGGGCACACTTTTCATGGACCGTTCCAGCATTGAAGGTCTTTTGAATGTCTTTGATCTCAAGCATGAACGGCGCCTCCTTTGCCAGCTGGTTTGGACTGGTAATGATGTTTCCAGTAAGGGACGGACAGAAATACTGCCACCACCAGGGCGGTGAACAATTTCAGATCGTTGGTATCCAGGCCCATCCGCAGAACAATCTGAATCACGATATAATAGAGGATAGCGCCAACCACCGCAGAGAGCAGTTTGAGGGCAAAATTTCGGAATACACGATTCAGCAGCACTTGCCCTATGATGACAGCGGCCAGACCAATTACGATCGCACCACGACCCATATCCACACTAGCGGCTCCTTGATATTGGGCCAGCAGAGCCCCGGACAAGGCCACCAGTCCGTTGGAGATCATCAACCCCAGAACCTTTGCTGTATCGGTGTTGATCCCCTGGGCCCGGGACATGCTGGGGTTGGAGCCGGTGGCCCGGAGGGCACAGCCCAGTTCGGTCCCAAAGAACCAGTAAAGCGCCGCAATTACGGCAATTACCAGAACGACTAGGAAAACCAGCGGATTGTTCCACCCAAGGGAACGGATAAATCGAGAGGATACCAGCAGCTCGAAATTGTCAACCCGGATGGCCAAGGTGGCCTGTGTCCCGGCGCTGGTTCCCCAGCCCATGATCCGAAGATTGACGGAGTACAACGCCAGCTGGGTCAGGATCCCGGATAGAATGGCCGGAATCCCGCAGCGGGTGTGCAGCAGGCCGGTGACCATCCCCGCCAGCATCCCCGCCAGCATCGCACACAGCACAGCCACCCAAATGTTCACGCCGTTCAGGGCCAGCAGTACACAAACAGCCCCTCCGGTGCCCAGGGCTCCATCTACCGTCAGGTCGGCCACATCCAAAATGCGGTAGGTGATATAGACACCAATGGCCATAATGCCCCAGATCAGCCCCTGTCCCACGGCGCCGGGGAGAGATTTCAGCAGAGCGGTCAGAAATTCCATAAATAGGTTCCTTTCAAACAGAGTGCGGCGCAGACAGAAACGGGTCCCGTTCCGCCGCACAAGGGTCAGAATCAGGATTCGCTTTCAATCGCGGTATAATCCGCAGGAGGTGTGATGTTCAAAGCGGTACAATTATCTTTGTTGAACATTTTGGTCACAGTGGGGGCAGTCTGAACAGCCATGGTTGAAATATCAGCGCCGTTGACCAGAATATCATAGGCCATTTCTCCGGCCATCTGACCGATTTCGTAGTAGCTGATGGACAGAGTAGCTACACCGCATCCAGAGCAGATCCCCTGTTCTCCGGCAATCACAGGTACGCCGGCAGGAAGAACCACGTTGGCGATGGTCTCGGTGTTGTTGGCTGCGGTGTTGTCTGTGGGAATGTAGATGACATCTGAGCTGTCGCAGGCACTCTGGGTAACCGAGGCAATGTCATTTACATCGGTGAAAGCAAAGTTGGTGCAGGTGTAGCCCATACTAGTCAGGGCCTGGGATACTACTTCTACCTGGTAGACAGAGTTTGGCTCGCTGGAACAGTAGAGCAAGCCCACATTTTTGGCCTGGGGGAACAGTTCGTGGAGCATTTCGGCCTGCTGGTCCAGGGGGGCTAAGTCGGAGGTGCCGGAGATGTTTCCGCCAACGGTTCCGGTCCAGCTGCCGATACCCAGGGCCGTTGCATAGTTGGTGACAGAGGTGCCCAAAATGGGAATCTCGTTGGTGGCTGAGGCTGCGGTCTGGAGCGGTGCGGTGGCGTTGGCTAGAATCAGATCCACATGTTCCGCGATAAAGCCGTCCACAATCGGGATGCAGTTGTTGGCCTCGCCGCCGGCGTTTCCTTCTATAAACTTGACTTGGCTGCCTAACTTTTCGGTCAGTTTGTCCCGAAATCCCTGGGAAGCGGAGTCCAGCGCAGGGTGCGGGGCTAATTGACAGATTCCTATGGTATAGATCTGGTCACCGGCGGGCTGGCTCAAGCCGGCGCTGGAAGGACTTTTAGAACCAGAGGTGCTCGCATTTCCCTGACTGCCGCAGGCAGTTAGGCTCAAGGCTAAGACAGAGGTCATAAGCAGGGCAAGAATTTTCTTTTTCATAGTGATCTCCTCGTTTCCATTGCATTTTTACCATCTGGAGCAAATCTTTGCCGGTGTGCCGCAAATATCACTGTTACAGCAGCACTTCGTTACATCGATGCATTAAACGATAACACTTTAAAGCGACAAAGTCAACGGGCGGATTGCACAAAAACAATCCGCCCGGTTCTCTCTTCTTGTTCGGTTTTCGACAGAGCTGCACAGATGAACACGCTTCTTGTCTGCCGATTTATGAAACGCCAAACACGGTCCTTGTCTTTGCGCTCAGACCTCAGCCAGCGATTCGTTCTATCATTTTCCAATCCGGCTTGCCGTTGGAACTTCAAGTAGACATAGTTCGTAGAGTGTTTCCAGTTCTTTGCCATGATCTTCGTTCGAGTTGTCATATTCCAGGCGTTTTACAACTTGGAGCACAAAAGCATCTTCGCCGTATTGTTCCCAAAGTCCCTGCAACCGCTTGTTTGGGCAGTTCCCGGAAGAAAGTTGGAATCGGAGCCGGTTGAATTTCGCGGGAATATCTGCAGCTGTTGTTAAAAATATCTCATCTGTTATGACGCATCGAAAGGAAATTACCCCCATTTCCGGGTGGCGGTCGTGATACGCTGCCAACAACTCTTTTTTTCGATTGATATTCATGTGGTTCACCTCGTCTCATATTCTATCCCATCTAACCTGAGAAAGCAATCTACGCTCCGTAGACTTCTCTATAAGGGTGTAATTTTCTGATTTTGTTGGCCCAAAGTCTACCAAATGTCTACCAAAAAAGCCTGGGAATCCCTGCGGCACAGGGGTTCCCAGGCTTTTCCCATTTCAGGCTGTCTACCGGATGTCTACCAGTTTTACTTTTTGACGCAAAAACAGAGTGTTCTTACGGATTTCCTCCTTATTTTCATACGTTCCAACCGCCTGCCAGGGGCGTAACACAAGACTGGACTTTTTGAAAAATTTCTGCCCCTTCAAAATTTTGGGCAAAAGGCTGAAAGTTATTACAAAAGTATTAAATTCCCTGCATTGCCCTATGTTCTGCAAACCCCTCATAGGAGACAAAATACCGGGTGTTTTTCGACAATTTGGGTATTTACCGGCATAAACAAGGAAGAAAGTACGAGGATCACTCAAGTTCTGGAGTCAGAAGTACGGGATTGCCTGCGACTGCGCACATTGATACTAAGCAACGTCGGCACAGAGAAGACCAGACTATCTTCGGGAAGCGGACGTTCTTTTGGTTGAAACCCTCTCCCCCCTATGATAAAATAGGTAAATAACGAAAGAGGGGGTGCTATGATGCGAACGATAGTCGCCGCTGAAATCACTCAGGCGGTAGCCCGGCTTTGTGTCCAAGCGAACACTGTTCTGCCCGATGATGTATCCGCCGCGCTGGATGCGGCACGCCGTGCTGAGCCTTGGCCGCTGGCGGGAGAGACACTGGGCTTTCTCCAAAAAAATCTGTGTCAGGCCCGAAGCCAGGCGCTTCCAATCTGCCAAGACACGGGGATGGCCTGCGTTTTTGTGGAGCTGGGGCAGGATGTCCACATTGAGGGCGATTTTGAAGCGGCAATTCATGCCGGAGTCCGCTTGGGATACGACGAAGGATTTCTACGCAAATCCATTGTGGGCGACCCGCTGTGCCGGGTCAATACCGGGGACAATGCTCCGGCGGTCATCACCCTCCGGCTGGTCCCTGGCGACCAATGCGCCATCACCCTTGTCCCCAAAGGATTTGGTTCTGAGAACATGAGCCGGCTGGCTATGCTCAAGCCTGCCGACGGGGTAGAGGGCGTAAAAAAATTTGTGGTGGATACTGTTCGCCAAGCCGGTTCTAACCCCTGTCCCCCTGTGGTGCTTGGGATTGGTATTGGTGGTTCCTTCGACAAGGTGGCCGCGCTGGCCAAGCACGCCCTGCTCCGGCCTTTAAATATGAAAAACAACGACCCATTTTATGCTGCTCTGGAAGGGGAGCTCATGAAGGAAATCAATGCCTTGGGTATCGGGCCGCAGGGCTTTGGGGGCAGGACAACCTGCCTGGGACTGGCAATTGAAACGGCCCCCACCCATGTGGCTGGTCTGCCGGTGGCGGTGAACGTGAGTTGTCATGTAACGCGTAGAGCGATGGAGGTGCTATAACGTGGCGGGATATATGGTCTGCTGGCCCCAGGACCGATGGAAACAGATCAAAAAGGCGGGGGATACCGGCCCCATCCAAGTGGTCTATGGCAGTATCCACGCCCGGATGCCAACCATTGTCTCTATTCAAGTGGGGGACACCGTTTTCCCAGTCACTCAGATGAACAAGCATCTGTACGTGCTGGCCCGTCTGCCGGTGACCCACAGAGAACCCGCCTTTGACTACTGTATGCGGGAACTGGGAAGTCAGCACAGCGCACTGATTCCCCAGGGGGTTGCATTGGAACACCAGACCAATGGTCGGGTCACCTATTGGAGTTGGGATTGTAAAAGCTACCAAAGCCTGGAGGAGGTGCCAGCAGACATGCAGATAATTCCCTGGTCCGCTCAGGTGGAAAAGCCCCATTTGGAGCATCAGAATCCGTTTAACTGCTGTTCTAAGTGGGCAGTTTGGGGAGAAAAGGGGTCCACGATTGAACCCCGGCAGCTGCCCGATGAACTCCTGCCCAGCCTGCGGTTCGGCGCTCCCAAAAGTAAGGAAAAGCCTCTGAAGTTCACTCCCAGCGGCAGTGTGTTATCCAGCAGCCTGACCGCAACCCGGCGAATGAGTGAGGAAACCTTAGCAATATTTGAAGGTCTGTTTTGATCATGTGGCGCTGCCCTTAGGGCACTTTCATTTCTCAAACAAGCCCTAGGCAACGATGCTCGCAATGGAGGTGTGTTTATGCAATATCGGCTGACGGCCCCCGTCACCCGGGAAGAGCTGGCTTCGCTGAGGGCGGGGGACACGGTTCTGCTGTCTGGGACGGTATACACCGCCCGGGATGCTGCCCATAAGCGGATGATGGAACAATTGGATGCGGGGCAAGAGCTCCCTTTCCCCGTAGAGGGCTCCGCCCTGTACTATGTGGGCCCCACTCCGGAGCGGCCCGGTCAAGTGATCGGCTCCGCTGGCCCCACCACCAGCGGGCGTATGGACGCCTATTCCCCTCGCTTGCTGGACCTGGGACAGGCCGTCATGATTGGCAAGGGGGCCAGAAACCAGGCGGTAAAGGAGGCGGTGGTCCGTAATGGCGCGGTTTATCTGGCGGCTCTGGGAGGCGCCGGGGCGTTAATGTCCGCCTGCGTAAAGGAGCTGGAGGTAATCTGTTGGGAGGACCTGGGCTGTGAGGCGGTACGCCGGCTAGTGGTGGCCGATATGCCGCTTACCGTGATTTTGGATTCCCAAGGCGGAGACCTGTATGAGAGCGGCCCGGCCGCATATTTGAGCTCCTTGTAGAGGGCTGTTTCCGCGTTTTCATTACAAGAGAGGAGGCTTTGGGCATGAGCATTGGACTGACATTTACCGGCAAAATTGACGGCCCCCAGGCACTGCTGGAGGCAGCGCGGGTGCTGGTGGACCAGCGGAACTACCGGCTGGGCGCAGGCGAGAGCGGACTGCGAATTGGAATGTGTCCGCTGGGTGGAGAGGTAGACATTCTCTGGCGGCCAGAGGGGGAGGCGGCCGGCCCCTGGCTGGGACGGGGGGAGTGTATCTCTACCCCGGCGGGGGCGGGGCTGCACCGGGCTGCGGTGGAACTGCTGGACAGTCTGCCCATCCACGCGCTGGAGGTGCAGGATGAAACCGGCTTCTACCGGCACCGGGATTACCAGCGAATGAAGCAGGAACATTTCTACCCTTGGCTGCGCACCCTGGTGGACGTATGCCGCCGGGAGAGCGGGAAGGGGTGTTCCGGGTTTCAGCTCTGCTGGGATCTGGAGCAGTATGCCCCTGTAGACATACCAGACACAGTGATCACGCCAATGGGCCGGTTTCATCTGTCGGAACTGACCGGTATGGTGGAACGGGGCGGCATTGAGGCCCTGGCCGGACGTTTCTTCCTCTGGGAGAACCGAACTCCGGATGCGCGTTTTTTCCGCAACCGGGCTTTGAACGCCCTATGGGAGAAGTGCTATTTTGCCCCCTCTGCCCGCAGTCTGGAGGACACCGCCATCAACGGCTCTATCTTGGACGATCTGGAGCGGGCCGCTAAGCTGGACCCAACCCTGCCCCTACCCCGGACCTCCTATCTGGAGGTATGCGCGTTGGCGGAGCGGGAGCCGGTTCTCCCGGACGGCCCGGAGCTGAGGGAAGATTTTGCCCCCGGCTATCGGAAGGACCCGGTTACCCATGCGGTTGGCGCCCTGCGGCTTACCCTCCCCGGCATCTACCGCTACGAGTGGGAGCAGTGGGAACACGGCGGAGGCGCCCATTTGTGGTGCGGTCCCACAGCCGAAAGCCCTGTTTGGCGGGTAAACGCCTATCGGGCACGGGAGGGGGGCGCAGCCTTTACCAGCAATCTGGACGCCCTCCATGGGGTTGAACAGCGGCAGTTGAAGACAGGCGCCCTGCGGTGGGGCTGGCGGGAGATCCAGGAGGAAGGCGAACGGCTCTATCAGGTGGAGTGCGAGGTCATCGCCGGAGCCGCCCTGTACTTCCTCACCGCCACCTGCGCCAGTTCCGGCGACCTGGGCCAAGTGGCCCAGACCATCGGTCAGATTTCGGTGGTAAACAATACGGCCAAAAAAGAGACCATCCACACATCATAATAGGACAAGCCCCCAGAGCTTGTTGGAATTGGGAGGAAACACTTTGGAGCCAAGAGAAAACTTGTCGCTGCCCATCCACATCAAGCCCTTCCGCGTCCGGAGCGCCGAGGCGTGGTCCTCCTTTCTGTCCGGAGAGCATGAGCTGCGGGCTCTGATGGCGGAACCGGACCGGGCGGCTGTGAGCGAAACGCTGGCGGAGCGGTGTGCCGGACTGCTGGCCCCCGCCTTTGCCAACCCAGCCTTTGAGCTGGGGCACAACGGAGAACGGTATGAGCTGATTCTAACCCCTGAGGGGGACCGAACCCGGCTGTTCCAGCTGGCTTACTTCCGGAAACAGGCCCCCCGGGAACTTCTGGAGCGGTGGAATATTCAGGTGGGCCGCACCCAGAGCACAAGCTTCATCCTGCGGATGTACGGCCGGGACATCGCCTTGGAGGATGTTCAGGTCTGGGTAGAAAACACCGAGGGCGGCGTGGGACTGGAGCTCTACTGCGAAAAGCTGCGTTCCGCCCCCCGGGAAGAGCGGTACATGCTGTATATTCTGCTGGATCAGGCCCTAGGGGAGATAGCCGCCATGCGGTATGTGGATTACTTAGATCTTTTGGAGGAAGCAAAACCAGGGAAGAGCATGACCTTAAACCAGCTGGCCGGTTATATCGCCGCTGAAGTGGACCCGGAGGGCTGGCCCCAGGCCGGTGACCCGGAACTGGCCTGCCGCCGCTATACCGCCTATGAGGGCAAACCGTCGGAAGACGGGGAGCTGGTTCCGCGCCGGGATATCTTTGCCGGAGTAACCTGCTGTATCCCTCTGATTCAGAGCTACTTCCAGGGGGACAGCTATTATATGGACCAACTAGGGCAGGACGGAATTTTCCCCGGCTTCTTCTACTATTCCCTGGAGGGAGTGGACCCCAAAACAGTGCTGGACCTGCGGGACCAGCTGGAACAGGCAATCACAGCCCGATGCGGCGAGGGGGTGGTCACCTTCACCGGCGGGGCCACCGGAACCGAGATGGGTTATCTGGACTTCATCGCCTGGGACCTGAAGATACTGCTGGATTCTGCCGCAGAGGTATTTGCCGGTGCGCCAGTAAACTGGGCGGCCTTCCATACTTTCCGCCAGGACGCTGAGGGCATCGGGCTGAAACTGGAACAGGAGGATGCCTTATGAACGATTTATCCGAGCGTTTGAAGCAGTGGCACCAAGAGGAGGAACATCAGAACATCATTGACTGCCTGGAGGAGCGGAGCAAAACCCAGGGGCTGGATTATACGTTGACCTGCCTCCTGGCCCGAGCCTACAACAACCTTGCCCAAAATGGGGACGAAGAGCGGCTTGGCCGGGCCATTGAACTGCTGCTTTCTGTGGAGGAACAGGGCCGGGACGACCCGTTGTGGAACTACCGCTTAGGTTACGCCTATTTCTATCTGGACCAGGAGGAAAAAGCTCTGCCCTGTTTTGAACGGGCGGCCCAGCTGGACCCGGAGGACGAGGACGCCCCCATTTTTATCCAGCAGTGCAAGGAGTACATCGCCGCCAAAGAGTGCCAGCCCAAGATGTACGCTCAGGAGGACTGGGACGCGGTGGAAGCCCACATGGAGCGGTATTTTGGACACTGCGACAACGTGTTCCACGAGATTATGTCCCCTGACATCCATGTGGACATCTACATTATGCCGCCCACCCCGGAACGCAACTACTATGTTCTGTCCACCTTCGGCATGGGGGCGCACCGAATGAACGTCCCCACAGAACTGGCGGACCGGAAGCTGGAGCGGGCAGAAATTATCGTCACCCTGCCTCCGGACTGGAAGATCAGTGAACCGGATGAGGCATGGTACTGGCCCATACGCTGGCTGAAAATTCTGGCCCGCCTGCCCATCAATGAGGACAGCTGGCTGGGCTGGGGGCACACCATCTCCAACCCGGATGACGCCCCCTTTGCCCCCAACACCAAGCTGTGCTCCGTTATCTTGACCCAACCTGGCGCATTTGACGAGGAGGCGGTCTGCTGCGTGCTTCCTGGTGGGGATGAGGTCAATTTCTACCAGATGATCCCCCTCTACTTTGAAGAGACCCAATTTAAGCTGTCCCACGATTCCGAGACGCTGCTTTCCCGCTTCTCCGCCCAGCTGCTGGAGGTGGTGGACCCGAACCGGCCCAACGTCTGCGCAGAACTCGCTCAAAAGCTCCACGCAATTCCTGTGGAGCAGATCAAACACCTCTACGACGGCGAGGGCCCGCAGGGCTGTGTCGCCACCGACCGTATCGTGGTGGACGGCGCCCCCGTGGGCTACTGCTGCCGGGAGAAGCCAGAGGACAGCGGCAAGGATTGGGACAGCGGCTGGCGGTTCACCGCCGGGGACGAGAGCGAGGACTATATGAGCGACCCGGACCACTGCGCGGTCTACGCGCTCAATACCATCTGTAACTACGACCCGGACATCATTCCACTTCTGGACTCGGAAACCGGCACGGCCTGGCAAAGGGGAGAGGACGGGATATTCTATCCAGAACTGTATGAATAAAACCAAACTTCAGGAGGAAACAATTATGGAGATCCAAAACACACAGACGGCGGAAAATCTGCACAAGGCTTTGGCGGGAGAGTCGATCGCCCGCAACAAATATACTTATTTTGCCCAGGCGGCCCAGGCCGCCGGGGAGGAGGAGATTGCCGCCGCCTTTGAGCAGATGGCGAAGAACGAGATGATGCACGCCAAATTCTGGTTTGAACTGCTCTATGGCAAGCCCGAAGACACGAAGCAGAGCCTGACCCAGGCGGCTCTGGGGGAGTACAACGAGTGGAGCGACATGTATCCCGCCTTCGCCGCCCAGGCCCGGGCCGACGGCCTGGAGGAGATTGCCGTCATGTTTGAGAAGGTGGCCGATATTGAGCGCAGTCATGAAAACCGTTTTATGACGCTTTTGGCCAAAATGACCCAGACCGCACCGGAACAGGCTCCCGCTCCCGCCCGGGCACAGGCCCCCACCCGGACGAAGAAAGAGGGCTATCGATGCCAGTTCTGCGGCGCGGTGTTTGAGGAGCGCCCTGACGTATGCGACGTATGCCATGCCATTGGAGCTTTTGAACAAGTGGAGTATTATCGATAAAACCAGCTGTCATACCGTCAGCCCCGGCAATGATGCACGCCGGGGTTGACTTTTTTTGCGACTTCGGGTATAATCCAAAATGTCTCAAATAAGACATTATCTGGAGGTGACAACTTGCCGCTCAATCAGGAGGACCTCTCTCTGCTGGCCCGGTGTTCGCTGTTCCAGGGGTTGGAAGCCGGTCTGCTGGAGTCGCTGGCCGGGATGGAAGGTGCGGAACCGGCCAGCTTTGCACCTGGACAGGTGGTGTACGACCCGGATTGTTTTCGCCGGTCCTTGGCGATTGTGCTGTCCGGCCAGCTCCAGGTGACCAAGGGGCCGCTGACCGTCAGCGTACTTGGGCCGGGGGAGCTGTTCGGTGCAGCCGCCCTGTACAGCGGCGAGACCCAGTTCGCCTCTACCATCACCGCCATACGCCTGAGCCGCTGTCTGATGCTGGACTATGAACTGGTGGACCGTCTGCTGGCTGAACAGGGGAAAATCCGGGAAAACTATCTGCGTTACCTCACCGGACGCATCCGCTTCCTCTCTGGACGCCTGCAAACCCTGGCCCAGCCGGGGGTGGAGGGCAAGTTGGTCCGATACCTGCTCTCCGGTGACACTGGGCCCCTCACCTGTTCTGCCACTGGACTGTGCCAGAGACTGGGGGTGAGCCGGGCCTCCCTCTACCGTGCTTTTGCCGCTTTGGAAGAAAGCGGCCTCATCCGCCGGGAGGGCAAGACCATCACCGTTCTGGACCCAGCTGGACTGGAGACGGTGTTGTAAAACCACAGAAACTTTTCCCGAAACCTTGCTACTTTACTCTGAAAGGATGATTCTTATGAAACGTACCCTCTCGCTGCTGCTGACCGCCGCGCTGGCCCTGACTCTGATGGCAGGCTGCGGGCCGAAGACGCCCTCTGCCGGAAATTCCGCTTCCTCTGCACCGGGCAGCAGTTCCAGCCAGCCGGAAGATATCAGCCAGCCGGATGGCTCCGTCTCTGAACCGGGAGATGTCAGCGCGGGCAGCGGCCGAGTTCCCAACTTTATGGTTCTGTCCGGACCCACCGGCGTTGGGGCGGCCAAAATGATGGCGGACTATGAAGAGAACACCCCCGCCAGTGCCATCG
>OFGA01002508.1_pt1 | contig 11242 bp, 6 predicted proteins | sample 1521471 | NCBI WGS metagenome assembly OFGA01 (sample SAMEA3504086, study PRJEB24116) | mouse gut metagenome | biome: mouse gut; feature: mouse-associated habitat; material: faeces | place: Denmark | collected 2011
GATAATAAATAAAACGATTTCAAATCCTGAAACAAAAAGAATTTTCATATATTTAGCGATCGTTTTTGGCGTATATGACTGCCTGTGGCTGACAGCCGTTCTTCTGCCTGAGCCTGTGGGAAAAGACGTTTCTGCTTTTTTAAGTTTCCCTGCGGTGTTTATGGGAACGCCTGCTTTGGCAGTATTTATTACAAGAAAAATTACGGCAGACAAATCGCCGTTAAAGTTCAGCGTTCAGTTTTGGAAAAACAAAAAAGGCCTGCTTTTTTCAGCATGCGTTCCTACAGCCGCTATTTTATGCGGTATCATTGTTTTCTTTTTCATTTTTCCGAATGATTTGGATTTCAGTGGCAAATATATTTCTCAGACATATGGGGCTTTTGGCGTACCCTCAGAAATCCGGTTTACAATCTTTTCCATGCTGACGATGGGCATAATTTTATATATCATATCGGCGGTATGCTTTCCTGTCTGGTTCATTGCGTTGGGCGAAGACATCGGCTGGCAGGGTTATCTGCTTCCGCTGTTATGCAAAAAACTTCCTGTCAGATATGCCGTTATGCTAAACGGGGCATTATGGGGATTTGCGCATGCACCGCTGATTTGTTTCGGCATGAACTACGGTAATGACTATGCAGGCGCCCCGTTCACCGGTATCGCTATGATGGTGCTTACCTGCATGGTATTGGGCGTCTGGTCATCCTATGTAACCTTGAAATACAACAACTGTATGTACGCGGCAATCATTCACGGTGCTGCCGATATCATCGGGGAAGCAGGCGCCTGGGTGTCCTTGTCCACACAAAGCGCTTTACTTGGACCAATGCCAACCGGAATGATTGGTATGAGTGTGCTTCTGACAGGGGCAATGCTGCTTTTGCTGAAACTGCCAAAGCATACGGTGCATCGCTGAGAAAGATACCATTTCCGCAATATGTATGAGGGCGGCTTTTATTCTTTTGACAGTCTGGAAGAACATGGGGCATATTGGAGTCGATATATTTACATTAACCGCTATATGGATACGCCAAAACCTGCTTATGAAAATCTGTATGAACTGGTAACAGACAAAGATTATTTTGTGCTGACAACAAATGCAGACCATTGTTTTCAAAAAGCGGGGGTTGCAAAAGAACGATTATTTTATACGCAGGGAGATTATGGACTTTTTCAATGCCAGACGCCGCTTTTGTACAAGATGAGGGATGGGAGATTCATGCATTAATTAAGGGGAAGCCTGTGTACCCGGGGAAATTACAAAGTGCTCCATCTATATCGATGCAAGACGTTGGAGAAGTATGAAAACAATTATGAAACAACAAATTCGATTGCTTTACTCATTGTAATGACAATATTGGGGGCAAAAGAAATATTGATGGAAACAGATGCTTTCAAATAAATAAAAATTTTACTATTTTGAAACCGGTCTCTTGCATATACTATTTTGTATTGGTATAATTAGGAATTGTAATATGGTTTCAAAAAAATTAAAAAATCTATTTTTTGAAAGTGATCGATTATATGAAGACAATAACAAGAACAAAGTATCTGAATAGGATAATTGAGTTGAACCAAACTCCTGATATGAAAATCATTACAGGCATTCGCCGTTCGGGAAAGTCAAAATTGATGCAGGCATATATTGAGTACCTGAAAAATCATTATGAAAATATCAATATTATTTTTGTTGACTTTATGGATCTGACATACGAAGAAATCAGAGAGTATCATGCACTTCATGCTTACGTAGAGCAACATTTTCAAGAGGAAAAAGTAAATTACCTTTTCGTGGATGAAGTTCAAATGTGTCCAAAATTTGAATTGGCAATCAACAGTCTTTATTCCAAAGGAAAATATGATATTTATATTACGGGTTCTAATGCTTTTTTATTAAGTGCTGATCTGGCAACTCTTTTTACCGGACGTTATATCGAGATTCATGTGTTTCCATTCAGTTTTCAGGAATACTGCCAGTATTATGATGAGACCGGCGATAAGGAAAAACTCTTTGATGAGTATTCCATAAAGGGAGGACTGGCAGGCTCTTACGCTTACAGAACGGAAAAGGATAGAATAAATTACATTAAGGAAGTTTATGAAACAATCGTCACGAGAGACCTTGTGCAGAAATATTCTTTGCCGGATACGTTGGTCCTGCAGAGACTGAGCGAATTCCTCATGGATAACATCAGCAACCTTACTTCTCCAAACAAGGTCAGTCAGTTGCTGACAGCGAATAAGACAACAACTAATCATGTAACAGTCGGCAGATATATTAAATATTTGTGCAATGCCTTTGTTTTTTATGACATAAAGCGTTATGATATCCGCGGAAAGAAGTATTTGGAAAGTTCTGAAAAATTCTATTTGTGTGATACAGGTATCCGATATGCCATTTTAGGAAGCAGGAATATGGACTACGGCAGAGTATATGAGAATATGGTCTGTATTGAACTGCTCCGCCGGGGATATGATGTGTATGTCGGAAAATTGTATCAGAAGGAAATTGATTTTGTAGCGCAAAAAGGGAACGAGAGAATCTATATCCAGGTCAGTGACAGTATTTCGGATCAGAATACTCTTGAAAGAGAATGTCTGCCATTACTGCAAATCCGGGATGCTTATCCTAAAAAAGTCATTGCCAGAACCAGGCACCCGAAATATGGTTATGAGGGTATTGGGATTTACAATCTAGTTGATTGGCTATTGCAGGAAGAGGAAAATGGTGCGCAATAAACATAGTCAAGGGAACAGCTGATATGGAATGGTGCAGGCTCCCGGGTATTTTGACAAAATAACATTTGGGCGGTATAATAGCCATCAGACATTGGGACGAATGGAGGGCAGGCGTATGCAGATAGGAAAGCAGGGCAAAGAGGGCGGCGAAAGTTATACAAAATATGCGCTGGCGGCATTTTTGGGAATGGCTGTTTTTGTTATCGTTTACAAATATGCGCTGAACCAGGTGGGGAGCCAGGAGTTAAATGATATTCAGGAACATGCCAGATATGCCCAGGATATTTACCTGGACAGAATGTGGAACGCCTGGCGCAAAATTCCGTATCTGCTGTGGCATCTGTGTGTCAAGGGCAGTATAAAGTTTCTGGTGATGCCGCCCATGGAGGCTGTGGCATTTGTGTGCGGCGGCTTTGCGCTGCTGAACTATTTTGTCATGTTTTTTCTGGCAGACCGGACAGTGGCCGGACTTAACGGGCGGGACGGGGGAATCCTGGCGGCAGGGGCAGCCGGAATGCTGAGCCTGGTACAGCCCATGTATATGTACTGGTTCAATCCGTATCAGTACGAAGGACAGTTTTCCATCAATCCGATTTTCAATCCCACACATACGGCGGTGAAACCTTTCGGCCTGCTGTGCTTTATGCTGGCCGCAGACCTGATCCGCAGGTACCGGGGGAAGGAAAAACTTTATTTTACGGGTATCGGGAGCGACAGGGTGCTTTACGTACTTTTCTCCGTATGCCTGCTTTTTTCCGCGTTTGCCAAACCTACTTTCATGTATATGCTGCTTCCGGCGGGGGCGCTGTACCTTCTGGGAGATCTGGCGGGGGCGCTGTGGCGCGGGTCCGGCAGGGAAGGGCCCTGGACAGAAATAAAAAAACATCTGCCGGGGAAGGCATTTCTGTCCGGTAGGAAAGCAGGCATGGGTTCCGGGCAGGAAAGTGTCCGGGCAGAATCGGGAGGGAAGCACAGGGCAGGACAGCCGGAAGGGAAGGAGAAGGCGCAGCACAGAGGAGAAGTCCGGGAGGTATGGGGCTTTATGTGGAGGATAGGCTGTGCATCCATTCCTGCCATGCTGTACCTGCTGCTGGAATATGCGGCTTTTTATTTTCTTGGGGGGACGGATCCGGATTCCCATGTGGCGGTTTACCCGTTTTTGACGGCCTGGCACAGTGTTTCCCCCAGTATTCCGAAATCCCTGGTGCTGTCCATGGCTTTTCCCTTCTGGATGTGCCTGACAAACTGGAAATATTTTTGGAATTCCGTGGAGGGAAAACTGTGTCTGCTGGGATATGCGGTGGGGACACTTGAGTTTTGCTTTTTTGTGGAGACGGGGAGCAGGCTCTGGCATCTGAATTTTGCCTGGTGCATGATGTCGGGAATGCTTCTGATATGGGTGATGGCAGCTGCCAGGCTGGTTCACATTACCATTGCCCCCGGCCCCGGGAGATGGGGCAGGGCGGAGGTTGCGGCAGGCTGGATGCTGCTGTCGCTCCATTTTTTCAGCGGACTGTATTATATCAGTCCCTATCAGTATCTTATCTGAGAAGCAGGGACCGCAGCCATGCGGAAAAACGTTTTTCTATCAGCGCCCAGCTGATGAAAGCGCAGAAGATGCTGACTGCCACAGCCACGGCGGCGCCCAGAAGGGCCCGGGGGGTACAGGCCGAGAAATCAAAGACTGCCCGGTCCAGAAGCATGACAGGATAGTAATGAACCAGGTAGAGTGAAAAGCTGATATTGCCAAGCCAGACCAGAAGGCCTGGCTTTTTTGTGTGCACGCGGGTGCATAAGGAAAATGGTTGCTGACGCAACATGCACCCGGCGGGTCGGGGAGTGGAGAAGAGCGTTCCCCTGCTTGATTGCGCAGGGGCGCGTGAGGAAATCAGCAGCAAAAGCTGCACGCGCCCTGCGCGGCGGGTAGGAGAAGATGAATCTTCCCTGCTGGATTGCGGCGCAGACCGTTCCGGGCATGAGGGGGAAATATCCGCGTCTGCCCCGGAAAAAAACAGGCCGGTCAGAAAGGCGCACAGCACAATGAGAAAGGCGGGAATTCCCCACACAAGAGGTCTGCGGAATCCCAGAATATTGACGGTCTGCTTGGTGAGGGCCAGGACAGGGAAGCCGACGGCGAGAAGGGGAATGGTAAAACAGAGGCAGAATCGGGACAGCTTCCGGCTGCGGTACAGCCGCTCCGTAACAGATCATGCCCAAAAGAAACTCCAGCATCACAGGATTCCCGTAAAAGGCCAGGAAAGCGGGAGGAGAGGGAAGAAGCCGGGCCGCGGCAACAAATGCCAGCAGGAAGAGGCCGCAGTAAAGTCCCCGGTATTTATGGCTGATGCGCATGGCAATGGCAAACAGGAAATAGAAGAATATTTCACAGTTTACCGTCCAGCCGATGCGCATCAAAGGCTGCAGTACGCCGCCGCCGATGTCGAAAGGAAGGAAGAGGAAACTTTTCAGAAGAAATACGGGATTTGCCCGGGTCTGTTCGAACATCCGGGGGAACAGCAGCAGGAGCAGAAAGGTTCCCAGGGTCATAAGGTAGTAAAGGGGCAGAATCCTTATCAGCCTTTTTCGCAGAAAAAAACGGCTGTCCGAATGGGTGGAGAACAGGATCATAAACCCGCTGATACAAAAAAAGATATCTACGCCGAAAGCGCCGCAGTTCAGAAAACGAATGTGCTCCAGCAGGATAAAAAGCGCCGTGATGCCCCGCAGCGCCTGGATGCTGTCAAAATGCATCTGATGAAAATCGTCCAGGGGTTTTGTGCCGGATTGTGCCATAATGTCTCTCCCGTCCCAGGATACCTTCCGTGGACAGGCGTGTGTGCCTCTGGCCGCGGAGGATATGCTGTCATAAATGAATTTTTTTAATCTTACCATTAATTTCCGGGTTTGTCGAGCAGACAGGTTATTTTAGATTTCGCGCAACTTTTCCTTGCGATAAATGCCATTACATAATAAAATAATATTAGAAGCAAAAGGTCATGCCTGCATGTGGATACATGATTCCGGGACCGTGGTATGACTGGGGTCAAAATACTTTCTGACCTTACCTCATAAAATGGAATTAAGAAACTGGTTTGGGGGAAAGGGAAGCAGAAGAGGGACGGAGAATCTTGTGTCTGCCGGGGAGGACCCGGAAGCGGGACAGAAAAGGGAAAAGGTACCCGGAAGAGGGACGAGGAATCCGGTGTCTGCGGGGCAGAAGCGGGACAGAAAAGGGAAAGGTACCCGGAAGAGGGACGGAGAATCTTGTGTCTGCCGGGGAGAACCAGAAGCGGGACAGAAAAACGGAATCAGGATAAGAAGGGCCGGAAGAAGGAAGGCGGGAGGATAAAATGGAACCGAAACAGTACAATACAAAAGAATTATTGCGGAGATTTCTGCCTTATTTTAAAAAATACCGGGGAACTCTGTTTCTGGACTTGTTCTGTGCTGCCATGACCACGGTGTGCGAGCTGGTGCTGCCCCTGATCATGCGCTATATTACCAATGAAGGAATCCGGGATCTGGCGGCCCTTTCGGTGAAGACCGTGGGCGGCCTGGGGCTTTTGTACCTGGTTCTGCGGATTCTGGACTGTTTTGCGGGCTATTACATGGCGGACATGGGGCATGTGATGGGGGCCAGGATCGAGACGGATATGCGCAGGGATGCCTATGAGCATCTGCAGAAACTGTCGGACACCTATTATAATAATACCAAGGTGGGACAGATCATGGGCCGGATCACCAACGACTTGTTTGATGTGACAGAATTTGCCCATCACTGTCCGGAGGAATTTTTTATCGCGGGAATCAAGACCGTAATTGCCTTTGTGGTGCTGGCGGGCATCAATCTGCCCCTGACGCTGCTTATTTTCCTGTGTGTGCCCCTGATGCTGGCCGTGTGCATGTTTTTGAATTTCAGGATGCGGGCGGCGTTCCGCAGGCAGCGCAACCAGATCGGGGAGCTGAACGCAAGGATTGAAGACAGTCTGCTGGGACATAAGGTGGTAAAGGCGTTTACCAATGAGGCGGTGGAAACGGGAAAATTTGAGCGGGACAACGGGGAGTTTCTGGACATCAAGAAGCTGACCTACCGGTACATGGCGGCATTTCACACTGCGGTAAAAATATTTGACGGACTGATGTATCTGCTGGTACTGGTGGCAGGCGGCATCTTTATGATTGAAGGCATGATCGCACCGGGAGACCTGGTGGCATACATGCTCTACGTTACCACTCTGATTGCCACAATACGCAGGATTATTGAGTTTGCGGAACAGTTCCAGAGGGGGATGACGGGGATTGAGCGCTTCCTTCAGATCGTGGATGCGGATATTGAAATTTTTGACGAGCCGGACGCGGTGGCCCTGGGGAAGACAAAAGGGGATATTGTGTTTGAAAATGTCAGTTTTGAATATCCGGACGATCACAACAAAGTGTTCGCAAACCTGAACCTGAGCATCCGTTCCGGGGAGAAAGTAGCCATTGTGGGGCCTTCCGGCGGCGGAAAAACCACTCTGTGCAACCTAATTCCCAGGTTTTATGATGTCTCTGCCGGAAGGATTACTCTGGATGGGGAGGATATCAAACATTTTACCCTGAAAAGCCTCAGGGGAAATATTGGGATTGTACAGCAGGATGTGTATCTGTTTTCGGGAACGATTTACGATAATATTATATACGGCAGACCGGGCGCTACGGAAGAGGAAGTGGAAGATGCGGCAAAACGGGCCGGCGCCCATGAATTTATCACGGGGTTAAAGGATGGCTACCGCACTTATGTGGGAGAGAGGGGCGTGAAGCTGTCCGGCGGACAAAAGCAGAGAATCAGCATTGCCAGGGTGTTCCTGAAAAATCCTCCGGTGATCATACTGGACGAGGCCACTTCTGCCCTGGACAATGAAAGTGAATTTGCGGTGGCACAGTCCCTGGCAAAGCTGTCTGAGGGCAGAACAACCCTGACCATTGCACACAGACTGTCCAGCATCCGCAATTCGGACAGAATTCTTGTACTGACGGAGGAGGGGATTGTGGAGGAAGGAAATCATGAGCAGCTGATCGATAAGAAGGGAATTTATTATCATTTCTACGAAACTGCCAACGCCCTGAAGTAAGGAGGCCAGGGGACGGAACAAAAAATAAGTCATCAGCATCCATGCCCGGGAGAAAAAAACAGAAGCAGCCAGGCTGCAGGAAATGATTTCCCTTGGAGTGGCAGGGAGGCGAAGTGACGGAACTAAAAATAAGTCACGAGCATCCATGCCCGGGAGGATTTTCAGAAGCAGAAGGCTGCTGAAAATGACTCCCCCCAAGGGGGCAGGGAGGCGAGGGGACGGAACTAAAAATAGGAGGTATGGCTATGAAACTGATTTTTGTTGGTGCGGCCCATGAGGTAACAGGAAGTTGTCATTACCTGGAAGCGGGCGGGAAACACATCCTGGTGGACTGTGGTATGGAACAGGGGGTAAATGTATTCGAGAATGTGCCCCTTCCGGTGGATGAGTCACTGATAGACTATGTGCTTCTGACCCATGCCCACATTGACCACACCGGTCTGCTGCCCCTCCTTTATGCAAGAGGGTTCAGGGGCCAGGTGTATGCCACGGACGCCACCGCGGACTTGTGCAGTATTATGCTCCGTGACTGTGCGCATATTCAGATGATGGAGGCAGAATGGAAAAACCGCAAGGCAAAACGAAGCGAAAGCGTTGCGGCCATGGAACCTCTTTACACCATGGAAGACGCGGAAGGCGTGATCAGGAGACTGGTTCCCTGCCATTATAACCAGAAACTGGAAATATGCGATGAACTGACCATACGTTTTACGGATATCGGGCACCTTCTGGGTTCGTCCAGCATCGAGGTGTGGCTGACGGAAGACGGGAATACGAAGAAAGTTGTATTTTCCGGGGATATCGGCAATAAAAATGATCCGCTGCTGCGGAATCCGGCCTGCACCAAGACGGCAGACTATGTTGTTATGGAATCTACATACGGTGACAGGCTGCATGCCACGGACCGCCCGGACTATGTGAAGGAACTGGCGGGCATCCTGAAAGAGACATTTGACAGGGGCGGCAATGTGGTCATTCCTTCCTTTGCCGTGGGCCGGACCCAGGAGCTGCTGTATTTCCTGCGGAAGATCAAGGTGAACAATCTGGTAAAAGGCCATGAAAACTTCCCTGTGTATGTGGACAGTCCCCTGGCGGTGGAGGCCACGGGAATTTTCCAGGATAACCGTATGGAATGCTTTGCCGGGGAAGCTCTGGAACTGGTGCGTGACGGTATCAATCCCATTTCCTTCACGGGATTAAAACTTGCTATTACCAGTGAGGAATCCCGGGAGATCAACTTTATCGACACTCCCAAGGTAATCATTTCCGCATCCGGTATGTGCGAGGCGGGGCGTATCAGGCATCATTTGAAACACAATTTATGGAGAGAGGAATGTACCATTCTCTTTGTGGGATATCAGGCCGTGGGAACCCTGGGACGGACGATTGTGGAAGGGATTGACGAAGTAAAGCTGTTCGGGGAGTCCATCCAGGTCAGGGCCCAGATCCGGAAGCTGGTGGGCATGAGCGGCCATGCGGACAAAAACGGGCTCATCGACTGGGTGACCGGATTCGAGGAGAAACCCAAAAAGGTGTTTGTGGTACACGGAGAAGACACCGTATGCATCAGTTTTGCAGAATGCCTGAAAAACGAATACGGACTGCGGACCTATGCGCCATACAGCGGGACGGTTTTCGACCTGATTTCGGGAAAGCTGGAATACGAGGCTGTTCCTGTGCCGGTAAAGAAGAAGGCAAAGACTATTGCTGCGGGTGTGTATGCAAGACTGCTTGCGGCTGCCCAGAGGCTGCTTAACCTGGTCAAGGACATTGACGGCATGCCGAATAAAGATATGGGTAAATTCGCAGACCAGATCAATTCCCTCTGCGATAAATGGCAGTAAGGAAAAAGGAGAGACTGATTTTATGAATATGATCGCGGCAGTGGACAGTAACTGGGCCATCGGCAGAAACGGCAGGCTTCTGGTGACGATTCCCAATGACCATAAGCATTTCCGGGAGGAAACCACCGGCAAGGTAGTGGTGCTGGGGAGAAAGACTCTCGAAACATTTCCCCAGGGTCTTCCCCTTCAGGGCAGGACCAACATTATTCTTTCCAGGGATCCGCAGTTCCGGGTAAAAGGAGCGGAAGTGGTACATTCCCTGGAGGAGCTTAGGGCCGGGCTGAAGGCGTATCGGGAAGAGGATGTCTACTGTGTGGGCGGGGAAAGCATCTACCGCCAGCTGCTTCCCTGGTGCAACAGGGTTCATATCACCAAAATAGACCGTAGTTATGAGGCAGACGCATGGTTTCCCAATCTGGACAAGGATCCGGACTGGGAGATCACCGCGGACAGTGAGGAACAGACTTACTTTGACATTGCGTATACTTTCTTAAGATATGAAAGAAAATAAGAATAAAAGAAAAAGAGTCAAAAAGAAAATGTGGCTGCCGTGAATGCAGGCCTGAAATACTGCGGGACTTGTGAACGGCAGGAAAATAAGGATGTCTATTGACTTTTTCGCGGAAAAGTATAATAATTGTAAAAAATACACATATGGAAAGAAGGTAATGGCAGTGGAAAAGAAAAACATTGACTGGAGTAATCTTGGTTTCGGATATATTCAGACGGAAAAAAGATATGTCTCCTACTATAAAAAAGGCGCCTGGGATGAGGGTACGATCACCGAAGATGCCAATGTGGTACTAAACGAGTGCGCCGGCGTGCTGCAGTATGCGCAGACCATATTTGAGGGGCTGAAGGCATATACCACGGATGACGGGCATATTGTTGCGTTCCGTCCGGATTTAAACGGCCAGCGCATGGAAGACTCTGCCAGAAGGCTGGAGATGCCGGCCTTTCCCAAAGAGCGTTTTGTGGATGCCGTTACAAAGGCCGTGAAAGCCAACGTGGATTATGTGCCTCCTTATGGAAGCGGCGCGACTTTATATATACGTCCTTATATGTTCGGCATGAATTCAGTCATCGGTGTAAAGCCTGCGGATGAATATCAGTTCCGCATTTTCTGCACGCCGGTGGGGCCTTATTTCAAGGGCGGCGCCAAACCACTGACCATATGTGTCAGCGATTTTGACCGGGCAGCGCCCCACGGAACCGGAAATATCAAGGCGGGCCTGAATTATGCCATGAGCCTGCATGCGATTGTGACGGCACACAAGGAAGGTTTTGACGAAAATATGTATCTGGATCCCGCCACCCGTACCAAAGTGGAGGAGACGGGAGGCGCCAATTTCTTGTTTGTCACAAAGGATAACAAGGTGGTGACACCCAAATCACAGAGCATTCTTCCTTCCATTACCAGACGTTCTCTTGTGTATGTGGCGGAGCATTACCTGGGACTGAAGGTGACACAGAGAAAGGTAAAGATTTCAGAGCTTTCTGATTTTGCCGAGTGTGGGCTGTGCGGTACGGCGGCAGTGATTTCTCCGGTAG
>OFGA01002513.1_pt1 | contig 11226 bp, 13 predicted proteins | sample 1521471 | NCBI WGS metagenome assembly OFGA01 (sample SAMEA3504086, study PRJEB24116) | mouse gut metagenome | biome: mouse gut; feature: mouse-associated habitat; material: faeces | place: Denmark | collected 2011
GGCGGCGGGTCTGCCCAGGATCAGCCGCTTGTAGAAGTAGCCGACGAGTGGATCGAAGATGACATTGAACAAAAGCCCGCCGACCGCTGCGGCGATGGTCCATTTTAATACCCTGGCGTTATCTTTTTCCGTACTGATATGGCCGAGCCTGTGAGCGATCAGACCGGTGATCAGGCCGATGCACAGTTTCAGAATAAAGGTCTTGGGTGCATAGAGGATATAGTAGGGATCCAGAAGATCGCCTATGGTCATGCCGATGGCTCCACCCGCGCCGCCGTATAAACCGCCCAGCAGAAGCGCTCCCAGAACGCATACCGCATTGCCCAGGTGAATGGATGTGGCATCGCCGCCGGGCAGAGTGATCTTGATCTGCAGGAAGGTAAATACCACGTAGGAGAGCGCAGCGAAGACGCCCGTCATAACAAGTTTCAACAGTTTTTCATTTTTCATGGTGATCCCTCATTTCTTCTGGTTTTGTATTTGCTTTTATCAGTTACTGTTATCGGTTTTTCTTCACGATATGCAGTATAGTATGAATTATAAGCAAAAATGGTATGATGAAAAGTGCCAATTTAAGATTTTATGACCATACCAGAAGGAATCAGGACAGGTAACCGTGAGATTATTGCTTTTCAGTTACTTTTTTATGGTATCTGTCCGGCACAATCAGGCAATACTATATGATATACGATCAATACCCAATCCAATATCAGGAAGCACCTCTGACAAGAAGAGCACACGAAGAAAAATGAGGCAGGCATATGGAACAGCAGCGCAGATCACACGGCAAATATGACTTATGCAGTCAAAAGAACCGGACGGCAGGACTCTTAACGGCAGACTTCTTTTTCTATGTATGGCTGTTCTTTCTGTTGGCGGTGTTCGGCTGGCTGTGGGAGGGATTTCTGTATCTTTTCAAAGATGACATGTATGTCAACCGCGGTTTTCTGACAGGACCGTGGCTTCCGATCTATGGGATGGGCGGTGTTATGCTGGAAGTGCTGTTTCACAGATGGCGGGACAGACCGGTGCTGACATTTGTATCATCCATGGCGGTATGTACGATGCTGGAATATGCGGCCGGCTGGTATCTGGAATTGACCTGGGGAGTCAAATGGTGGGATTACAGCGCCATGCCCTGGAATCTGCATGGACGGGTGTGTCTGTACGGCAGCATTTTCTTCGGTCTGGGCGGGCTGCTGCTCATCTGGCTGGTAAGTCCGCTTTTCTATTCGCTGTACTGCAGGATTCCATGGCGGATTCAGGCAGGAGCAGGTATCCTGTTATTACTGCTTTTTACGGCAGATGCGTCCTACAGTGCCATGCGGCCGCATGTAGGGATGGGCGTTACGTACCGGTGAGATGCGGCAGCGACTGTCGATGCGGTGGCGTTACGTACCGGTGACCTGCAGTCCGGCCATCTGCCGCCATTTTCCGTGCAGATATCTGATCACGAAGCAGGTGATCCGGCAGAGCCAGTCCAGAACCATGGCGATCCACACGCCGATGGCCCCATATCCCATCTGCACGCCGATCACATAACTGAAACCGATGCGGAAGATAAACATGGAGGCGATGGACACGATCATGGTATAGCGCACATCGTTGCAGGCCCTGAGCATATTGGGCAGGGTGAAGGACAAAGGCCACAGGAAGCAGGCGCAGCCGTTGTGGATAAAGACAAGTATCCGGGCCAGCCGGGTGGTCTCGGCACTGAGTCCATACAATCCGAGGATCGGGTTCAGGATCAGGAAGAGAACGATATTCAGCGCAATCGTGGGTATGTAGGCCATGATGATCAGCTTTTTCGTATAGAGGCGCACCTGTTTTTCATCGCCGGCTCCCACACACTGGCCGATGACGGTGATCATGGCAAGATTGACGGCCTGTCCCACGAGGATGCCCACACTGTCCAGATTGTTGGCGACGCCGTTGGCAGCGATCTGGACGGTGCCGAAGCCGGAGATGATGCTCACCACGAGTACGCGTCCCAGCTGGAAGATGCCGTTCTCCACGCCGCTGGGAATACCGATGTAGAGAATCTTCTTCACCATACCGGGATCCAGGTGGAAAGGCTCTTTCACAAAGCAGATATCCAGTGCCGGGTTGCGTAACAGGACATAGAGAACGATGCTGCCCACGGCTCTGGAGATCAGCGAGGGGATCGCCACACCGGCAGCTCCCATGTGGAGACCGAAAATACATATGGCATTTCCCGCGACATTGATCAGGTTGATCAGGATAGAGACTTTCAGCGTGACCTGGGAATTACCCATGGAGCGGAACAGCGCCGCGCAGGCATTGTACACTGCAAGGAATGGGAAGGAAAAGGCGGAGATCGTCAGGTAGATCAGCGCGCTCTCCATAACATCCGCCTCGATGCTGCCGAAGAACAGGTGCAGCATGGGCCGTCTGAGCAGGACGACGATCAGGCCGATCAGCACGCCCGCAAAGATTACGGTATACAACAGCTGTCTGGCGGACCTTCTGGCATCTTCTTTGTGTCTGGCTCCCAGACACTGGGAAGTCACCACGGCGCCGCCCGTCGCCAGTGCGGCCATGATATTGAACATCAGGATATTGATCATGTCCACCAGCGAGACGCCGGATACGGCCGCCTCTCCCACGGAGGAGATCATCATGGTATCCGCCATGCCCACCGTGATGGCAAGGGCCTGCTCCATAATCAGCGGGATAATCAGCCTTTTCAGATCTTTATTGGTAAATATCATTGCCGCTGTATCTTTCTCTTCCGTATCCATCCTTATTCCTCCTAAGTTAAATCGCTGCGCGACAGCACTAATTAAAGTCGCTTCGACACAGCAGACTTTTCTTAGCCGGACTAATTTAAATCGCTGCGCAATCGCACTAAAGGGTAAAGCCTGCCCGGCTCCCGGCATCATACCGGCATGTGGCTTTCCGATTGTACTTTGTCCGCATATCAGCATTCTTCCAACCTTTTCCCATTATAATATGCTTTTTCGGAAAATACAATCTCTTTCCTTCCCCGGACTTCGCATAAAATACGGCGTGCATGGGACGGCTCACCTCAGCCGAAACGTTTTCGGCGCAAATTTCCTGGTGAGAAAAAATACTGCCACAGCACAGGCACAGACAACACACATCCAGGGCAGTGCAGCCGTCAGATCCCTGCGCACAAACAAAACCAACAGCTGAAAAAGCCCTTCCAGATACCCCAGAATCTTAAAAACCGGACTCTTCGCCGTCATGTCCGCGGAATATGGCTGTATGGCATAATAGACAATGCACTCATAGGTCTCCCACAAAACCAGAAACAGGATACAGACCCCTGCCAGCTTTACCACCGTACTCCCGGGAACCTGCAGGCCGGACAGAAACAGCAGGAACAAAATGTGCAGAACAATGACGGCAGCGGAAACCAAATCCCCTCTTAACAGATACAGGTACCGCTGCAGCATACTTCTGCGGATAAATACGGGAGACGCCATATGGTGATACAGCATATGCAGATCGATATTGCGGAAATACATCTGCATCAGCCGATTGGCAAACGTCATGGATACGGCAAAGGCAATCAGCACCGGCGTATAATCCAGCACCGTGTCCGAAGTCACCGGCAGCCAGCCAAAACGAATGCCAAGCCCCAGGACAGCGCCGATAAAAAACATGGACACAATCCTGTCACGCCTTTCTCGGCGGATCGCCCTGCCGAAACGCCTGATAAACGCCAGTTCCAGATATCTTTCCGGTGTTTCCTCCCCATGCGTCCTGAAAAATTCCCTGTTTTCTTCCCATCCGGATTCCAGCAGCCCGTTCTCCTCTTCACCTGCTGAACTGCTTCTCACCGTAACTCGAAAGCTCACCGCGCTCTGGTTTGCAAATCTTACCGCAATTTTCTTGTAGTCGGAATATGCCATATGGTAACGCCAGCAGACTGCGGCCAGAATCGCGCACAGGGTTCCCACGGCAATCTGCCCCGCCGGCGGAATCGCCAGATTCCCATATACGCCAAAATAAGCGCCCCCATAGGCCAGCAGAATCAGAAGGTATGCCGTCACCCGGCGGACTCTTTTATCCGGCAGCCTCCCCAGCCTCTTATAGATGCTTAAGTACGCCACATTGCCGCCCAAAATGCACAACAGTTTCATCAGCACAAGCGCCCCCACCAGCCCCCAGTCCCGAAACAGAAAATACAGCACCGGAAAGAGCATAAAGCTGGAGAAAAACGCATTTTTTGCTGCCTTGTAGCGGTAGTAGGAAACCGGATTCACCATAAAATGTGTTAAAAATGTGTAATCTTCCGCAGATGATTTGAACAGCCCGCACTCCATCATCGCTCCTGCCACACATTTCACCAGGATAAAGAGCATAAGGAAAACGCCTGAAACCACCTCCGCTTCCTCCAGGAACAGATGGGGAATCATATAGAGCAGGATCCAGGTCCCGATATTATTTGCCAGCGCCGACCTGACAAGGCCAAATGCAAGGCTGAACAAACTCCATATTTTTTTCAGCCTGTAGCGGCTGTGCCAGGAACTATGTACGATTTTTCCAAATACGGGCAGCCTGTTCAGATAATACAGAAACGCGTTGATCTGAATGGTCAGATAGATCTCCGCGTAAACCATAATCCGGCCGGAAAGCGTTTCGGCAGTCCGCATATTTTTCTCCCCGCTCATTTGCGATGCCCTCCCTTCAGGGAGCCTTTTTCCTGTTTTTCCGGAAAATCCGTCCCTGTGTTTTGAGTCCGCATGCCTTCAGATCCTTTGTTCCAGGCATCCCCGGATACTTTCCCCCGCACGCTTCCAGGTTCTTTCTCCCGGCCGCTTCCTGCTGTCCCCTGCGGCTTCTCCTGCAGCGCCCGTATAATGTAATCCTCAAAATCCGCATCCCCCGGAACAGACTCTTTCACCCCTTCCAGCAACCCCTCTCGCAGCAGCACAATCTCATCGCTCATATCCTGCGCCAGCTGCATGATATGAGTTGCCATGATAATAATGTGGTTTTCCTTCATGCCCAACAGCATTTCCTTGATATCGTGGGACACAATGATATCAAATGATGACAGCGGCTCGTCAAGCAGAATCACTTTCGGGTCCCGGATCAGACAGCATAAGAGCTGCAGCTTGTTTTTCATTCCATAGGAATAATTCTTGATCAGCTTGTGCCGATCCTCCTCATCCAGGCGCACCAGGTCAAAAAAAGAGTCAATGCTTTCCGCCTGAGGATTTTCCCTGTTCAGCTTCACGAAAAAATGGATAAATTCGTAACCCGTGAGAAAGTCCGGCAATACCGGCGAGGCACTGACCACGCCGACGTCTTCAAAAGTAAGCGGGCGTGAAACACCGTTTTCCTCCAAAAACACCTCGCCGTCCTCAAAAAACAAATCGCCGCTGATACAGCCAAACAGCGTGGTCTTCCCCGCACCGTTCCGTCCGAGGACGCTGTAAATAGAACCTTCCTGAAATACAAAGCCTGTGTGATTCAGGACAATCTTTTTGTCAAAATGCTTATAAAGGTTTCTGATGCATAACTGCATGAAAAATACTCCTTCCCTGTTCAAATACTGAATTCTGTTCCCTTTTATTATAAAAAGCCTGATACAAAATATCAATGGGTGTACATTTGCATACAATTAAGCACGCCTTAAGTCGCACTGTTCGCTTCATTGTACTCTCCCCAAGTGATTACTATCGCCGGCAGGACCGGCACAGCATATCGGCACTTTAAGCATTTTTTGAAAAAAATAAGCAATACTTGATATACATATTGAAACCCGTCATTTTCTGATGTATGATACTGATAACACTGAAGGGAGGTATCTATGAACTACTCAATTATCGGAGAACAGATTCAGAAATACAGGAAGGAAGCAAAGCTTACCCAGAAAGAACTGGGAGAAGCGCTGGGCGTCAGCAGCTCTGCAGTCTCTCAATGGGAGACAGGAGGGACACCGGATATTTCCCTCATCCCCTCCATAGCAGACCGGCTCGGCATCACCATCAATCATTTGTTTGGAAGGGAAGACATCACGGAGTCGAATATACAGGAAGTTCTGCCCCATTATATCGCGTCACTGCCGGAAGCAAGGCACCTGAAAGAAATCTGCCGCCTTATGTGGGCAGCCGTGAAAACGGAAAGTTCCGGACTGACATCCGTTTCGGACAATATTTTTCGAAATTACAACATTTATTATGCTACGGATGAAGGCATTCTTTTGGGCGTCGACTCGGAAAAAACGACTTTTATCTCCCTGTTCCCGGAGCCTGAGGACGGCTACGATTCGCTTTTTACCGACAACGACACCTACCGCAGACTGTTCACAGCACTTTCAAAACCCAATGCACTTGAATTGCTGAGGCTTTTATGCCAAAGGCCTCCCAAATATTGTACATCAAGTATCATAGCGCAGCGTCTGGGAACCGGTCCGGAGGAAGCCCGGGCACTTCTGTCGGAATTCGAAAAACTTCAGCTGGTCAGTGAACTGGAACTGGATACGGAAAACGGGGATACAAAAGTATACAAACTCAATACTTTGGGTTCCCTTGTCCCCTTCCTCCATGCCGCCTACATGATGGTAGTACACTACGGCAACCTGTCCCTGATTGCAGATAAAAGGGAAGCGCCTCTTCTGCGTAAAAAGGCACAGACAAAAAAAGAAAAACAGGCCGGCAGGGATTCCATCTGAGTCTGAAGGGGCTGCCGCCTGAAAGGTCACAGAGACCAGATATAGATACACCTGGCAGGTAACCTTGATGCGCCAGCCCCATATTCAGCTTTATCTTCTGCCCATATCCAACCGCTTTATTTGTTGCAGCCGCAGTCTTCATACCTGTCGAAGGCAGGGTTCAAGGCATGGAAATTCCGGCTGTCCAGCCTGTCTTGGGTAATGCGGAGCGCTTTGGGAATGGCCTTCTGCACTACATACTGTATAACTCCGCCTGATTTCGGAACATCCGATAATACTTTCCCTCTCTCATCATCAATTCCGCATGGGTCCCGTCTTCAATGGTTTTACCGTTTTCAAGCACCAGTATCCTGTCAACAAATTTGCAGATCCCCAACCTGTGCGTAATAATAAAGGAAAAATTGGTAGGGATAACCGAGGACAGCATAAAACCAGCGGCTTGTCGCTGCCTTGTTCAAATTCCGCTTTGATGTACAGAAAGTGTGAAAAGCTGCTTTCATGTTTGGGAAAATGGATATATAATAAGCAAGGATAAATCAGGATTTATAAAAAGAAAGGACAAGATGGATATGTGTACTGAAAAAGATAATGAGGAATTAGTGGAAGCTCTTGTAACCGCTGCCAGAGCGGCGTTCCTGTCTCTGAAAGAAACAACCAAAAAACATTTTTATTTTTATGTATTTGTATTTGATGAGGGGATGCACCCTTATATTTCAGCATGGTCTTACGAAGCCTTGGAAAAATCCGTAAAGGAACAGCAGATAACTGATGAGGACAAGAGTTGGTGGAAATGGGATAGCGCAGACTCTCCATATGCTGTTTATGGTTACGATGAGTTTTTTGGTGAAGTGGATGTGTTGCTGGCTCAAAGGGCAAGTAAATTATCCGATGATGATCTATATGAGACTGAGTGGAAAGTGCGGATTGAACTTATGGAGGAGGCTATGAAAAGACTCGATGCTTCCGGTTTGTTTGGAACCAGTAAAGAGCGGGAATGCGTGGTCATCAATGTAGAACAGGCTCCGCCTGATGGCGATGGTGCAGAATACCACCGGGCATTGCGATTGAATCCATCTTCGGCTCTGTTGTCGGAATATTTGGAAACCTGCGAGACCCCAGAAAGCGATTAACCCGTAACAGTAAATTCTGATTTGTAGAATTGCAGCCAGCTAAAAATTGAATAATCGCCGCTGCATAAAACTGCACGCCAAGACAGGAAATCAGCACAGGCAAGGGAATTTTCGTCATTGTACGTCAGTATGGATGCTGCCTCTGTATGTGCCCGTTCAAGCGCCATTGCGACGCTATCCGCTTCAGCGAACCTCTGGAAATGCACAAACTCCCACATAACCGAAATGCTCAATCCCTGTCATAACAAAACCGCACATATCCTGCCGCGCTGCTCACTGCAATCACAAGAATCGCCGAAAGTCCATATTGGAAGAATTCACCTGTAAAAACTCTGTCATACACCGCATAGGCAAAAATATTCCTGAGGACATTTGTGGGAAAGAAATCAGCCAACGCCTGAACAGCTCCCATTCCGTTTATCTCCGCAGCCTGGTAAATAATCAGTTCCAAATACACCAGCCCTATTCCGAATCCAATGGCAACCAGCTGATTTTTTACAAAATAGCACACTGCGTTGATGACAGATACAGATGCCAGCAGCTGAAGCAATGCCACCGTCATATAGACAAGCAGCTTCTGCCACAGGAACTCTATCCGGATATCCGAATTTCCCTGAGGCCAGAACCAATGGCATATCACATGAATCAGCCCTGTCACGGTAAACAGCGCCCCTGTCACCACCCCCTGTACCAACAGCCTGGAATAAAAATAGTGCTTCTTATCGGTTCCCACGGACAGCACATTCTGGATGGTACGCCTGCTGAAATCGCCTCCAATCACATAACCTGTCACCGCAGCCGCAGAAAAGGGAAAAAATATATTCATAATTTCGGGCAGACTAAACAGTTCCAACCCTTCGTAAATATCCATGACTGCATGGTCATAAAATCCTGCATAAACCCCGACTGCGCAATACAATACCGGTACAATCCACAGCAGCCGGTCATGCCTTAATATGTAACTCTCTGCACGGAATACTCTGTTCACTGTAACCTCCTGTTCCATCCTGCCGCATACCGTATTCTCCCGCTTCACATTCTCTATGGGAAAAAGCCTGCATCCATTCAGTCCACATCCTGTACTAAAAAGAGTATATATGCCGCCGCCAACGCAATAACCAAAATAAAAATACAGGGAGTAAATAATCTGCCAAAATCAGAAGATAAAATTCTATCGCTCTCTATAAAACCGATCGCATCCGTTGTAATTCTGACAGGCCCTCTGAACAGATTAAAAAGCTCACACAGCGTGATTACAAGGGATGCAATGAAGGTAGGAACGGCTTCTCTGAACAGGCAGGCAATCAAAATATAGACAGCCACATAGGACAACAGGGAACAGACTGCCCATCCGTTAAAGACCAGAACCTTGAAACCATAATCGGCAAAAATCAGGGCTGAAGGTCCAAAACCTACAAGCAGACATTTAAACAAAAGCAGGGCGCAGATACCACCCAGATAAAGCAAAACGGTGACGCTGAACACAGCCATTACCTTTGCAATAAAATAACTGCTTCTCTTCACACCGCATCCCAATATATTATGGATAACGCCCAATTCAAATTCCCCGGCAAACAGGCTGGCCACTATCAAGGCATACAGAAAAAAGCCGGAGGCGCCATTGGCGACAATCCACATAAACGGTGCGCCAAAACCATATAATGCAGCGGGCATGTCCGACTTTCCCCATACGGTTCCTGCCAGTATGGCAAAGAAGATAAAGATAACAGCAACTCCCTTTACGGATTTCGAAGCTTTGATTTTACACAGTTCATTGACAAAAAGTCTCATTTTCCCCCACACCTCCTGCTTTCAAAATAAGGTTCAGGAAATATTGCTCTACATCAATCCCCTGGACACTGCATTCCTGTTCCAGTTCCTGTGCCGAAAGCTCTTTTACCAGTCTTCCCCTATGCAGAAAGCCATACCTGGTAGCCAGCCGCTGCATCTCGGACAGGTCATGGCTGCTGAAGAAAATCGTCAGCCCCTTTTCCTGGTTCAGCTTTAACAGAAGATTTCTAAGCTCCGCCTTGCCCACCGGGTCAAGGCCTATGGTTGGTTCGTCCAAAACAAGAAATCCGGGGGTCCCTGTCAGGGCAATGGCAAGTCCCAGACGCTGTTTCATCCCCAGGGAAAATGCTCATGTACGGTAAAGAAGCAAGCAACCGAAAACAAGAGATAGACAGCCAGCACCACACTATTCCGAACAAAAGACAAACATTATGGAAAAATCTAAACTTTTGGATTTTTCCACAATGCCGACGACTACGAAACCCCATATTCGTCCTATATAAAAAAGCATATTTGTCTTATATGGCAGTCGGGAACGCAGGGATTGAATAAGGACAGCCAAGAAAATTAGCTGTCCTTATTTAATGTTGTAGATTTGTTCACAACTTTATGCTATACTTTGAATGACACAAAGGCTTAAATCCCGAGGAGGAAACCCATATGATGAAAAGAGTGGCTATTTTTGTTTTGTTAATAACGATTACGTTTACATTGATAGGATGTTCTGCTCAAAAAAGCAACGTTGGTACGGAGTCCAATAACGAAGAAGTTGCAAGTGGCAAAGCCATACAAAATATATCTGCACAAGGCATAGATAGCGAACTGAATGAGCCAGAAATAATATCAAATGAAAATAGCAACGAATATGATTCCTCAACTGATATTAACAACAATAATATTTCCACAAAATATACAGTTGACGAAGTGAGTAAAATCAAAATCATAGACGGTAATAACGGGCAAGAATTGGAAGTTGCGGATTCTACAATAATCAGCGACATTATCCGAATACTCTCTAATATTACTTACATCAATGAGAGCGACGAGTTGAGGAGCGGCTATCAATACCGTATTCGTTTTTTGAGTGAAGATGAGAACCAGACTGCAAATTATATTATTGCCGGAGATTATATTACCCAAGACGGGGATTGCTGGAATGTTGAAACTACAGAATCCTTAGTATCTTATATAGCTAAGTTGTATGAGTAGAAAGAACAAAGAGGGATTCATCGTGAAAAGATTTTTCGTCATATTATCCGCACTGTTTTTGCTATGTACCGCTTGCGGCATACAGAAAAATAACAGTGATAATGATTTTCACGTTTCTACCGAAGCGAATTTTTCAGATGATGTTCCCAATACCACATCAAACGAAGTATCGGAATCTTCTTTAGAGACTGACCCGCTTTCGGAAGCAATAAGGGAAGCGATTGTTGAAGCAAATGAGGGGAGTTATCTTCCCGGAGAATGTCATGGTGTGGGATTTAAGATTATTGAAACTTTCAAGGAAGATGATATTCTGTCCGTTTATGCATTGACAGAGTACGTTGAATACGGATTTCAAGACAATATTTTTGTTAGGTGTTAGTCCGTAAGTGTGTTGGTAAGACTATATTGCCACTAAACGGACTGTTC
>OFGA01002519.1_pt1 | contig 11204 bp, 6 predicted proteins | sample 1521471 | NCBI WGS metagenome assembly OFGA01 (sample SAMEA3504086, study PRJEB24116) | mouse gut metagenome | biome: mouse gut; feature: mouse-associated habitat; material: faeces | place: Denmark | collected 2011
GAACTCTGCCGTATACCGTTTGTTTGCTACTCCTTTTGGCATAATAAATCACCCCCACTTGTTAGTAGTATACCATACTGTCTAACAAATGGGGTGCAGTTCAAAGTCGAGAAAAAATGCAATCTGCAATGGAGAAAAGCGTGGGCGAAAACAAAGCATATTACACAGTGTCCACAGGGGCACTCTTTCGCCCTCGGTACAGCTCCTGACCACATAAACAGCCACAGACAGACGTGGAGCACGTGGAAATGCTGTTTTCAAAGAGTGCCGGAAAGCAAATGGGACGGAGTAAAAGTGGCTATAAACCATCAAAAATTGCCAAAAAATGTTTGCTGACCTCTTTGTTTACAGTGGTGCAAATTTTGATATGCCTTCCGGCAAAATTGTCCCCCGGTGTACATTCGGGCACACGAGGGGCAGCACTGCGTTTCAGTGATCTGGACGGGCCGGGCGCTACCCAGACCGGAGGCGGGGTACACGGGGCGTTACAGGGCTGGATGCGGGGGTTTTACGCTCTATGGCTGTGGTGCTTGATGCAGAGTCTTGCCTGGAAGGCTCTAACCTGCTCACAGTGACTTGAAAACATCAGAAATCCATGTTAGAGAATCTCTGATTTATTCGTGTTTTCCTCGCCGAAGGCAGGGGAAACACCTGAAAATCAAGGGCCCCGCAAAGGGAAAACTCGATTTAATCAGAGGTTCCTTAGAATAGAGAAAAGGAAATTGACAAACTGCGGGATTTCCTCCATGTGGAGTTGGGTAAGGCTTTTGTTCGCGGCAATGCTCCGCGCGAGTGCCGGCTGTGCGGGCAGTGGTTCTTCCACGAGCATGGAAGTCTTACCGTGTATTGTAAGCGTATCGCTCCCGGCGAGGAATACAAGACCTGCCGGGAGACAGGGGCGCGGGCGGTCTTTGAGAAAAAATGTCAAGGTGGCTCAACTTCTGATTAGCAAGTGGCTCACTTTTCTGCTGGTGTTTACATCGGGAAGATGACACCTGGAAAATCTACAAGCGGGCGTATAAAAAATACTACGCCCGCTACATGAAGAAGAGCATGAGCGAGAGCGAGTTCAAGGTTTGAGCCTGTCAGGCTGCGGTGGAGCGGGATATTGCAATCGAGCAAGTGAAAGCGACGATTGATACGAAACTGAAAGCTCAGATTGTTAAGTAGTTGAGAAAAAACTTGAATCAGGAATAACAAGAGTCCGTCCAAGGCAATGTTGCCTTAGGCGAACTTTGAACGCTCTCTTTGTTTACTGTGGCGCAGATTTTGATGGGACTGTTTCGTTTTCCTGTCTCGTTTGACTAAAATAAAGACTTGCATTACAGCACTAACTATGCTTTAATTAATATGATGAGAAAAATTTTTCTTTTATTCTTTTTTAAGAATATTGTTTGTGCAGAAATGGAGGCTAAGCTATGTGGTATATTTCAGCACAGGAAACCGCCACCAAATGGGGCGTTACCAAGCGCAGAGTGCAGGTATTATGCGCCTCTGGAAGAATCGAAGGTGCTGTCCGCATCGGCAATATGTGGGTCCTCCCCGAAAACGCAGAAAAACCGGTGGACGCTCGACATGGCCAGGCCCAAACCAAGCCATCTCCCAAACAGGAAAATCCAATTCGAATCGTGCGGAACAGAGTTCGCGCCATCATGCAGGGTATGATACAGCAATTTTCTGACGGGAACATAATCGCTCATGATGCAAAGCTGGCGGCTATCACAATACTTGCCTCCGAGCTGCTCGCCCACTGCATAGAGCACGGACCTGCAAAAGCGCAAGAGTGCGATATTTCAAAAGCCGTTGCGGCCATTGCACAAATCACCCGATACTGTGTCACACCAGAGATTTTGGAACTTCAGCAGCCCCATCGATTGCAGTTTCAAATCCTGCTGACAAATTATCCGTTCTGTTGTGACGATATTTTGTCATGGTGTTATCAATATATCAATAAATTTGGTGAGAAAAGTATTTTCTGGAATACCCAATTCTTTACAGAAAAATATATGATCACAACGCTTATTGACAGAATCGATATACAAAATGCCACTAAGATTCTGGATCCCGCCTGCGGAGGCGGAAATTTTCTGCTGTACTGCCTCGATGTTTTAGCCGACCTGGAAAAATCGTCGGGTCCAGAATTTCGCCAGAAACTGGAGGGCTTTCAACAACGTCTATTCGGATATGAGATCGATTCGGAACTATCCATGGTCGCGTCGATCAATCTGCGGCTGAAACACCTTTCAATCCTGTCTGCCCGTGGCTGCTCTGTCAGCTTAGATGATTTCCTGCGCATTTCGCCTAACATATTTTATCCGGAACACGAAATGACCGTGGGGGCCTTGGATATCTGCCCGGATGAGCAGCATTTGCGGAGAGCTGGTGTGCAAAAAAAACGCTATATGCTTTCGACCGTGCTAAATGGCGCAGATGTTGTCATCACAAATCCGCCATTCCAAACGGTGAAAGGAATGCCAGAACCATTAAAAACCTATTTAAAACTCCATTACCCCATGGCAAAGTGCGATATGTGCAACGCGTTTATCGAAAGGCTCCTGTCCATAGCGGCGCCTCACGGAACTGTCGGCATCGTATCTCAGAACAGTTGGATGTATTTAGACAGCTTTGCAGCACTGAGGAAGTATTTATTGGACAGCCATACTCTGCTTCACGTCTGGGAATTGGGCTCCAACGCTTTCTATGATTTAAGTGGAGAAAAGGCGAATGCAGTTTTATCTCTGTGGAGAAAAGACTCACCTGAAAAAAAGCATCAATTTGAGTTGATTTCACTGAAGGAATTGAACCAGGCTAAAATGGAGGTGTACTTGTCCGGCCAACAGGAGAACGGCCGCATCAGCAGGCTTTTCCAGCAGGATCTCGCCGCGGCAGGTTCCGCATTCAATCTGGCGGGTACCAAGCATCTGGGTACACTTTTGGAACGCGGCCCATGCTATGGCAGGTTCGGCACTCCTATGCAGGGTACATCCACTGGAAACGCCAAGGAGCTAATCGATTTTTATTGGCGGCACAGTGGAGACCCGGACTGGGTCCCTGTGAGCAAAGGCGGCGGCTATGCCCGATGGCAGGGCCTGAATCATTATTGTGTGAAGTGGGGAACGGACGGATCATACATCAAAAATACCAAGGGCTCTGCCATTCGAAACGCCGCCTACTTTTCAGACACAAAGCTGGTATTCAGCGACACTGGCACCGCTGGCCTGAATGCCCGCACACTGCTGGACGGACAGATTTTTGTAGCCTCCGGTCCTGGAATCCGCAATTTGATTGGAGACGAGCTTGCCCATCTTGCCTTTCTTAACTCCAGACTTGCCTCCTACTATATCCGCCTGCTTTCGCCCAAACTTACAGTGGCAGCAGGATATATCGCAAAGCTCCCGGTATCTGACGCGATTTTGTCCTCGAATCAGCTGAGAGATTATGCCGGGGCCTGTCTGGCCGCAAAACGACACCGTCTCCAAAAGCGGCCCAATAATCTGGAATTTTCTCTTGTCCGGCACAGCGGTGGCAGACTGGAGGATATCGCCCATCAATGGTATCAGGAGGATCTCCAGGACGAGTGGACCCAGCTTTCCCACGAGCATGAGATCGAACAGGAGGTCGGAGCGATATTGCAGCTGACAGACGAAGATCTAAAGACGATTGACAGCCTGATCGGCCCAAAGCTGGTCTTGACCGGGAAATCCAGACCTCTGCCCTCAGTGCAAGAACTGGAACAGCTTATGTGCAAGCATTTGGATACAAACTGCACATTGAGGCGTACCAAGGCAAAACGAAATGCCCTTGGATGTGACGGGATCCTTGAATATCTCTCGCAGGAAAGCGGCGTTAGTTGTGAAGAAATATGGCAGTATTTCTCCCGAATCGATTTTTATCCCAACTGGCTGAAGGAAAAATACCTCGGGCTATACCTCCACGCCCTGGTCCTGTCCGCTATGGAATACCCAACGGGCAATGTGGAGTGTTTAACTACCAAGGAGATTGCCCAGCGCACGGGGATCATAGAAAACACCGAGGCCGCTGTACTGGAAACCTGGCTGGAGCACAGTTTTGATTTGGTCCATCCGGCGGCGCTCATGGGAGATCCTGTTTTTCACTATGCGCAAGGGGCGGTGGAACGCCTGAAAGGAGACATGGAATGAATCAATGGGGCAACGCCGTCACCAATGACCTGCTACAGCTGCTGCTGCATAGATTTGGAAATAACTTCTCAGATATCACCGCCGTAAAACAGTATTGGCACAACCTGAATTATCTTCTTTTTTCCAAATTGAATTATCATTTGCTCTACGGGGACAGGCCATTCTCTCTGACGCCCTTCGAGCAGCATGGCCTAATCCCCCACGAGCTGTCCCTGTTTGAACAGGAACACCACGATGCACTCCGGGAGTTTCTATCGCTCGTGCCACCCTCCCTCTTCGGCAGTTCAAAGGAGGTTGCCTCCTTTCGGGAGCAGATGCTGTGCATGGAGCTGAGTATCCAAAAAGGCAACGTCACACTCCATACCGGGAAATCGGAGCGAGATAATACCGGCTCCTACTACACTCCTGAGGATCTTGCGCGGGAGGTGGTCTTGGCCGTTCTGGCCACGCCAGCCGGTGTGGAACTGATGAACCACCCAGACTCGCTCCGGATTGCAGACCTCTCCTGTGGCGGAGGGGACTTCTTCCGCAGTACGCAGGAGGTCCTTTGGGAACGATATCAGATACCTCCGTCTGTGTCTTGTACATATTTCTGGGGGATAGACATCGACCCCATTGCGCTTCAGATTAGCATATGCGGGCTGCTTGTCCACGCGCCGGAATCTCGGTGGGCGGAGATCATTGGTCATTTTCGCCTGGGGAATCCGTTGCTTCAGACCGACCAGGAGCGCTCGAATGCTGAAAAAGGTGCCCTGTTCGCCATCGGGCGGCTGTACGCTCCCGAGATGGGTATTTGCTCCAGCTGGGGGACTCAGGACGGGTTTGACTTGGTTCTGGGTAATCCGCCCTGGGAAAAGATCCGTATGGAGGAGCGGGTGTTTTTCTCCAATCTGTGTCCGGAAATCGCCGGGCTTTCCAAAAAGAGCGACCGGGCAGAAAAGATCGAGGCGCTACAGGACTCATGGCCCCAGCTTTATAGCTGGTTCCGGGAGATGTCCGATGACTATGCCCATATGTCCAGCGCCAAATTTCGCCACACGAAAATTCAGTACGCCGTAACGGGGGAACTGAATACCTACGCGCTGTTTACCGAGCTCTCCCACAGCGTGACCGGTCGGCAAGGGATTACCAGCCTTATCATCAAAAGCACCCTGGCCACTGCTCCGGCACACAAGAAACTTTGGGGCTTTCTGATGAACTCCGGCGCGATCGACTCCGTGGCCCTGTTCGAGAATACCCAGCGTATATTTCCAATCGACAGCCGGGAGCGATTTGCTGTCCTCACGTTGAATCACCGCAAGAATCTGTCCTTTTCCCTGGCGGCCGGGCTGCGCTGGCCGGAAGAGCTCCGGAGCGCAAAGTCCATCCCCCTGACAGCCGAGAATGTTACCAGTCTGAACCCGTTCTCCCAAACGCTTCCCAATATTACCGATACTGAGAGCATCAGCATCCTGCGCAACGTTCATCAACGGCTCCCAGTGTTTGGAAAGGTCTATCCCCACTGCCACTTTGGGCGTCTGATCCACTTGACGGCCCACGCCAGCCAAATCGACCAGCAGCCTTCCCCCCATAACGTTCCTGTTTACGAGGGCAAGTTCATTGAACGGTATGACGCCAGATTTGCCACATTTGCTGGGATGCCAGCAGAGAAAAAATACGCAGGAAAGCCCTCCGCTCGAAAAAACGAAGGATTTCCGGGGACAAAACCGCTGCCTGAGAGTCGGTATTTCGTACATAATAAGTTGTGGCGTCAGTATTCAGCCCAATATCCACAACCATTTTCTCTCTGCTGGCGGAGCCTAACCTCTCCCACTAATGCCCGGACTACTCTTGCCATGATCCTGCCCACCTGCCCCACCTGTCAGTCAATCCAGCTTTTGCAGACAGAAGACAACGTTGAACTGCTGATGCTGCTGGGGCTGTTCAATTCTCTTCCCTTTGACTATTTTGTGCGTCAGAAAATGCCTGGTCTTGACCTGACACAAAGTGTGATCCGCCAGATTCCTGTACCCCGCGCAACCGATTATGAGTGGCAGCTGCAGTTTTGTGACCGGACTGCATCCCTGAAAACACACATCTTATCCTGTGTCTGCGCCCGTTTGGCCTCCGAGCCGCTTTTACAACCCCTGCTCGACAGTGTTCAAACTCACATCTATCACCTGCCCGGCATAGAGAACATCGAGCTGGAGCATATGCTGGATCAGCTTTTTACCCAGGCTTATGGTATAAATGATACTCAGTTTTGCAAGATGAAGAAAGCCTTTCCAAAATATTGACCACTTTCCGTTTCTCCTCATCTGGACAGGCTCGGGTTCAGACCGCCAGTACCCCAAAGGGCCGGCCGTTTCGCATTTTTCCGTTGGTGGCCCAAAAACTGCTGTGCTCCTTCAGGGCGGAAAGCTCCTCCTCCTCCATTACCTCCAGAATGTAGCAGTCCTCCGACACCCTGTGAAATAAAAGAATATGATTTACAAAATCCCCACCGAACTGAGAGAGGGATGCTTTACCTGTCTCGGCCTTTCCCTTTAGCTGAAACCGCCAGTTTGAATTTCCCGGAGCATACTTGATGGTGCTGAAACGATAAGGCATATCATTGTAGAGAATGGTCAAATCCTTGTGTGCTCTGTGATTTTTGGGGTCAAGCCCAAACAGGGACACTCCGCCAGGTACAGAACCGTTCTTCTCCATTCCAGGATGGGACCCGGCACGCAGGACTGCACCCTCAGACAGATCGAGAATATTTCTGGAGCCCCCCGTCAGCTTTCCGGCGCAAAACCAATAGGTCGCATCGATATCCGGTCCTCTTTCAGCAGTCAAAACAGCCTGCGTCGTGGTGATGGAGCCCCCGGGTTCCGGGAGCCAGACCAGCGGCTCAGCCGGCCTCTGCAGTGCAGCTCCGCCACGATCAGGAGTTATAAACATACCAACGGGCACCGGTACCTGGTAAGATGGATTGGGCAGGTCAGGGACAGACCGGTGCCCAAACGCCGGGGAGTTAGACAGGCTGCTCCTCCGAATGCCCATCCTGCTCTCCTGCTCTGTGGAGATCAAGCCGGCGTCAAGAAGCTGATAGATATCTTCGCTACTGTGAATTTCTTTTGTCAAGGACGCATTACAATATTGACGAATTGCCTCCTGAATATTTGCATACAGGACAACATTCTGTGATGCCGCCTGGTTCAGTTTCTGGATTGTGCAAGCCTCATAATTCGTGTATAGACCGCCCCTCGTCAAGTTGTTTGAGCCCACTGCGATCCATATATATTGAGGCCCCTCCAGCAAATATACCTTCGGATGATAGGTCTGTGCTACAGCCCGGTCATGGACAACATAGAGCTCGTCGCAAATGTTAAGCAGCTTATACAGCGCCTCTGCTGTCGTATTCTTTTGGTCTATTCCGATATACGCTTTCACTGTCCCTCCTTTTTCGCGCATGGAACGGATTGACTGAGTTATCAAATCCACACCGCTGCTTTTTGCATAAGCAACCAGCATCTGACACGAAGTGTACTCCCCGCTCTCCATGGCTCCGTTTAAGGGCGCAAACAATGAACCGTTCACAGGCTGTAAAATAATCTGGTTTTCCTCTCCGTAATCATAGTGTTTTGATTGGAAAAGCTCCGGCAAATCGATTTCCAGTGCGTCGCAGATACGTATCAGAGTTTCTATGCTGGGGTTTGCCGTACCCTTTTCGATTTCGGCCAGTGTTGTGCGGGTTAAATGCGCCTCAGTAGCCACCTGCGTCAGTGACAAATTACGATTTACCCTCATTGCTTGAACCTGACTCCCAATTTTTTTTGCAATTTCCTTATTTTTATCTACCATAAATCAAAGCTCCTATCACATCTATTTTTTTGAAAAAGCAAATAAATTATACATATTTACTCTGTCCCTGTCAACAATATATTTTTGTTTATTCATTATTTTGGTGAGAGCTTTACGCGTGTGCTGTTGAAACGTCCATTTCAACAGCACACGCTATTCATGATTCATGACCCATTTCCTGACCCAGAACAGGAAATGAGCGGACGGATACACTGGACAGGACGGCCCTAGAAAGTATTTCGGACAGGACACAATGGCCCAGAAAGCGCTGGAAAGTGCCCGTCAAAATTTCTGACAGCAACTCATAACCCGGAGGTCGCAGGTTCAAGTCCTGCCGCCGCAACCAAAATCTCCGCAGAATCGTACGATTCTGCGGAGATTTCTTTAATTTTTGGAACTTTTCCGATGTGTTTACTTTTGCGGTTTTCTTCTGACCCAAACCGTGACCCATACGGGGAAACGTCCGGAAACTACTGGAGAGCGCCGGAGAGGATACTGCCCCATCGTATTGGCGGCTTCCTTCTTCGCCGAGGTGGTGACGTGGGTGTAGGTATCCAATGTGAACCCTGCGCTGTAGTGGCCCAGCATCCCGGAGACCGTCTTGATGTCTACCCCATTCTGCAGGGCCAGTGTGGCGAACGTATGTCTCAAATCATGGAATCTCACTTGAGCCAGCCCTGCCCGTTTCAGTACCCGGTGCAGCATGTGGAGTATGCTGTCCGGTGAAATGGGGCCTCCTGTGGGCGAAGGGAACACGTATGGGCTGCTGCCGCTTTTCTTCCGCTGCTCCCGCAAAACGTCTACCGCATCCGTTGACAATGGCAGGGTACGGTAGGCATTTTTCGTCTTTAGAGGGGCTTCGATGATCTCTCCATTGATCCTGGCAATTTGCCGTTGTACCCGGAGGTTACCCTGCGACAAATCAATATCCTCCCATTTCAGTCCCAGCAACTCACCTCTTCGGAGACCAGTAGCCAGTTCGATGTAGTACAGCTCGAAGACACCGCTTTCCTTCGCTTCCCGCAGGAAGGATGTCAACTGCTCTACCGGTAGGGTTTTCATCTCCTTATGTTCCAGCTTTGGCAGGGCGCAGCCGTCTGTTGGATTGCTACTGATGAGTTTCTGATCTTTAGCAAAATCCATCGCGGAGGAAATCACCTGGTTGATATTCCGCACGGTCTTGGCGCTCAGTCCTTTGGGCTGGTCTCTAGCTTCTATCCGATCCACCCTGCCGCCAGCCAGCAGCTTTTTGTAGAGTTTCTGCAAGTGCAGAGAAGATAATTTGTTCAGCGGGACATCCCCGATGTTCGGCTTGATGTGGTTGTCAATGTATCCGCGATAGGTCTGATGAGAGGATGGGCGCACCTTGATTTTGGCGCAGTTTTCAATCCAGACATCCATCCACTGCCCTGTGGTATACTGCTCCGCTTTCAGCATATCAAGATTTGCAGATTCTTCGATGGCCGCTTTGAGTTTTGTCTTGACTTCGGCCTGGGTTTTGCCCAGTACATTTTTGTAGATCACTTTTCCTGTTTCGGGATTACGGCCAGCGGTGTAACGGCCTTCCCAGCGGCCATCACTTCGCTTGCGTATACTCCCCTCACCATTTGCTCTACGTTTTGCCATGTCGGTCACCTCCTGCAACACACCATACCCTAACCCCGGGAAAATAGCTATACCTTTCGGCCACAGTTATCAGAAACTTATCATTTGAAGCCTGCCGCTTTTTCTTTGTAGACAGTATCCCAATCGAGGAGAGCTGTCACATACTCATCGTCTGACCCTGGGGGTGTTCCTCGTGGTCGTCCGGCTTATGGCCCATGGCGATTTTCTTCTCCCTGATCCGCCGCATCAGCTTGCTGTCTACGTGTTGCCTTGCCGGATCAGACGGCGGTGGAGTCTCTTGGAATACCCGGCTCATGTGGTGGAGCAGCCGGGTGGCTGACAGTAACACTGACGGGGACTGATTTTCATTCTGGTGATCCAACAGGAACTGTGAGTATTGGTTCCCCAGCGCGGCAGACTGTATCAGCCAGTAGGTGGCTTGTTCCTTGTCCTGCATGGTCTCATCGCCAGAGAGATATAGCTTGCCAAGGGCATACTGGGCGTATTGATGTCCCTGCTCAGCGGCGGCAGTCAGGTAGTCCATAGCTTTCACAATGTCTTTGGAAACTACTTCTCCTTGGAGAAGCATCTTTCCAAGATGATACTGAGCGGTCCGGTTTCCTGCATCAACGGCTCGCTCATACCAGGATACCGCTTCCTCCATTCGTCCCTGTTCCTGGAGAAGCGTTCCCAAAGAATATTGGGAGCGATTGATCCCAGATTCAGCAGCTTGACGAAACCAGAACTCAGCTTCTTCATCATCTGGCAGAACCCCAAGGCCATCTCGCCATGCCTTGCCCAAGTGGTGCGCTGCCATGGTGAACCCACTGCCCCACAACCGTTTCAGCATTTGCAGAGCTTCTCGCTTCTCTGCCTGTGTAACGTTATCGGCATAGAGGGTCTCCACTGACTGGTAGTAGTCCAGCACCGCCTCGTAATTGTTGTTTTCGGGAAAAACGTCTGTGTATTCTTCTGCCATGTCTGTATCCTCAAAGGTGAAAACATTCCGGCATAGATTCTCTGCTTCCTGGATCACCAGATTTTTGATGGCTCGAAACTCCTTCTGCTGTGAAAGAGGGAGGTGCTGCCGGGGTGTGTCCTTGTAGTAGCTCTCCAGCTCATCCCGCAGCTTGTTCCAAGCCGCATGGCACTCAGCCACCACCGGGAGTTGTGCCAGTTCATCCACGATGTCGTCCACCTGTGCTTTGGTAGATTTTTTCAGATAGCCATAGACTTTTTTGCCTTTGGCCGTTTCCAACGACTGTGACAGCGCCAGCATCTTTTTGCCAATCGCCAGACTGTCACAAACCGCACCCTGCATTTTGGTTATCAGCTCACGCATGGACTGGCGGGTCGCAGAAACCAACTCTTTGTAGGAAATATCTTTTTCCTGGTAGAGCGAGTACAGATCATCCTGGAAAATATCGTTCGTGAGTTTTGAGCGGATAGCATTGATTCCCTCCCTGGTCAGGTGACCTCGCTTGGGATCGGCTGACCAGACCATAGCGTGGACGTGGGGATGCCCACCTTCGTCGTGAAAGGCGGCGCACCAGCGGATCTGGTCTGGCGGGATCTTCATTGCTTCAGCTATCTCCACCTGATGTGCCTTGATCA
>OFGA01002522.1_pt1 | contig 11203 bp, 14 predicted proteins | sample 1521471 | NCBI WGS metagenome assembly OFGA01 (sample SAMEA3504086, study PRJEB24116) | mouse gut metagenome | biome: mouse gut; feature: mouse-associated habitat; material: faeces | place: Denmark | collected 2011
GAGGTGCAAACCCACAACACAGACTTGAAGAAGCGGTTGGGAGCATTCGCCCAGCAGTACCCCAGCCTGTGCAGGCAGACGGATGATGATGGGCAAGGCGGGCTGACATTCGAGATCGAGAAGGGGCGGCTGAGTTTCCGGTTGACTGCCCCGTACAGCGAGGAGCGGCGGAGCAAAGCCAGCGCGTGGGCGAAGAAACGGGGGATACAGGCAGAAAAATGAGTAGAAACGCCGGTAGGGGTAGGCGGCAAGCCTTCCGCTACCGGCGTTTCTACTCATTTTGAAATTTCGTTCAAGTCGATTTTTCCATGCTCTTTTTCATAGTCCGAAATAAACTTTAGCATCAGCTGGATAATCTGACTGTTGGCAGAGCGCCCCACATAACCGCAGACATAGCGGAATTTAGCCAGAATATCACCATCCACTCTGAGTCCGAAGTGCTTTTCGTTGTCTTTGTTCATCGGCGGCCTCCAATAAAGCTATTATGGCTTTATTTTAGACCTATAATGTGGTACAATCCAAAAACGGAGTTGTTATGGAGTTATTATAACTCTGGAATTTTGGAGGTAAGAACATGGACAAAGAGCATACTTGCTGTGTAACAGGACATCGCAATATTCCAGCTGATAAGATACAATATGTGCAGATACAACTGCGTCAAGAACTATTACAGGCAATTCAAAGTGGGTACACGCATTTTATTAGCGGCTTTGCGGCTGGCGTAGACCTGATTTTTGCCGGGATTGTTGCTGATCTGAAACGTGAGTATCCTATTACGTTAGAAGCGGCAATTCCATATCCAGGCCGAATGAATACACCCGATGAAGTATTTCAATGCCTGTTGAAAGAGTGTGATATTGTCAAAGTGCATACAGACCGGTATTTCAAGAGTTGTTACATGGTGCGGAACCGGTACATGATAGATTGTTCAGCTCTGGTAATTGCGGTGCATGATGGCCGGAAAAGTGGTGGGACAGCAGCAACTATCAAATACGCGCACAAAATGGAACGTGACGTAAGGGAAATCTGGCTATAACGCAAACACTCATATTTTTGTGAGATTATCTTGATATAGACGGTAAGATGTGGTATACTGACGAAAACGCTTTGAACGGAGAATCACAATGCCAGTCAGCTATGATAAGCTATGGAAATTATTGATTGACAAGAAGATGAACCGGACCGAACTGAAAGAGGCAGCAGGGATCAGCTTCAATGTTCTGGCAAAGATGGGGAAAAGTGAATTTATTTCAATGGAAAGCCTATATAAGATTTGTCACACATTAGATTGTGATATAGGCGATGTTATTGAGTTTACCGAAAAATGACCGTATGATTAGGAGAGATTGCATGATACAGCGGCCATTGACTTGTGTTGAGATATGTGCAGGAGCTGGTGGACAAGCCCTTGGTCTTGCGATGGCTGGGTTTGTTCATGTAGCTCTGGTTGAATATGAAGCCGATTATTGCGAGGTTTTGAGAAAAAACCGGCCAGAATGGAATGTTATCTGTGCGGATGTTCACGATTTTGATGGAAGGCCATACAGAGGCATTGATTTACTGGCGGGCGGCGTGCCTTGTCCCCCTTTTTCTGTTGCTGGTAAACAGCTTGGACAGGATGATGACCGGGATTTATTTCCAGAAGCAATTAGGCTGATACGGGAAATAAAGCCTAAAGCAGTGATGCTGGAAAATGTCCGGGGCTTTTTAGACCCTGGCTTTGAGACATACCGCAACCATATTTTCAAATCGATTCAAGATTTAGGATATGTTACCCATATAAAGCTACTGAACGCCTCAAACTTTGGTGTTCCCCAGCTTCGCCCAAGAGTTGTCATTATCGGCATACGAAAAGATCAATATGGGGCGTTTTCCTATCCAGAGGACAAGCCAGACAGTGCCAAAACAGTTGGCGAAACGCTATATGATTTGATGGCAGAAAACAAGTGGACTGGAGCAAAACGGTGGGCAGCGCAAGCGGATCATATCGCTCCAACGCTGGTGGGCGGTTCCAAGAAGCACGGTGGGCCTGACCTTGGCCCTACCAGAGCTAGAAAGGCATGGGCTGAATTGGGTGTTGATGGACGGGGTATTGCGGATACCGCACCCGCTCCCGGTTTTGAGGGAATGCCCCGGCTTACCAGCCGGATGATGGCCCGGATTCAAGGATTTCCTGATACATGGACATTTGGTAGCCGGAAAACCGTTGCCTGCCGGATGATCGGAAACGCATTTCCGCCCCCCGTAGCGAAAGCGGTGGGAGAACAGATAAAGGAGTGCCTTGCACATGGATTCGCTGATAGCCAGAGCAAGATTTCACTTTCACGAGCAGTTATTTGAAACAAATACACTGACTTTGACCTCTGCTGGTGTAGCTTCTAATGCGGATACCAGTAGCCGGGGGTCAAAAGCTATATCCAGGAAGATTATCGATATTCTTGTCGGCGAGCATCATCATACTGTCAATCAGGTCGATAAGATTTCTGGACAGACATTAGGCAAACAGTTTGAATTGCTCACAATGCAGTTTTTACAGGAAACCTTCCCGCAGCTTCAAAATCTCCGTCCTGGACGGTGGACTATCTTGCAGTTGGGGAACAACAATAAGCTAAAGACCAGCGATTTTGCCCAATATGAGCATTTGGCTTACTTAAGTGCGTTGACTGCACAAAATGCCCAGCTCGCTGCCTCGTTGGGAAACGATTACTTGGTTGCTCCCGATGTTGTAGTTTACCGTGACTTGTATGAGGACAGCGAGATCAACGGACAGCAATGTATAGTTGATGCGGATACCAGCAAAATGGCGGACATAAGAAAGGCCAACGGAGGAAAACCATTGCTTCACGCCAGCGTATCAGCTAAATATACCATGCGGAGTGACCGGGCGCAGAATAGCCGGACAGAGGCCCTTAACCTGATTCGTAACAGGAAAGGACATCTCCCCCATATCGTTGTAGTAACTGCGGAGCCGATGCCGAACCGCCTTGCATCGCTGGCGCTCGGTACAGGTGACATTGACTGTGTGTACCACTTTGCGCTGTATGAATTGATGCGTGCGGTTAAAGAGGTTGGCTCGGAAGATGCTGTTGAAACACTGGAAACACTTGTCCAAGGGAAACGGCTGAAGGACATCTCTGATCTCCCGCTGGATTTATCTGTGTAATGGCGGATACGATTACCCCGGAGCGGCGGAGCGAGATTATGTCTCATATCAAAAGTAAGGATACCAGCATCGAGCTTATGGTGCGGAGGTATTTATTTGCGTTGGGATACCGCTATCGGGTCAATTACAGGGTCCTTCCAGGTAAGCCGGATATAGTGTTTACTAAAAAGAAAATCGCAATCTTTATCCACGGTTGCTACTGGCATGGGCATGATTGCGGGAGCAGGTATGCACACTCCAGTAAGTCAAACAAAGCATACTGGGGGCCAAAAATTCAAAGGACACAGCAACGGGATCAGGAGCATATTGCTGAACTTGAGGCAAATGGATGGAAAGTGGTTGTGCTATGGGAGTGCCAAATAAGGACAGATTTTAATGTATTTATGCAAGATGTAATACAATTTTTGAATTAGCACGAATTATCGGATATATGATATTTTAGAGTTGGGGCAGGTATTTGCAAATGGCCAATGTAATAGGTATTGATTTATTCTCTGGTGCAGGGGGATTATCACTTGGTGCAGAGATGGCAGGGGTTAATGTTGCTATTGCTGTTGAAAAAGACCCATATGCTGCCCAAACGTATAGAGCAAATCACCCAAATACATTAATGATAAACGAGGACATTTGCCTAGTAAAAAATTTGCGTCTTGATCGCGGAAATCAATCTTTGGTGCTTTTTGGTGGGCCTCCTTGTCAGGGGTTTTCTACATCCAATCAAAAAACTCGTAACAAAAACAATCCTCAAAATTGGCTATTTAGAGAGTTTATCAGAATTGTTAGGGAAACAATGCCGGATTGGATCGTTTTTGAGAATGTTAAAGGAATTAAGGAAACAGAGAAGGGCTTTTTTGTATTAGAGATTCGCCGTATACTGGAAGAATTAGGGTATTTATGCACAGAATTTATTTTGTGTGCATCAGATTACGGTGTTCCACAAACACGCTCTCGCTTTTTCTTAATTGGTTCTTTACATGGGAAAAAGCCTAAAAAGCCAGAGAGTTTGGAACATTTGGTCACGGTTAATGATGCAATAGAAGATTTACCAAGCCTAAAAAATGGTGCAAATCAAGACATATTGAGTTATAAAACGGACGCAATATCTGACTACGCCAAAATGCTCCGAAAAAGCATGGACAGATGTAGCGGACATCTGGTTTCAAAAAACAATGATAACATAATAAAGCGATATGCATTTATCCCACAAGGCGGTAATTGGAAAAATATTCCTGGCGCCCTCATGGGTAATTATGCAGATAAATCTAGATGCCATACAGGAATATATAGGCGTCTTATTGCTAATCAACCGTCTATTACTGTCGGGAACTATAGGAAAAGCATGTTAATTCATCCATGGGAAGATCGAGGTCTATCCGTAAGGGAAGCGGCCAGACTACAGTCTTTTCCTGACTCATATGTATTCTGTGGCAGTATAGGTTTCCAGCAACAGCAGGTTGGTAATGCGGTACCTCCTATCTTAGCAAAGTGTGTTTTTGAAATAATCATAAAGTGTGAGGAGTAATAGCATGAACTATTATAGTTCTATGGATGGCCTTAACCATATTTTGCAATGCAGATGGAATGTGGCCCTTTCTACTACCCATGTTTCAGGTGTTAAAGAAAGAGAATTTCCAAATGGAAAAGGTTGCATTTTAGATTTATATTATAAATTCGAAGAGGAAATGAACCGCAAATGGCATCCAAATGTAAATTTAGGCGCAGCCGTTTCTGGTGATCAATTACTGACTGATCATGGAGTTGAGCATGTAAAATCAGTTATCGCTCATGCAAAAGATATTTTGTCTGACATAGAACGACTCAACGGTTATGAAATATATCTTTTATTAGTTTCTATTCATTTCCATGATCTAGGCAATATATCTGGACGGGAGCAGCACGAGCAAAAAATTGCAGAAATAATTGATAAAATGGGGAATGACTTGCCTTTAGATACTTCCGAAAAAGAGTTAGTAACTTCAATTGCAACCGCTCATGGTGGTTATGTAGATAAACTTACGCGAAATAAAGACACTATTAGACAAGTTAGCCCAGATACACATTATGATGGAATTAGTATACATCCGAAAGTCCTTGCATCAATTCTCCGATTCGCTGACGAGATATCTGATGATCTTAATCGCTCAAATTTCAATGGTATTGATATTCCACGTGAGAATGAAGTATATCACGAATACTCAAAAGCGCTAACGCCTGTTAGTATTCTCGGAGATACAATTAGATTTAAATTTCGTATTCCATATGATTTGACCCAGAAAAAAATTGGCAAAGGAAATGAAGAAATATTTTTATATGACGAAATACTTAACCGCATGTCAAAATGCATGTGTGAACTTGAATATTGTAGAAAGTATGCAAATGGTCTGATAAGACCAACAACTTTAGATATTACAATTGATGTGTTAAAAGAGGGGTCTTCTTTTCAGATTATTAGAGATATGGGCGACTCATTTAGGTTGACACTCCATGGATATCCGAATAAAAATACTTCTGGCCTTTTTGACTATTTAGATGTGGATGATGACTCAACTGGTAACACCAAGAGCCTTAAATATGAAGATGGCGATTCACTATGTTCTGCAATTAAAGAGAAGGAGGAAAAATGAGTATGGTTGATAATCCCTTTGCAGTTGTTTCGCCCGAAGAACTTACAGCTGAACAAGCAGACCAGCTCTTTGTAGAAATGCACTCTGATTACCCAGAAATAACACGACAGGGAAATACTCTTGTTACTGGTGCACGTGGCTGCGGAAAAAGTATGTTAATACGTTGTTCCCTTCCCGATTTTTTGATGGTACGAAACCAAGTAAGTTTTTCAGAATTACCATATCTTTCGGTGGATGTTTCAATAAAAAAAACCACTTTGAATTTGGTTGAACTTCAAAAATTAGATAACCTTCATATGCCATATCTGATTAATGAGCATTTTCTTACGTTACACGTTCTCATGTACTCGTTTTTGCGTTTGTCCAAAGTCCAGTTTGAAATAGAAAAATATGATGAAAGAGCTTATAGACGTTTCTTTGACGAGACATATTATCGTTTTTTATGTCTTTCTGGCTGTAATGATACATTTAATGTTGATTACTCTTCCCCTGCATGTTTTTTTGATTCTTTATATCAACATTTAGTTAATTTGTCATATGTCTTTACTCCGTATCTGACAAATCTCTTTAATATAGAGGCACCAAATCTTTCGTATACTTTACCACTATTTTCTTTCTCGCGTTTTATTGTCCCTGTTTTTACTAAAATGATGACTTTACCGTGCTTTCCTAATGGAAAACCGATTTTAATTTTTATTGATGATGCGGATAATCTAAGTAAAATTCAGACAGAAATATTAAACTCTTGGATAGCGAGTAGAACTCAACCCACTATAAGTCTTAAAGTATTCACACAGCTGGGTCTATATAAAACATTTCTTACAGCATCAGGAATCCTAGTGGAATCTCCACATGATTATCAAGAATTAAATATTTCTTCAAAGTATACAACAAGATTCAGTAGTCCCGAATATTATAATAGGGTAATCCACGTTCTAACAAAAAGGTTAAAATTAGCTGGGTATATGTGTAATGTTAATGAAGAAAGTCAGTCTGAAATAGAAGGAGCCCTAAAAGTATTCTTTCCAACATATAAAAAGCAAGACGAAGGAATAGAAATGGAAATTAAACGTATCCATGACAATTATGAGAATAATGGGCGGGGATACAGGGAGAGCGACGATATCAGAAGATATGCTATACCCAATTACATTCGAAGACTCGCTGGACCGGGCAAATCTAAGCCATCTTTTCGTTATGCAGGCTTTGAAAATATTATTCATCTTTCTTCTGGAATTATTCGTTATTTACTCGATGCTGTTGCAAAAATGTACGATGTTACTGCTAAGTTGAATAAAAACGGTGTTGATAGCAGCGGGAAAGTTGTTTATATCCCGACGGAAATACAAAATCAGGTTTTGCGTGAGAAAGCAGATTTTTACTTGTTTAATGAATTGCCAAAAAGTGATGAGTTAAGTGAGTATAATCAAATATCGAAAATAGCAATTACTAACAATCCACGGAGTACTACAGAAAAACTCGCAAATTTAATAAATTCGATGGGAAAAACATTTCAAGAGATTCTTCTATCTGGTACAGACGATGATCCTTTCTCTGGACGCTCAGAAAGAAAAGTATTCTCAATTGCCCTATCCAACCCAGAAAAAACAAGTGATGAACTAAAGGAAGTTTTTAGATTAGGAGTGCGTTTAGGTTTTTTACATGAATCTTTTATAGGAAATAAAGACGGAAATGGAAGAACATATTTGTATATACTGAACAGGTGTTTTGCTCCCATTTTCACACTTGATCCATCAGGCTTTCAAGGGTATTTATTTATGACAAATGAAGATTTAACGAAAGCGATTCATACAGGAAAAAGACTGCGTGTAATTGTCGAGGACACCTCAGAATATGATGAGAACCTCCGTCAACTATCACTTTTTGATTATTGGGAGGACTAAAATGAGTTATATGCAAAAAATGGGAGTATCACAAATAAATGAGGTCCTTCCAGTTGATTCAGCGCTTCTCTGTTTTGCGAGTTTTGAGGAACGTTGCTATACCCTCGCCCAGAATATCAAAGGTGAGAAATATAAAAAAGCATATGTTTTTAGAAATGTTGATTCACCTATGGACAAAAATAACTTTGAAAATTTTAATAAAATATGCGATAGTTTGAGAAATTGTTCCACTGTAGAAGTGAACCTAGATTTGCCTGTAGTCCTTGCTGATAAAATGTTTTTAGTGATGCTGGAAATTATAAATGCTCAAATTAAAAATATAATAATTGACATTTCGACATTTACACATGAAGCTTTACTCATTCTTTTAAAAACTGTTTATGACAAACGTTTCTCTTTTGATTCAATTTTTTTAGTCTATAATGGTGCTGCCGAGTATGCTACTTGGTTAAGTAAGGGTTGTAAAAATATTAGAAATGTTGTAGGATTCCCGGGCCTTTTTAATCCGGCATTCAAGAATCACATGATAGTACTGACAGGTTTCGAAAGGGAACGTGCAACTAAACTTGTGGAGCTGTTTGAACCGGATGTACTCTCAATTGGTTATGGAAGTGAACCAACCGATAAAAATCATCTGGAAACTATGCAGAAAATGAAAGAGGATTTTAATAGCTGGTTTGGAAATATAGGATTTTCTTGGACAAAATTTGACTTTTCATGCACCAAAATTGATAGCACGCTGAATCGGGTGACAAAAATTATCAACAATGGACAAAACGAAAATATAATTCTTGTTCCTCTTAATACGAAATTGTCTACAATTTCTGTTGCCCTTATTGCCTTGAGGGACACAAGAATTCAGATTGTATATCCAATTCCAGAAACTTATAATCTACAATATTCAAAGCCGAGCGATAATTTTACTGTTATAAATCTGAAAAATGTGCCGGAGTTCTACAATTACAGTTAATATGTTGCTGCTACATGTGAAAAAAGGAGATAAAATTGTATGAAAGCCATTTCACCATCATTTGAAATTATTGGAAATATCAATCCGGATGAAATCCTAAAAAATATTGAATCGTATGGTCGTGTTTGCTATAAAAGTGAAGGACTAATTACAGGTGATTCTGCAGAACCCTTTATCCGGCGTATTATAAAAAGTGGGCATGAGTCTGTGATTGAGCACGAAAAAATTACAGTAAAATTTGTCTGTGATCGTGGTGTGACACATGAGATTGTTCGGCACAGAATCGCAAGCTATAGTCAAGAAAGCACAAGATACTGTAATTACTCCCAAGAAAAATTTGGGAATGAACTAACCTTCATTAAACCTGTTTTTTGGCCTGAAGATTCCCAAGAATATAAAGTCTGGGAAAAGCAAATGCAATTGATTGAAGATAATTATTTAAAACTCATTCAGTTAGGTGCTACTCCCGAACAGGCTCGGAGTATCTTACCAAATAGTCTAAAAACGGAAATAGTTGTTAGCATGAATCTTCGCGAATGGAGACACTTTTTTAGACTCCGCACATCCAACCGAGCACACCCGCAAATGAGAGAGGTCAGTATTCCGCTTTTCAAGAAACTGTGTGAAATGTTACCCCCAATTTTTGATGATATTCAAATTGATAACTAACTTACGAGGTTTATTTGACCTTTATTAGGCGCTTGAAATTTGAGCATAGTGGCAACACAATGGCAACAATAAATCAGATAGCCCAAACCATCTGGATAATGGAAACAATGTAGATAATCAAAGCCAAATCCCATAAGCAAAACTGTTTAGAATAAGCCTGACAGGAGCGAGTGGGAATGACCGTCAAAACGGCGCAAACCCGCATGAATACAGGGTTTTTGACCTGTCACTTTGCCTTGTGATACTGGTTTGATACTATTCGTTTCAACCCGGTCACACAAGAGAATGATTGCAAAGGGCAAGCGAACCGCCCTGCTGAACGACAAATTCAGCAGGGCGGTTTTGCTTGCCCTATTTTTCTTTTCTCCAGGGTACATAGTATTTCGATTCTTTCCCGTCATCGCAGGTACTCGGCCAGTTGATTTTCCATTCAAAGTATTCTTCCCTGGTAATCTCCCCGGCGTGTAGCTCCTGCTGGCGCAAGAGCCATTCCCTCATAAACTCGTCCACAAGGCCATAGTTGAAGTAGATACCCACGGGAGGTTGAGCGGGCCAATCGTCCGTGTCGTTATAGCGGACGGCGGTATCATCGGAGGCCCCCGTCTTGCCGGGGTTGCGGACAAGCTGAAACAAGCGGATGGAGCCGGGACTGTCCTCGTCCAGCCAGAAGAACGTCCGCATGAAGTCCTCGGCACAGCCGGGTTGAACCGTATAGAAGTTCTGACGGTCTACCCGCAGGGCCTGGGCAATCTTGTCCAGCAGCTCCCTCTTTGGCACACGGTAGTTCGTTTCGTACTGGGCAATACGGTTATCCGCTCCCTTTTCCTCAAAGCCGATAGCCAGCCCCAATTCCTTTTGCGTCATACCCCGAAATGTGCGGATTTTCTTGATTTTTTCTCCTACTGTCATATGTTCCACCGCCTTTGAAAATAGTATAGCGCAAATAAGCGAAATATGCAAGAAGAAAATTAACAAAATTGCGAAATAAACTCTTGACATTAACAACCATGCGAATGTATAATAAGGATGTCGGCATTAACAATTTTGCGAACCAACAATAAGGAGGTGTTGTATTTGAGCAAAGAGCTGTTTGTACGAGCCGAGGAAGTGGCCGGGGCGCTGGGTATCTCCAAGCCCTACGCCTACAAGCTGGTGCGGGAGATGAACGAGGAGCTGAAGCAGAAGGGTTTCCTCACCATCCCCGGACGGGTGAGCAGGCGCTACTTCGAGGAAAAGTTCTATGGACTGCGGGAAAATCAGTAAGGAGGGAAGAAAATGCCAGCGTACAAAGACAAGGCCAAGGGAACATGGTATGCGTCCTTTTACTTTGAGAACTGGACAGGGAAAAAGGAAAAGAAGATGAAGCGGGGCTTCAAGACCAAGCGGGAGGCGCTGGAGTGGGAACGGACGTTCCTGCAACAGCAGACCGCCGACCTGGATATGACCTTTGAGAGCTTCGTGGCGCTCTACGCCGCAGACATGAAAGGCCGTATCAAGGAGAACACCTGGGGGACGAAAGAGCATATCCTCTACAAGAAGCTGGTGCCCTACTTTGGAAAGCGGAAAATGAGCGAAATCCACTCCAAAGAGGTCATGGCGTGGCAGAGCGAAATGCTGAACTACCGGGACAAGAACGGCAAGCCCTACTCCCCCGTGTATCTGAAAACGCTTCACAATCAGTTGAGCGCCGTTTTCAATCATGCGGTGAAGCACTACAATCTGAAAGCCAACCCCGCCGCCCAGGTGGGCAACATGGGCAAGGCCAAGGGCCGGGAAATGCTGTTCTGGACGAAAGCGGAGTATCTGAAATTCGCTGACGCTATGATGGACAAGCCCCTCTCCTACTACGCCTTTGAAATGCTCTACTGGTGCG
>OFGA01002524.1_pt1 | contig 11202 bp, 8 predicted proteins | sample 1521471 | NCBI WGS metagenome assembly OFGA01 (sample SAMEA3504086, study PRJEB24116) | mouse gut metagenome | biome: mouse gut; feature: mouse-associated habitat; material: faeces | place: Denmark | collected 2011
GGCTGTTTCGCCCCTTACGGCAGTCTCGGGAAATGCCGGGACAGTCTATGCGGCAAAGAAGGCGGCGCATACCAGGCTGTTCAAGGTAGATATGGCGCTGGGCATCCATCATGCATCCGGAAGTAAGAAGAATTTCTTTCTGGTCGCAGGTTCCTTTGCGTTTAGTATCATCTTATTCCTGTCCTTTGGTACGCTGATTGACTTCATGCACCATGCCGTCACCCCTCTGCGCTCTTCGGCGCCGGATATTGCGGTGAATGTGGGGACGGAGGAAATGAACCGGATTCCGACGGCATTTGCCGAAGATTTGGAAGAGTATCCGGGGGTGAAGCGGGTATTCCGGAAAGGTTATGCATACCTTACCATGCCGGCAGCCGGAAAAGACGTGGTTTTGATATCATATGATGAGCGGCAGCTTAGGATGGCAGAAGATATGCTGATCGAAGGCAGGCTTCAGGAGGTGATAGATGGGAAAGGCGTACTTTCTGTGTTTCTGGAGGAGCATACTTTTGCATGCAGCAGTAATATTTTGGTATCGGCAGGCGGAAAGGAACGAAAAATCCATGTGTCAGGCGTCATAGAGTGTGTGTCTGATATCTTGAATTTCTCGACAGATACCCTCATCTGTTCTGAGGAAATGTTCCGGGAACTGACCGGGGAGAAGGGCTTCACGGCGCTTGACATACAGCTTGAGAAGGATGTCACTGATATGCAGGTGCAGGAAATCCGTAAGGCTGTGGGGCAGGTGTGCGGAGAGGATTTTACTTTTTCGGATAAACGAATGAAAAATCAGGAAATAAAAGGGGCATATTTTTCCATGGCGGTTTTCCTCTATGGGTTCTTGGCGGTGATAGCTTTGATAGCATTTTTCAATATTATTAACTGTATTGGTATGAGCGTGTCGGCAAGGATGCGGGAATATGGGGCGATGCGCGCGATCGGGATGAGTGTGGGGCAGTTGATTCGGATGGTAACGGGGGAGACGCTGACGTATACGGTTTTCGGCTTGATTTTCGGATGTCTGGCAGGTCTTCCGCTGAACCGGTTCATGTTCCATACCATAGTGACCAATAAGTGGGGAGAGGCTTGGAGCCTTCCGGGATGGGAAATGGTGGTGATTGTCTTCGTTATGCTTGCTTCGGTATGTCTGGCGGTGCTTAATCCGGCGAGGCAGATAAAAAGGATGACGGTTGTGGAGACGATAAGCAGGGAGTAGGCGAGAGAATGGGATAGTTTTTATTTGCAGAATTTTCACCTGCTTTTGCGCAGCAAAGTTACCCCGATAATTTACCTGACCGGACATCAGAATAGAAACAACTTTTTCAAAATCTCCGAAAATTATCAGTCGTCTTCCTCTCTCCGGACGGCTTCATACACCGGCCGGTTCACGCCCGCAGGTATAATAATCAGCACGATAATACTGCCGAGTCCGAACAGCCCGAATCCTGCCGCCGCATACCTTAAGGGTATTACCCTGCCCAGCAGCCCCGCCAGCAGCTGAAAAGCGACACAGCCCAGCGAGACAGCCACATCAAAGAATGCATTGACCCGCGCCCGCATTCCGGGTTTCAGATAGCTCTGCACCGCTGTTTCCCGGATTGTGGCGCTCGAAATCCCGAGCCCTCCGCACAGAAAACGTCCCGCCAGCATCAGCGGATACGGGAGAAAGAGCAGCACCGCATCCGTCATCTCATAAAAAAGATATACCGCTTTTGTAAATACATAGCGTCTTTTCACGGGAATCTCCACTGCGTACTGGACGCAGCCGCCGACAACGCGCCCGATCATCTCCGCACTTTTTAAAATTCCCAGCATCGTGACGCTCAGAAGAGGACTGGTCTGAAAAAATGCCTGCACCAGAACATCCATCCCGCCGCTGATTCCATTCGTAATGCTCATATATGTATAAATATTCCGGATTCCCTTCTCCTTTTTCAGATAGGAAAATCCCTCCCTGATATCCTGCAGATACTGCCGGAACGGATATCTCTCTCCCTGCCGCACTCCCGTTTCCGCAATCAGACTTTCCACCGCCACCGATAAAAGTGTGAGGGCGCCAGCCAGAAAAAGCAGATGTTCCATCTCTGCTCTTTCATAGAGAAATGCCGCAGCCGGAGCCGCCACAACCGTGATAAACGGATACAGGGCAGAACTGACCGCATACCCTCTCTGTTCCGCCCCCCGCGGAATCAGGTCAGGATACCATGCAGCATATGCCAGCCGGTAAAATACAGAGATAGTTCCGACTGCCAGCACAAATACCACATAGGCTCCGTAGGAAAATTCATTTCCTGCCACCAGCCCGCCCATGCCGAAACAAAATACCGCGAGCAGAATATCCATTCCCACAATCCATTTCTTTCTGCTTCCCCTGTCAATCAGAGGCGCAGCCAGAACAGGCAGTACCGTATCCGGCAGCATGCCGCATACCAGAATCAGGGCTGACAGCAGCGTCGATTGCGTTTTTTCAAAGACAAGCAGGCTCACCGGAAAGTTCAGCGCCTCGCCGCCGATCGCGGACAGCGCAGTCGCCGCCGTAATACAGGTAAAATCCTTTGTCCACAATCCCGTTTTTCTTCTTTTCTGATTTTCTTTCATATCTGCAACGTCCTTTCCTTATAACTTTGGATTAAGGAAAGTTTAATACAGACATTCACAGAAGTAAAAACCTTTTTTGTGGGAAATTCTGCTCTCTATTCGTGCGTTAAATGCCTGTAAGAAGCATTTTTTCGGAAATTTCCTGTTCAAATTCCAGCGCCTTTTTATATTTTCTCTGCCTCCGGTAACACTCTGTGATCACATCCCGGTAAAAATACAGATGTCCGAAATGGCAGTCCCGCTCCAGAACCCTGCGCAGACGCTCCAGAAGAGCGGCATACGCTTCGCTGGAAAGAAATCCTTCCTCGCATTCCATCCGTGCTTCCTCATATTTCAGATAATCCGCCTCCGGGCAGGCGTCGTTTTGCAGCACCCACGCTCCCGCCACGTCCAACAGCTCTGCCGCCTGCTCTCTTTTCCCGCTCCGCGCCAGCGCCAGCGCTTTTTTCTGAAGCACCGCAAACTGTTCCTCTGTTGAAAGTCCCTTTACGACCCTTTTTCCTCCACTCCCTTCACCCCCGGTTCCCGTTTCCCTGCCCTGGCTCCCTGTGTTCCTGCCTTCCGGAAACAATGCCATCTCCTCTTCCGGAAACGCCCGGTCCAGCCACTCCACGGCCATATCATATTTTTTCAGACTGATATGAGTAGCTCCGATATTGTAATATACCATCCGGAGTTCCTCTTTCCATCCTGTGTTCTGCAGCAGCCTGAGCCCCCTCTCATAACAGTCCATCATCACTTTTTCCATATTCAGACAGGCACAGGCGTTCCCTTTCATAAAATAATAAGAAGCAAGATTATAGGTATTTCCCTCCTCCACCGCGGCCGCGGCAACCCTGTTTTCCAGCCGGTGAATACCGGCGTAATCTCCGCGCATCAGGCAGGCTGAACAGTACAGCACCATGGCATAAGAGCTGCCCAGAAGTTCGCACGCCTTCCGGCACGACTCATAACCATCCTGAGTATCCGGTTTTTCAAGATAACACAGCAGAAGATATCTCCCCAGCTGCTGCACGCTCATCCACTCTCTCCAGTCTTCCCAGCTCACAGGCAGCGCCGTTTCATCTCCCTCAAATCCCCGAATCAGCTGCCAGTCAATCGCAAAACGCCCGAACCGCAATGTCTCATCCGCCTTTTTCAGCTCCCTGTAGACCTGTCCCGGTTCCATGTGATACTCCAGCCTGTAAAAATACTCCCTGATCTTCTCCCCGAATTCATCCAGCACCTGCGGGTCCCTCTCATACCGGATCCCCAGTCTCGCAAACAGGGCCGCAAGCGTATCCTCGTCCGGACAGACGTTCCCGTGCTCAATCCTGCTCAGCCATGACGGAACACAGATCCCGTGGCAGATTTCTTTCTGCCCTCTTTTTTGCCTGCGCCGTTCCGCGCGAAGTATCAGCCCTTCCAGCGCCATACATTTCCCCGATCTCATTATTCCGCCTCCGTTTCTCCAAAGTGTCCGTTTTTTTCAAAACTCTGTCAATCAGCAATTGACTTTCCGCTGATCTTATGATAACATATAGGTTGTTCAAAGGAGAAGCCTGTATTTCTGAAGTTTTATGGGCTTATATTTTAAGCGGGTGTAGTTCAATGGTAGAACACCAGCCTTCCAAGCTGGATACGTGGGTTCGATTCCCATCACCCGCTTTTTTATTGTATCAGGAAAAGAATACCGGAGTATTTCAGACCATGGAGAAAAAACCAGATTTTAAAGCAATGCCCACAAAGAAAAAGATAGGATATGTATGGGATTATTACCGCTGGCACATTATCGCCGCCATCTGCACCACGGCGTTTCTGATTTCGACAATCATCCATTTTGTGACTTACCGGGATCCCCTCTTAAATGTCATCATGATCAACTGTTCCGCCCCCTACAATACGGAGCACAGTGGTTTTGACGAGTTTATGAGCTCCCGTGGGTACGACACCGATCCCGCGCTGATTTCCGTGATTTCCAATCTTTACTTCTCAGACGACGCGGAACCCATGTCCGCAATGCAGCAGTACCAGGTGCTCAGCACACTGATCGGTGCAGGCGGTCAGGATTTATTCTTCGGAACCGGAGCCGCATTCAATGCCTATGCCGACCAGGGCGCCCTGCTGGATCTCTCAACTGTCCTGCCGGAGGATCTGCTGGCACGGTATGCGGATTCCCTGATCTATTCCACCGATGACGGTACTGTGGACGCATATCCGTGCGCTATCGGGCTCTCCGGTCACCCGTGGCTCAGAGATAATAATTACTATTACGGACCGTGTTCCTTCGGCATCTTCGCCGCAGCCGCCAATCCCAGAACAGCTGCGGAATTTGTCCGCTTCCTGCTGGAATATCCGGCGGAAAGCGGACATTAATTATGCCGCTCCCTGTTCCGGATGTCTTTTCACATAAATAACCAGTCCCACGATAAACGCCATATCCACCGCCAGCACTGCCAGAATCGAGCTCATCCCCGCAAATATTCCGGAAACCTCTGCAATTCTCCCAATCACCGACGGCATCACAACCGAACCGATGCTCGCCATCGTCAGCATAAAGCTCCAGGCCAGATCATATTTCTGAATCGTCATTCCGGCAAACGCGACTGTCGTGGGATATATTCCCGCCATACTATACCCGAATCCCAGAATCCCGGCCAGAATCAGGCCCGTGCTCCTGCCTGTAATAAGCAGGAAAAAGAATACGACAATCCCCGTCCCCATAAGGAGCAGCAGCCGGCCTTTCGGCATCTTCGTGGAAAGCCACGCCGTCGTCAGCCTGCCTGCCAGAATCATCACCCACAGCAGACTCGCCGTCACCTGCGACAGCGACGGATCCAGGAGCCCGGTATCTTTAAAATAAGTAATCATCCAGCCAATCACTCCCTGCTCCGCGCAGAGGTAGAAAAACAACGTCCCAGTGCACAGAATAAACAACGGTTCTTTAAAAAATCCCATCCCCCCGTCCACAGTCTTCTTTTTATCCGCCGGTTTCTCCTCGACCGGCATCAGCAGATAGAACAGCCAGCTTAAAATTCCCATCGCCACCAGGACATAACACGCATAAATCCATCCGCCTTCCTCTCCCCTCGTCATCAGGAGCAGAAATATGGGAAACAGAAATGCCCCGACTGAGAACATCGCATGCAGGCCGTTTATCAGCCATGCAGTTCCCGGCGCCAGCTGATTGACTGTCGTATTGCAGAAATTGCTGGTCGCTCCCCGCGCAAGCCCGGTCATCGTGAATGCCAGTATAAGCCCTGTCCTGCCGCCGCAGAAAATCATCAGCAGATAAGACAGCGCGTAAAAGGAGTTAAACAGCAGAATACTCTTTTTTCTCCCGATCAGCACCGGCAGCATTCCCGCCGCAAAACTGGACGCCAGATTGCCCACCGAGTGCAGACTGACCAGCAGGCCGCAGAAGGCATAGTCGAGCCCTCTGGCATCCCGGATAAACGGCAGCAGCGAACCGATCGAGAGCGCCAGCATTCCGTTCATAACAAATGCCCCGTAACTGAAGCAGAACTGCCGCCGCTTTCTTTTATCTTTCAGAAACTCCATCGCGATTCACCTTTCATTCCCATTCTCCGGATACATACCGGCATGTGCCGCCCGCACGGTATGATCACCCTGCGGGCCCTGGGGCCTTCTCTCAGGCCCTGTTTTCAAATGTTTCCGCCACCTTTTCGAGAAGCTCACGGATCTTCAGATGCTGCGGGCACTGCTCCTCACATCTGCCACACCGGATACAGTCTCCCGCTTTTCCGTTCTGGCCGGTATGCATCTGATAACTTCTCCGGTTCCGCTCGCTGACCCCAAACTGTACAGACAGATTGTAATCGTCAAAAAGATCCGGAATCCTGATTTTTTCCGGGCAACCGTCCGTACAGTAACGGCACTTAGTGCAGGGAATGACCGGCAGTTTTTCAAGTTCACCGACCACGCGCCCGACTGCGCACTGCTCCTCCCCGCTGAGCGGCTGAAACTCTCTCATGTAAGAAGTGTTCTCTTCCAGCTGCCCCTCGTCAGACATTCCGCTTAAAACCAGTACGACCTCCGGCAGGGATGCCGCATAGCGGATCGCATAAGACGCCGGAGATGCTTTCTCATCCAGCTCGCAGAATATGCGTGCCGGCTCTCCCGTCAGCTGTGCCAGAGTCCCGCCTTTCACCGGCTCCATCACAATCACTGGCACTCCGTGTTTCACCGCCGTCTCATAACATCTGCGCGACTGTACGCCGGCAGACTCCCAGTCGTAATAGTTTATCTGAAGCTGTACAAACTCCATCTCCGGATGTCTCTGCAGAATCTCATCCAGTACGTCCGCAGTATCATGAAAGGAAAATCCGATATGCCGGATCTTTCCCTCCTCCTTCATCTTTTTTACAAAATCGAACCCGCCGCTCTTCTCCGTCTCCGCCGCGCGCTCTTTTCCAAGCGCGTGCAGCAGATAAAAGTCAAACCAGGAAACGCCGCACCTTGCGAGCTGTTCGTCAAAGATCTTCTGATAATCCCCGTATTCTTTTGTGAGCCAGACCGGCATCTTGTCCGCCAGAAGAAAACGATCCCTGGCATAGCGCTCCACAAGACAGCGCCTGACCGCCTCCTCGGACTTCCCGTTGTGATACGGATATGCCGTGTCAAAATACCGGAATCCCTGCTCCAGAAATGTGTCTGTCATACGGCAGAATGCCGCTTCGTCAATCTGTTCCGAATCCCCGTTTATCACAGGCAGCCTCATACAGCCAAATCCCAGTTTCCGGGACAGCTCCTCCCTGATTCCACTCATTGCTTCCTCTCCTCCCTGCCTGCCACGGCATGTCTCCTCTCCTGCAGTATCCCTTCTCTGCTCTTTACATGCGGCAGAACTCTTCCGTCAGATCTGCAATCTGCGCAAGCCCTTCCTTCCAGAATTCCTTTTTCGTCAGATCCAGCCCCATCAGCGCACCGGCCTCCTCCACACGGCAGCACGCCGTCGCATTTAGCATTGCCTTATATTTCGGCACAAACGCTTTCCCTTCCTTTAGGAAAAGGCTGTAAAGGCCGGTCGCAAACAGCAGACCGAACGCGTACGGGAAATTATAAAAGCTCAGTTCCTCACTGTAATAGTGACTCTTGCAGGCCCACATATACGGATGCAGAAACTTCTCATCCAGCCCGTCCCCGTAAGCTTTCCGCTGCGCATCCGCCATAATCGCCTTCAGGTCAGACGCCATCAGGAACTTATCCCGCCCCCGGTCAAACACCTCTGTCTCAAACAGATAGCGGGAATAAATATCCACGATACTCTGTGTCATGTCCATCAGATCGCTTTCCAGAAGAGCGAGCCTCTCCCCGCCCTCCGCGGTCTTAAGCGCATTCCGGGACAAATGTATCTCATTGAATGTGGATGCCGTCTCGGCCACCGGCATCGGATACCCATAATTTAATGTGCGGACCTCTTCCAGCTGTCTGTTATGATAAGCATGCCCCAGTTCGTGCGCCAGCGTTCTGACCGCATTAAAGCTCCCGTCAAAGTTTGTCAGTATCCGGCTCTGCTTCAGGAAAATTACACCTGCGCAGAATGCGCCTCCCTCTTTTCCTTTTCTGGGATAAAAATCAATCCAGGAATGTTCAAATGCTTCCCGCATCATCTCTGCCATATCCGGAGAAAACGCTTCAAATGTCTGTGAAAGATACTCTTTCGCCTCCTGAGGGGTAAAAGATCTCTCTCCCTCTCCCAGCGGCGCAAACAGCTCATACCACGGCAGACCATTTTTATGCCCGAGCAGCTCTCCCTTTTTCCGCAGATATCTGTGGAATACGGGCAGGTATTCCCTGATCGCGCCGAGCATCGCATCCAGCGTCTCCCTGCTCATCTTCGCCTGATCAAGCGTCATCGCAAGCGGCGACTCATATCCCCGCTTTTCACAGAGCATCGTCACCTGCGCCTTAATATGATTCAGCGAAAAAGCCATCGCGTCCTCTATCTTTTCGTAAGCCGCAAGCTCCGCCTCATAAGCATCTTTCCGCACTTCCCGGTCCGGACTGTAGGCCATATTCCGGATCTCGGGCAGCGTGACTTTCCCGTCCCGGTAAGATACCGGAACCGTGGATGTCAAATACGACGACAGCTGGCTCCACGCCGCGCCGCCCGTCATGTTCATCGAAGAAATCATCTCCTCAACTTCATCGCTGAAAAGATGCTTTGCCTCCTCTTTGTTTTCTTTGAGCAGAAAGGCAAAACTTCGCACCAGCTCACTCTCCGCGGCGACCGCCTCCACATCCGGAATCGTCGCCAGGAGCTTCTTCACGGCCGACTCCGCCGGCGCGGATTTTGCGAACAGACGACGGAGTCTGGCCTGCTGCGCCATAATATCCCCGTCCTCCGTGTTCACCGACTGACGCAGATTCAGATATACCCCAATCCTGTAAGACAGCCGCACCACCTCGTCCCAGGCCAGCAGAAGCGCCTCCACATCCGGCGCCTGATCCATGTTCCCGCCCTGACGCGCCTTTGCGGCGAGCGTGTCAATCGCCCCTTCCAGCGCGGCAAAATCTGCCTCATAGCCGGGATCGTCCAGTCCCTTATAAATTTCATCCAGTGACCACTCTTTATTCATCTTTCCCTCCATACGCACACGATATTGTGCATTCCGGGCCCGCTCGCATGCACACGAACCCTTTCACCGCAGATCTGCAATTCCCTAAGTATACTTTTGTATCAGCTCCTCCGCCCTGGCATCCACCCCTGCTTTACCGCACTCCCGCAGAAATGCGTCGGTAAAATGCTCTTTTGTGTAGGCAGATACATACACATTCCTCTGCCGGTTCTCCATTTCCTTCAGGCTTCCTTTATTCCCGTGCAGCAGAAAATACGCCAGCGCAAAGAAATCCGGCGCTTCCCAGACCATCGCGTCATTCAGCACAGCCCTGATATTTTCCAGTTCACTGCGCAGCATAATCGCGGCCATTCCCGACCTGTCAGCCTGCGCTCTTTCCCCGGCCATCTTTTTCACCCCCCGGACAGAAGACTGAAAGTCCGGATCATCCTTCCTCAGCAGGCACTCATGGCAGACCTGCCCCAGTTCTTCCAGCAGATTCCCCAGACGCACCCCCACCTCTTCCTCCGTACTTTCTCCCATACATAAAAGCAGCTGGTCAATCTGCTCCCTCGCGCCTTTCATATGTCCACGCGCCCCGGCATACTCTGTGCGCAGCGTCTCCCCCAGCTCCAGGGCTCCGGCAAAATCCTTAAGGGCCGTACTGACCGTCCCTTTTTCACAGCCCACCGCCAGCAGCTCCTTTTTCAGCTGCTTCATCTCATTTTTCAGTTCCTTTGCTTTTCTGCGGGCCTCCGCCCGTTCCCCGAAATTCATAACAACCTCCCGCCAGCCCGCCGTTCCCGCACAGCTGCCGCCTCTGCCCCAGGCTCATGTGAAAATTTTATCACAGCCTGACCGGGATTTCAATTACTGAAACCATTATTAAAATCCGCATAAAAAAAGCCTCTTCTGCCCGCACACAGAAAGAGGCTTTTCCCGTTCGGAAAATAACTGTATTTTTTATCCCAGATGCCGGAAAAAAAACAGCCATATCACAAATACAAAAACGCCAAGTACCAGAAGCAGTGCCGGAATAAACACAATCAGCGCCGCGATGATCATCGCCGGCTGGTCTGTCCTGTCGAGCCCGACGCCCTCCATCCGCTCTTCGAATTCCTCCTCCGCTTTTTCCACATCCAGCACGCGTTTTACTTTTTTGTCAAACAGCATCAGGACTCCAGCGGATAGTGGCAGGCCACCAGATGGCCGTTCCCCTTATCCTCGAGCATCGGAACATCCTTTTTGCACTTTTCCTGACACTGATAACATCTGGTGTGGAACTTGCAGCCCGAGGGCGGACTGACCGGACTTGGAATATCGCCCTCCAGCAGAATCCGGTCGCGTTTCCCGGCATTCACATCCGTCGTCGGAATTGCAGAAAGCAGGGCTTTTGTATACGGATGCAGAGTGCGCTCAAACAGCCCTTCCGTCGGGGCGAGCTCCACCAGATTGCCAAGGTACATCACGCCGATCCGGTCGCTGATATATTTGACCACACTCAGATCGTGGGTGATAAAGAGATAGGTCAGGTGTGCCTCCTCTTTCAGATCCAGAAGCAGATTCAGAATCTGGGACTGGATCGAAACATCGAGCGCCGACACCGCCTCGTCGCAGACCACAAAACGTGGTTTTAAGGCGAGACTCCTGGCAATTCCAATCCTCTGTCGCTGACCGCCGGAAAACTGATGCGGGTAGCGGCTGAACATATAGTTATCGAGACCGCACTTTTTCATAACCTCAAGAACATATTCGCGCAGCGCGGGATCTCCCTTTTTGTAGAGCCCGTGGGAGGTAAGCCCCTCTCCGATAATCTGTCCCGCGGTCATTCTCGGATTCAGCGACGAATACGGATCCTGGAAAATAAGCTGCAGCTCCCGGCGAAGACCGCGCATCGTCTCTGCCGGCTGCTCTTTTAAATTCATCATTTTTCCGTCTTTTTCATACAGAATCTCTCCGTCCGTCTGCGGATAAAGCTGGAGAATGGTCCTGCCAAACGTGGATTTTCCGCATCCGGACTCTCCCACCAGCCCCAGCGTCTCGC
>OFGA01002528.1_pt1 | contig 11186 bp, 8 predicted proteins | sample 1521471 | NCBI WGS metagenome assembly OFGA01 (sample SAMEA3504086, study PRJEB24116) | mouse gut metagenome | biome: mouse gut; feature: mouse-associated habitat; material: faeces | place: Denmark | collected 2011
ACAATGCGAAGGTACTGCTTTTTCTCGAAGAAATGGAAGAACAGGGAAAGCGTGTGATTTTGATTGATGACAATTATGATTCGCTCTACTCTGATGATGATATTATAGGAATCAAAACATGGGATAATGAACGCCATGTAAAGAACACAAGCCGAAAGGTAAAACGAATCAAGAAAATGGAGCAGGAAAACGGCACCTTAAAATGCGCTCCCCCATTCGGTTACACAAGGCACCCACTGAACAAGCAGATGGTTTTAATTGATGAAGAAGCCGCCGCTATCCTGAACCTTGAAAAGGACCTTTATCTGGAAGGAAACGGCATACGAAAGATTGCGGAAATTCTTTCAGACCGGGGCGTCCCTACACCTACCATGCTACAAAAGGAACGCTGTGAGGCTCTGGGCCTGCCCTATCACCGGGAAGTTGCCTATATGTGGAGTTATGGTATGGTGAAAGATACTCTCTTTAATGATTATCATAACGGGGTACTGCGAACCCACAAAAGAGAGAGAATGACCATCAACGGAAAAGACAAAAAGATTTCCAGAGATCAGCAATATGTTTTCCCGGACCACCACCCGAAAATATTTGATGACGATACCATGAAGCTGCTCTTTGAGGTGAAGGACAGCCGCCATCACAGCCAGTACCGGGGCCAGCGAAAACATGTCAACCTCTTTTCCGGGTGTCTGTACTGTAAAGACTGCGGCATGAAACTGACTGCAATCAACCGCCCGAATCGTGGAAAATATTATCTGTGCGGCACCTACAACAAAAAGGGAAAGCAGTTTTGTGAATATGCCCATCTGGTGACAGAAGAAACCCTGACGGACGCTTTGGTTAAATATCTCACCCTTTGCCGTGACTCTCTGGCAGACATCATACAGAATTTCGACCTGTCAAATTTAAAGGCTCCCACTTACTCCGCAGACGACAGCCGGCAGAGACTTAAGAATGAACTGGAAAGAATCAAGAAAGAGCTGAAAACCCTGATTACGCAAAAGGTAAAGGAACTTACAGCGAATCCGGGGATGGCTGAAATTATCAATGAAACATATGCCTCTCTACAGACTGAAAAAATGGAGCGTATTTCTGCCACCCAAAAAACGCTGCAAGATTTGACGAAAGAGCCTCATATTCCCGCTGCAGCAATCAAACCGAATCTGCAAACCGCGCTGGATATTTTAAATGAAGTGCTGGAGCAAAAAAGTATGACCCGGACGGACATTGAGGTTCTCGTTGAAAAAATCATTGTAGATAAAGACGGAAATGTTGACATCTATTTGAAACACGGTCTCGGCAATCTGGCGGCCTACGATTTCAAAGCCGACAAGGAGAATCTGAAGCTCACCATGATGATAGAGGCAATCCGGCTTCTGAAAAAGGACGAGACAGGTTTTACATCTGTGAAATTCCTGGCAGAAGGCCTGAAAGATATGGGTTATCCTATGCACAAGAAGAAGTTTACCACCTACATGGAGCATTTGCTTGACCTGGGGCTGGTGGAAAAGACAGGAATCTACCATTATCCATACAGAATCGTGGCTTCCAGGGAAAAATTGACGAGTGTGGAAAAAATGTTCATCATGCTGAGGCAGACTGGCGGTATGCCGGAGATGGTATTTGAATATATCCTGAAGCAGCAGGGTATCGATCCGGCAAAAGACGTGAACATAGACCAGAGTATTGATTTTGGCTCCACCGCCGCTGCTTTTGCTGAGAACCAGGGAGACTTCACGGTGGAATTCGAGCCGGGAGCTACGAATCTTGAAAAAGAAGGCAAGGGCTATGTTGTTGCGTCCCTTGGAACCGACAGCGGCTATGTGCCGTATACAGCATTTTCGGCAAAGCAGAGCTATATCAACGACAACCCGGAGGTTATCCAGGGATTCACCAATGCGCTTCAGAAGGGGATGGACTACGTGCAGGCACATACCCCGGAAGAGATCGCAGCGATCATCGCACCGCAGTTTAAAGAGACAGATCAGGATACCATCACAACGATCGTGACGCGGTATTATGATCAGGATACCTGGAAGGAAGATCTGATCTTCGAGGAGGAGAGCTTCGAGCTTCTTCAGGATATTCTTGAAGACGCCGGGGAACTGGCGAAGCGTGCTCCGTATGAGAAGCTTGTAACCACGGAATTTGCCGAAAAAGCAGCCAAATAAGATATCGATATGATTTTTAGGGGCGGTCGCAATGACCGCCTGTTTCATATGCAGCTTTTTCATAATACCATTGAATATATCGTTATATTGCTTTAAAATAGTGTTCATAGAGAGTTTGGAAGGAGAGCCGAAATATGAGCATAACGAGGGAAGCGAAAAAATGCAGGCAATGCGGACGGGAAATCTATTTTGACGGGATTTGTGTTTCTTGTCAGGCGGAAAATGAGCGCAATGAAATATTGGCGTTGACGAAAGAGGAAATCGCTGTTAAAATCCGGCAAATATGCGATGAAATAACAAATAACGGCGAGTTAGGCGAAGAGGATCTATTCAGGAAGCTGCTAAATTACAGGGACATTGATACATCAAAGATAGCCGAAGCAGCATTTGGACAAGAAGTTTTTTATCCCTGTGAATTATATAAGGACGCTCCCAACGATGTGGTAAAAGCGATGATAGAAATGGTAATGCAGGATGACATTGAGCCGAACCTTGCGGGCAATTTATTATTATGCCTTGCTGCTCATGGCGGCGAGGACGTCTTGCGGGCCTTTTTAGAATTGGAAAGACAACCGCGGAAGTGGAGAAAACAGTTGTATGCCGACCCGTCTTTTTACGCGGTATACGGCGGATGGTCATATGATGAAAACGGCGCATTTATCAAAACTATTTTTGACAAATGTTATCCTATGGTGAAGGGAACCTTGGATGAGAAGAAGTATAGTCCTGTAAAAATCGGTACTAAGACAGATGAAACATGTCCAGAGTGCGGATGTAGAATCGTTAATCTTATGGAGCTTGACGGCAGAGATTCCCGGCTGGATTTTCTTGGGATCAACGGTGTTATCAAAGCAAAATGCTGTCCAAACTGCATTGAGTATTCTGACGGTGTTTTCTGCAGATATACCGAAGACGGAGAGAGTGAGATCATGAACGGAGAGGATAACTCTGTTACAGAGGACTACTTCAAAGAAGAAGGAATTGAGGAACTGACCTCTAACTCTTATGTTTTAGGGGACAGTCCTGTTCCTTTACGATATGCCGCCGACTGGGAGGGAGGTTCGTCTGTTGGAGGATTTGCATTTTGGATTCAGGATTGTGAGATAAAACATTGTCCCGAGTGCGGGAAACCGATGAAATATCTCGCACAGATCCAATGGGATACCGTGCTGGAGGGGATGGAGGGAAACGCTTATATAGAGATCTGCAAAGATTGCAGAATTATTGCGATACTGCATCAACAGACGTAATGGATAAAAGTTAAGATAAAAGTTAAAGCCGGAATAACTTGTGAGGGTATGCACATTTTGTTATAATTAGGGGAGTAATGGTACAGGAGGCGAGAAGATGCGGGTTATTGATTTTAGGGATGCAAGCTGCAGGCATTGTTACAAGTGTGTGCGCAATTGCGAGGTGAAGGCGATCTCGGTCGAGAATGAGCAGGCGCACATCATGAAGGATCACTGCATTAACTGCGGGCACTGTCTGGAGGTCTGTCCGCAGAATGCGAAGACATTCGCAAGCGATATGGACCGGGTAAAAGGGTATCTGAAGCAGGGGATGAAGGTGATCATCTCCATAGCTCCTTCCTATCTCGGCGTGTTGGAATATGACAGGCCGGGACAGGTTGTGGACGCGCTCAAACGTCTGGGATTCTATGAGGTCCGTGAGACGGCGGAGGGTGCGGCGCTTGTCACGAAGGAATACGGGAATCTCCTTCGGGACGGACAGATGACGAATATCATTACTACATGCTGCCCGAGCGTCAATGATCTGATCGAGAAGTATTATCCGTCGCTGGTGTCTATGATGGCGCCGGTAGTATCGCCTATGATCGCTCATGGACGCCTGATCAAGAGTATTTACGGCGAAGATGTGAAGGTTGTGTTCTTAGGGCCGTGTATTGCGAAGAAGGAAGAGGCTGTCGGGGACGAGCGCGTAAGGGGAGCGGTCGACGCGATCCTGACATTTGAAGAGATCACGAAGTGGTGGGCTTCGGAAGGAATCGACATTCATCGCTGCGCTGATCTGCCGGTGGGGAATCCAAGCCCCAGGGTGAATCAGCTCTACCCGATCAGCGGAGGAGTGATCCAGTCTGTCCTTGCGGGTACGGAGGACGACGGGTACTATAAGGTACATATCGACGGCCTTAAGAGCTGTATGGAGTTATTTGCAGAATTAGAGAAGGGCGGGACCAGGAATTGCTTCTTCGAGGTAAATGTCTGTGAGGGCGGATGCATCAAGGGCCCGGCTTCCGACAAGTGGCATCAGTCCTTGATCCGTGCGAAGATGGATATTGAGAAACAGGTGATGCACAGAGAAGAGGCCGAGGGGATCGATGGAGGGACTTTGAATCTGCGCAAGGTATTCATCGACCGCCGCGTTGTCGATAAGCAGCCGTCTGACCGGGAGATGCAGGAGGTTCTGCACGCTATGGGCAAGTACACGAAAGAGGACGAGCTGAACTGCGGCGCCTGCGGGTACGCTACCTGCCGTGCGAAGGCGGCGGCGGTCTTCCAGAAGAAGGCAGAGATAGGTATGTGCCTTCCGTATGCACTTGCACAGGCGGAATCTATGTCGAACATTGTCATGGATGTGACGCCGAGCATGATCATGATCGTTGATAAGGATATGAGGATCCGGGAGTGCAACAAGAAGGCTATGGAGATGCTGGGAGTATCCAGGGAGGAGGCGTTGGAGCGCTATATCTTTGAATTCATAGACGACAGCGACATTGCGGAGGTTCTGGCGACCAGGCAGCAGATCATCCATAAGAAGCTGAGTCTGGACACCGTGAAGCTTAAGGTGGTGGAGACGATCATCTATATTGACAGTCTGGATTCTGTTCTTGTGACCTATCAGGATATTACGAAGGAAGAGAAGGCCAAAGAGCAGCACTATAACCTGAAGATGGAGACGGTCGAGATGGCGCAGAAGGTTATCGATAAGCAGATGATGGTAGCCCAGGAGATCGCAGGGCTCTTAGGAGAGACTACGGCAGAGACAAAGGTGACCTTGTCGAAGCTTCGTGATTCGATCCTGTTTGAAGAGGAAGAATAGTATGAGTGTGAGTGTAGATATATCCTGGAAGAGCCTGAACAAGCACGGAGAGGAGCTGTGCGGGGATAAGGTAGAGATATTGAAGACAAAGGATTCGGAGATCGTGATCCTGGCGGACGGGATGGGAAGCGGGGTTAAGGCGAATATTCTGGCGACGCTGACTTCTAAGATACTGGGGACTATGTTTCTGGAAGGTGCGGCGATAGAGTCTTGTGTTGAGACTATTGCGAAGACGCTTCCGGTCTGCAAGGTCAGGGAGGTGGCCTATGCTACGTTCAGTATCCTGCAGATCTTCCATAACGGTGAGGCATATCTGGTGGAGTTTGACAACCCTCAGTGTATCTTTGTAAGGGACGGGAAGATCGTAGATTATCCGTATGAGGAGCGGGTGATCGAGGGGAAGGATATCCGTGAATATCGTTTTAACGTGCGTCTTAAGGATTGTTTTGTGTTAATGAGCGACGGGGTGATCTGGGCCGGCGAAGGAGAACTTATGAACCTTGGGTGGACCTGGAAGGATATGGCGGACTATACGCTGAAATGTACGAAGCAGACGCTATCGGCTTCCCGCCTTGCGGCAATGCTGAGCCAGCTATGCGACGATCTGTATGGGAATAAGCCGGGAGACGATACGACGGTGGCGGTAGCCAGAGTGATCGAGCGGCGGATCGTGAATATATTCACCGGGCCTCCGACACACAAGGAGGATGACGAGAGGGTCGTGCGTGATTTTATGAAGCAGGAGGGCCTTAAGGTAGTCTGCGGCGGCACCAGCGCCAACATCACGTCGAGAGTGTTGAAACGGGAGATCGTTACTTCTGTGAATTACGCTGATCCGACGGTCCCGCCGACCGCCGCCATAGAAGGACTGGATCTTGTCACGGAGGGCGTTTTGACTATAGGGAAGTCGCTGGGGCTTCTGAAGCGGTATGAGCAGGACGAGTTTGACGAGGCTTTCTTCGATGAGCTGGACGCGGACAACGGCGCGGCGAAGCTTGCGAAGCTGATCATTGAGGAATGTACACAGCTGAATCTCTTCGTCGGGAAGGCGATGAACGTGGCGCATAAGAATTCGAACCTTCCCTTTGACTTAAGCGTCAGGATGAATCTGGTGGAACAGTTAAAGGAATGCGTGGAGCATTTGGGCAAGGCTGTGAATATAAAATATTATTGATGCGTGTCCATATATGAAAAATGATTGACGTGCATATACATTTCCCATATAATAAAATCACGTTTTTGTGTTAAAAGAAGGAAAGAACGAGGACTACATAATGAGACAGATTTTTGGTAAAAGCCATAATGGAAATTTAAAAGAAGCGGTCCGTGGGATCAGTAACCCGCAGCTTCTTATGCTGATGTCTAACAGCGATCAGTTTGAAGCACATGTAAAGGAATTGGAGGAGATATTTCCCGGAGTTCCAAGTATCGGGTGTATCGGTATGAGTTATGATACGAAGATAGTGGAGAAGGGGGTAGGCGTGGTCGCATTTTCAGACGGAGTAAGCGCAGTTGCCAACGTTCTGGAGAAAGTATCTGTCATGCCTGTCAGGTATATCGAGCGTCTGGAGAAGGATGTGAACAGTATAAGAGGTTCCCATAACGACACGGTCTGCATTGATTTTTGTTCCGGCAACGACGCGTGCGTGCTGACGACGATCTATTCGGTACTGAAGCGCAGAGATATATCTTTGGTCGGCGGTACCGGCGACGCGGGCAAGGTGTCTGCCAACGGACGGATCTATGAAGATGCTGTAGCTTATGCGCTGGTGAAGAATCAGGGCGGCCGGGTGAAAGCATATAAGGAGAATATTTATCATCAGATGAGGAATCACAGGTTCATCGCCTCACAGACGGATAAGGCCAACTATGTGATCGGCGCGCTGAACGGCAAGCCGGCAAGGCAGGTCTATCAGGATATTCTTCATGTGACGGAGCAGGAGATCACAACGCGGACCTTCCAGAACCCGTTCGGCAAATTGAATGGAGACGATACCTGTATCGTATCGATCAAGGAGGTAAAGGGCGATGCGCTGACCTGTTTCAGGCAGGTCAACGATTCCGACGTCCTTGTGTTGTTGGAACTCGGCGACTACAGAGCGATCGTAAATGATACGATTCGGACGATAAAGCAGGATTTTTCCAGAGTTTCAGCAGTATTCTCAGTGAATTGCCTCTTCCGGTATCTGTTGTTTACACAGAATAATTATATGCAGGAGTATCTGAACGAGATGGGAAGACTGGGAAATCATGCGGGTCTTGTGGGATACGGAGAGCATTATAATAATCGTTTTGTGAACCAGTCTATGACTTGCGTGGTATTTGAATAGGAGAAGGGGGAAGAGCAAGGTGTTTTGGAAAAGGAATAAGCAGGAGGTCCGTACAGTATCCGAGAATGAGAACAATCTGTATCCGATATTGCACGTAATGAGCAGTTTGAAGGATTATCACAAAGAGATGGTGCAAAAGGAAGTAGATTCTCTGTGGGAATTGAATGAGATCGGGACTTCTTTTGGGGCTGTTGTCAGAGAAGGAGAAGAGTTTCAGGGAAAGCTTCTGGATTTTGGTGAGAATTTCACAAGCATCGAGCAGGTCTCCGGTGAGTTTGAGACGGTGAAGGATACGATTTCCCAATCGGTGACCCGTGCGCAGGACGGTGTGGAGGAATTAAGGAACAGCTCCGAGCAGGTTGCGGCATATTTCAATGAGATGGAGACTACCTTCGAAGACCTGCAGAAGGCAGTAGAGAGGATCAAACGGTGTACGGATAAGATCATATCCATTGCCGATCAGACGAATATTCTTGCGATCAACGCTTCCATCGAGGCTGCACGCGCCGGAGAGCAGGGCAAGGGCTTTGCGGTTGTGGCAGTGGAGGTCAAGAAGCTTGCCGACGAGATCAAGGATCTGACCGGAGAGGTGGATCTGGGAATCCAGGAGGTAGAGAAGGGAACGGATCAGCTTAACAGCAGTATCACGACTTCTGAGAACGCTCTTGGCGAGAGTCTTAATAAGGTTCGGGAAACTTACGAGATGTTTGATGAGATCACGCAGTCCGCGGAGGGAGCGACAGGCGTACATAGGGAGATCTCCGGTGTGATCGATCAGTCCAAATCAGCTCTTCAGGTTTTGTGCGGATTCTTCGATCAGATCAAGAATCAGTATCAGGAGGTCGTTCAGCATATCAATAAGGCCGGAAAGCTTGGAACGACGAAGAGTACCATGTTCGAGGATGTAGATAATATGCTGTCCCAGATCCCGCCGATCGTGAAGGACTATACTTCTTCACAGGAATAGAAGAGGAAAAGCTGCCGCCGTGTGCGGCAGCTTTTTTGATATATAAAAGAAGATAACAAAAGAGGGCGGACTTGCCGCCGCTCTCTATATTGAGTTTAGCGTCGCGAAGAATTCAGGGTAAGAGACGTCTACGCACTGACTGTCTTCGATCACGGTTTCGCCTCCGGCGATCAGGCCGGCGATCGCGAATGCCATGGCAATGCGGTGATCCAGACGGCTCTTGATTCGTGCGCCGCGAAGATCTGTGCCGCCTTCTATGATCATTCCGTCATCCGTGGGGGTAATGTCAGCGCCCATTGCCCGTAAGTTTTCCGTGACAGTATCGATCCGGTTCGTCTCCTTCACCTTTAATTCCGCGGCGTCTTTGATGACTGTCGTACCATTTGCGCAGGCTGCCATCACGGCGATGACCGGGATCTCGTCGATCAGCGCAGGGATCAGGCTGCCGCCGATAACTGTACCGTGAAGTCGGCTATAGCGGACAAGGATATCTGCGGTCGGCTCCCCGGCCCTGGAATCCGTATTTTTACTGTTCAGATAAGTAATATCTGCCCCCATGGCTTCACAGACCTTAAGGATTCCCGCACGGGTTGGGTTGGTTCCTACGTTCCTGATGAGCAGTTCGGAGCCGGGAATGAGAAGTCCGGAGGCTATAAAATACGCTGCCGATGAGATATCTCCGGGAACCTGGATCATTTGCCCATAGAGCTCCCGGCAGGGCTGAATGCGTGCGGTCGCGCTTCCGTCTTCGTGAAGCTTCGAAGAGATATCGGCGCCAAAGCTTCGGAGCATCAGTTCCGTGTGGTTGCGGGAGAGAGCCGGTTCGGTCACGGAAGTCTCGCCATCGGCGTAGAGTCCGGCAAGAAGGACGGCGGATTTGACCTGGGCGGAGGCGACCGGCGACTGATAGTGAATGCCGTGAAGCTTACCAGGCGTAATCTTAAGAGGGGCGCAGTTATTGCCGTGTACGCTTGCGATCTGTGCGCCCATAGCGGTAAGCGGTTTGATGATCCGTCCCATGGGACGGGAGTTTAGGGATTCGTCCCCGGACATCACAGAGGAAAAGGATTGTCCCGACAGGATGCCCGACATAAGCCTTGTAGTCGTTCCGCTGTTCCCCACGTCTAAGGTCCCCCGCGGGGCAGATAATCCCCGAAGTCCCTGACCGTGTACGATGATGCTGCCGGTATCTTCAGTGATCCTGATTCCCATACTTCGAAAACAGGCGATGGTAGACAAGCAATCCGCCCCCCGCAGAAAATTTGTCACTTCCGTAATCCCTTCCGAAACCGCCCCGAACATAATTGCCCGATGGGAAATGGATTTATCTCCGGGAACGGATATGGTTCCGTTCAACTGTGCCTTATGCTTTAATTCCATAAAAATCCTTTCTTTTATAAAAAATTAACGTTCGTACACCGTATAATGGTATTTGCGCAGCAATGCAACCGTACGATCGTACGAAACCCGATCGTACATTTCAATTTTCAGCACGCCTTCTTCAAATTCACGGTTGTGGATAATCCCGATATTTTTGATATTGAGATTGTTGCTTGCAAGAATGGTGGCAATTGTGGCAATCCCGCCCGCTTCGTCAATCAGATCGCAATAAAGTTCAAATACCGTCTTAAGGCGGCCTTTCGGCGTAACCGTCAGGGAATCACGGTAATCCTTTGCCGCCTGAAAAAAACTGCCTATCCCGGACGCGTCCGACTTCGCTATCTTTTCACGGATTTGAGAAAGGCTTTTTTGGTAGGCGTCCAGCATAAAAAGCAGCTTTTTTTGGTTGGCCAGGCATATTTCCTCCCACATGACAGGAGAAGACGAAGCGATCCTTGTAATATCCTTAAATCCCCCTGCGGCAATCGTTTTCATCGTTTCTTCCGGATTGTCCGATTCTTTAACAAAGTTGACCAGCGTCGCGGCAAGCACATGCGGCAGATGGCTGATAGCCGCCGTAGCCGCATCGTGCGTCCCTGCGTCAAGCACCATGGGAATTGCGCCTAAAGACGCGGCGAAATCCCGGATTTTGCGTACATAAGACGTATCGACCGACGCCGTCGGCGTTAAAATATAATATGCATTTTCAAGCAGATAAGCCGTTGCGTTCGCAAGCCCTGTTTTCTCCGAGCCGGCCATCGGATGACCGCCGATAAAGTGCGCTTCCAGACCCAGTTCCCGAACCGCCTGGTGAATATCCCCTTTGACGCTGCCCACGTCCGTAAGGATACAGGACTCTTTTATCACATCCTTAAGCTGTTTTAAATATACCAGGTTCTGCTGCACCGGCGTGCACAAAAATACAATATCGCATTCCGAAAAATCCTCCACGGACGCGTTTTTTTGGTTTTCAATCAGGCCTTCCTCAAAGGCTTTTGTAATTGTAGACTGGCGGCCGGACAGGGCGATCATACGGATATCCGGATGAATCCGCCTTACGGTTTTTACAATAGACCCGCCGATTAACCCCAGGCCGATAAATCCAAGCGTTTGTACAGACATAAGAAGACCTCCCTTTCGTTTCTGCCCAAAACGGTTCAAAAGGCAAAATTTCTTATTCATTATATCGCCTGACGCCCGACTTGGCAATAAAAAAAACTCCCTCCTTTTAACTCATCAAAGACAGCACGTCTTTCGGACGCATCCGCAAAACCGCCG
>OFGA01002535.1_pt1 | contig 11167 bp, 8 predicted proteins | sample 1521471 | NCBI WGS metagenome assembly OFGA01 (sample SAMEA3504086, study PRJEB24116) | mouse gut metagenome | biome: mouse gut; feature: mouse-associated habitat; material: faeces | place: Denmark | collected 2011
AAAGCAGCCCAGCCAAAACCGTAGTCAGGCAGAGGGCAGGGTGTGCGGCTAGCCCCTTAGCCCCTAAACACAGCCCCAGACGCATACCCTGCCCTCTGCCTGACGGATCTTTGCCAACACCCCCCCTATTGCCCTCCCAGCAAATCAATCCCCTTACATATCCTCCTCAAAGACTCCTCCTTCCCCAATATCTCCATAATCTCCGTCGCCCCCCCAGGCGTCATCTGTTTCCCCGACACCGCTGTCCTTAGCGGCCAAAGCACATACCCGTTTTTATAGCCCTTCTCCTTCACAAACGCCGAAATCACCTCATAAAGCGCATCATTACAGTAATCCTCCTGCTCCTTAAGCACTGGAAGAATCTCCTCCAGCACCGCAAGCGACGTCTGCTCATTTGTCTTCATCTTCTTATGCGTATACATCGCCGTATCATATTCCGGCAATTTTTCAAAGAAATCTATATGCCCTGCAATATCGGAAAAAACCTCTATCCTGGTCTTAACCAGCCTGGCAATTTTCCTCAAATCATACGGCTTTGTAACAGTCTCCTTAATATAAGGCCCGGCCATCTCAAAAAAACGCTCAAAATCCATCGCTTTCAAATATTCCCCATTCATCCACTTAAGCTTCGTCATATCAAAAACCGCCGGGGACTTGCTCATATGGTGGTAATCAAACGCCTCTACCAGCTCCTGTAAGCTGAAAATCTCACGGTTGTCCGACGGGCTCCAGCCCAGCAAAGCCACAAAATTAATAATAGCCTCGGACAAAAAGCCCTGATCCACCAGATCCTCATAAGAAGAATGCCCACTGCGCTTGCTTAGCTTTTGATGCCCTTCGTTCGTAATCAGCGGACAATGCACATACACCGGGACTTCCCAGCCAAATGCTTCATAAAGGCGGTTATACTTCGGCGAAGAGGAAAGATACTCATTGCCCCTCACGACGTGGGTAATACCCATCAAGTGATCGTCTACAACATTGGCAAAATTATAAGTCGGATAGCCGTCGGATTTAATTAAAATCATATCGTCCAGCTCGGCATTATCCACCGTAATATCCCCATAAATTTCATCGGCAAACGTCGTCGTCCCAGTACGAGGATTATTCTGGCGGATCACATAGGGAAGGCCTGCCGCAAGCTTTTCCTCCACTTCCTCCTTGCCCATGCTTAGGCAGTGCTTGTCATACAGGATAATCTCTTTGCCCGCAATTTCCTGCTTTAAGCCCTCTAAGCGCTCCTTGCTGCAAAAACAGTAATAAGCCTCGCCCTTTTCAATTAACTGCTTTGCATAGTCCAGATAAATACCATTTGCCTGGCGTTCACTTTGAATATACGGGCCTGCCCCCGCATCCTTATCCGGGCCTTCATCGTGCTCTAAACCAGCGTTTTTTAAAGTACGGTAAATAATATCCAATGCCCCTTCCATAAAACGCTCCTGATCTGTATCCTCAATCCGTAAAATAAAATCGCCTCCTGCATGCTTTGCAATCAAATATGCATACAGAGCTGTCCTCAAATTGCCCACATGCATCCGCCCGGTAGGGCTTGGCGCAAACCTTGTCCTTATTTTTCCCATGTCTGTCTTCCTCCACTTATTTTTCTCTATCTTTCCAACAGCTGCTTTACCGCTGCTTTCAAACGATCCATATCAACTGGCTTTGCCACATGTTCATTCATCCCGGCTTCTAAAGCATCCCTGACGTCCTCAGAAAACGCATTGGCAGTCATGGCAATTATAGGGATGTCCTTCGCCCGCGGATGGGGGCAGCTTCTTATCCGCCTGGTCGCTTCATATCCGTCCATAACAGGCATCTGTACATCCATCAGGATCATATCATATTTATCTGGAGCCGATTCCTCAAACCGCTCAAGCGCCCGCTGGCCGTTTTCCACCCAGTCACACTCTGCGCCCGCCATTTTTAAAAGCTCCATCAAAATCTCGGCGTTTAACTCATTGTCTTCAGCAGCCAATATATACCTTCCCATAAGGGAATCTTCCCCCTCTGCCGGTTCTGGTTTCTCATTCTGGCTTTCACCTTCTTTTAAATCCCCCACCATGCATTTAAAATTACTCAAAAAAAATGGTTTTTGTAAAAAGCCGTCTATGCCAGCCGCCATACCTTCCTCTTCTATCCTGCTAATATCGTATGCCGTCAAAATCATCACCGGGACATGCGCGGGTACAATTTTGCGGATACGGCGTGCTGTTTCTATTCCACTGATATCCGGCATTTGCCAGTCAATCAGTACAACGTCAAACCCTCTGCCGCATTCCTTGGCGTCCTGCGCCATCCGGACGGCATCTTGCCCTCCTAAGGCATATTCCATCGCAATGCCAGTATCCGCTATGGCACGCTGTATGCCTGTACAGATTTCCTCCTCGTCATCTACCACCAGCAGGCTGGTAACCCCGTGTGCCGCCCAAAAATCCGGATCCGCTTCTTCATCCAAAATACGAAGGTTCAGTTCCAGCCTAAACGTACTGCCCACATCCATCTTACTTTCCACCTCAATAGAACCGCCCATTAAATCGACCAGGTTTTTTGTAATTGCCATCCCAAGGCCAGTGCCCTGGATTTTGGAAGTCTTTTTGCCCTCCTCGCGGCTAAACGGCTGGAAAATCGTTTTCAAATATTCTTCCGACATTCCAATCCCATTATCCGTTATCACAAACTGAAACCTCGCATAATTTTTAGTTTGCTGCGGCATCTGGCGCACAGTCATTCTAATACTGCCTCCAGACGGCGTATATTTAAGGGCATTTGACAATATATTGATCAAAATCTGGTTAATCCGCAGATGGTCCCCCAGCAGATTTTCATTACAAATATCGTACACACTAATTTTAAATTCCTGGTTTTTTGCCCTTGCCTGCGGCTGCATCATGGCCATCAGCCCGTCTACCAATTCTGCTAAACTGATTTCCGAAATATTTAACGTAGTTTTCCCGCTTTCGATTTTACTCATGTCCAGCACATCATTAATCAGGCTCAGCAGATGATTGCCGGAAGTAATGATCTTCTCCAGATAATTCTGCACCAGTTCCCGATTGTCAATATGGGACATTGCCAGGGATGTAAAACCTATAATAGCGTTCATGGGAGTGCGGATATCATGAAACATACTGTTCAGGAAGGTCGTCTTGGCGTTGTTGGCATACTGGGCTTCCCCCAGGGCCTCCGCTAACATCAGTTTCTGTACCTGCTCCTCCCGGATCGTCTCGTCAATGTTTCGGAATCCCGCCAGCACAAACCCCTCCTTACGGAATCCGCTCTCCTTCACATACATATAGGTAAACTGGTAATTATATACCTCTTCTCCCTCTCGAACCCGGTAATTTCCCTGATAGTCCCTGCCGGACTCCAGCTTCTTCATCACATTGCCCAGAGAAAGGGCTTCCTGAAGATATGCCTGGTCCTCCTCATACACCCGCTCCCTGATGTATCTTTCCAGAATCACCTTATAGGTAAACTCCTCTTTGGCATCTCCTTTCAGGCCCGTGGTCACATAGCCCATCATCTTAATGACTCTGGCCCTGTCCCGCTCGGCGTCAATTGCAAAAACGTTTACATAGTCACGGCTCAATGCATCTACAATGGCAAGCTGTTCCATCAGCTCCTGGTTGGATTTCTCCGTAGTTTCCAGAAGCTTTCTGCTCCACCGCGCCTTGAACATCAGCGCCATCATAACCGCCGCCGCAACTACCGCCGTCACCCCCGCTGTTATCAGAATTTCAGGATGAAATTTCATATACTCCCAAAACTTCAAATCCCGCGACGTATGAGTCGTATATTTCGTAACCAGCTGGCTCATTACATCATCCGGCATCTGAGCGATGCACTTGTTCAGTATGGTAACAAGTTCCCTGTCACACTCTTCCCTGACATACATCCGGAAGGCAAAACTCACATCATTTATCACCGCGTAATGCAGAGAGTCCGTGGAATCATTGTTGACAAACAGCTGTGCCGTATATGTATACACAAACGCCGCGTCCGCCTTGCCGTCCAGTACAGCCTGCAGCGCCTCTTTCCTGTCAGAACAGCGCAGAATCTCGGCATCTCCCGTAAGCCCTTTCTCGATGGGCGCATTATCCTGGTTCTCCGCTACGGCCACCGTGGAAATTTCCCCATAGAAATCCTGTCTTGTCACCTGGGCAACTCCCGCCGTCATGTAGGTGTCCGTACTGAATCCCCGGCTGGCCGCCCCTTCCTTCACGGTGTCGGTCCCTTTCCTGTCGATTACGACGTCCACTTCACCGCTGTCCACCAGGTCATAATAACCGGCACGATCCTGGGTCACGACTGTTTCATAGGGCAATCCCGCCAATGCCATCACCTTCGCAAAGTAATCAGGCATAATCCCCTTCAATTCCCCATTCTTCACGTAAGAATAAGGCTCCCTGTCCCCGATTGCCGTAACCGTAATGGTCTTCTTACCTGATATCACATCCTGGATATAGGCTTTTTCCCGCTCGGTAAAAACACCGGACTCCAGATATACCGGACCATAGTATTTATAGAACAGCACGTTCATCCAGTCGCCTTCATTGATGTCCATCTGGCCGATGGCATAATTAATCTCCTCCAGAAGCCCCGTGTCCTCTTTCCTCACAATGGCGTAAAAATAGTCCAGTTCAATGGTGTCCAGCGTCTTCTCATTCCTGGTCTTCCGCAGGCTGGTGGACAGAATTGCATCCACTTCCCCTTCCTGCAGGGCCTCCGTCAATTCATCCGTATCGCTGTATTCCACAATTTCATACGCAAAACCGTGTTCTTCGGCAAACTCCTCCAGGCTCTGTTTCTGGCTTCTGCCTTCCACAGCCCCCACTTTCATTCCCCGATAGGTATCATAATCGCCGCTGTGAAGCGTCCCGTTGTCCGCCCGGATGGACAGAATGGTACTGCTGCGCCCAATCGGCAGGGAAAAGGCGTACTTTTCCTCCCATTCCTCCGTCTTCCGGCCGGATGTTACAATGTCGATTTCGCCGTTTTCCAGCATGGTAAGCATGTCGTTCCAGGATTTATCATATTCCACATACTCAAAGTTCAGATGGGAATATTCCGCAGCCAGGTTCAGGAAATCGATACCGTAGCCGCTCAGGCTGCCCGCGTCGTCCTTCATGTGATAACCGTCAAAATGAAAAATGCCTGCTTTTACCGTCCGGTTGCCTGCACTCTCCCCTGCCTTTACGACTGTCCCTCCTGTCATTGCGGTAAGCACTGCCAAAAGCAGTACCAGAATCCTCATACAATGAAAGCCTGTCCCACAATGTCGGGAAGACCTCCTTGAAGCTTTTCCATGATGAATCATACTATGCGGTGCCATATTTCCTCCTCGTCAGCGCCTATTGCCGGATTTTCTCTATCGCTGCCCTTCGGTAGTTGACGTTCGGGAATATCTCCGTATCCGTCTTCCCCCGGCCGCAGCTGCGCCGACTGTTCTTCCATGCCGTTTTCTATCCTATTTTATCATATATATCGGCTGCACCACAAGCTTTTTTAGACAGTTTTTCCTGTGCCTCCCCCATCTCCGGTTAACACCGGGGAATCCGGAAAACAAATACAAATACGCAGCCTGTCCTCCCCATACTCCGCCGATATGCTTCCCCCCATCCGTTCCGCCAGGTCCCTGGCGATTGCCAGCCCCAAACCTGTGGATTTCCTGGCGGATTCAACGGTGAAAAATCGGTCGAACAGCCTGCCCAACTGTATTTCGTCCAATCCGGGCGCCGTATTGGCAAAGACAATCTCACCCGTCCCGGACAGCGTAATCTCCAAATCCCCGCCGCTGTACTTTACCGCGTTCTGCAGCAGATTGGAAAATATCCTGGACAGAGCGGAACCGTCCAGTATCCGGATTACCTTCTCTTCGGGCATCCGTATCCTGGGGTTGATGTTCCGCTCGCTTAATGCAGTATAAAATGCCGCGACGCTTTCTTCCAGCGCCCTGTTCAGGTCAACGGGTTCCCAGGGTGTATGGTTTTCCCCTGCCAGAATCACGGAATAGCGGAAAAGCTCTTCCGTCAGCCGTATCAGCATCTCGGAACGATTCCTGATAATGCCGATATAGCGTTCCGCATTTTCTGATTTTTCTTCTTTTTCAAGCAGATCCAGATACCCGCAGATGGCAGTGAGGGGCGTCCTTAAATCATGGGAAATATTTGTCACCGCGTTTTTCAGTTCCGCGTCTCCCCGGCGGAACCTGTTTCGTTGGACCCGGAGCCTGCGGAGCTGTACATTGACGACATCGGCCAAATGGCACATGTACCTGTCCCTGCCCGAGATATCAATCAGGGTGTTGGTATCCGTGGAAAGCCTGTCGGCAAAGGCCTCCGCAATTTCCCCGGCACACTTTTGCAGAATGTGAATCTTGACAAGTAAGGCAACAATCATCAGAACCAGAATGCCGATACAGGCCCATAACCATACCATCATGGTAAACTCCTCATTTCAAGTCTTTTTTCCGAAACAGGGCAAATCCTCCGCCAGTGGTCAGCAAAGTAATCCCGATGGCGTAAAAGGGAAGCCTCGGTAAATTTACCGCTTCCAGCATTGCGCATTGAATTGCCTGGCCTCCCGGTATGACATCATAAAAAGTCTGGATAATCTCCCTCTTTGCACCCTCCAAATATTTCGGATTCGGCTCTTCGGTACTGACAGGTACGCCGTCTATTGACATCGAATACATGGAGATTGTTTTAGGTGCCCCCAGCATACCATTCAATATTCCTCCTGCAACTAAAAAGCCGAATGCCAGCAATATACAGATGACAGCCATCGTCGCCTTATTCTGGCACGTCATCGCTATTAAGGCAAAAACAGAAGAAAACGCCACCGCAAGGCACAGTACGGTTAATTCAAACAGCAAAATGAGCCGAATGTCCGCGGCAAAAAAACCTAACAAGGGTATTCCGACACAGAGATAAGGGAGAATAAAAGCAACACACATAACTACGCTCACAACCGCCGAGGTAATCAAGTTTGCCAGATAAATCGCCGTACGCTTCTGCCCCACAATAATCTTGTTCCTGATTGTTCCGTCACTGTATTCCGTGCCGATGAACATACTGCAGAACACTGCCATTATAATACCGATAAACATAGCACTGGAGCAAAATCCATTGTCCAGCTTACTGACGCTGTTCATCTGCACCATATCCGCATATTTCTTCACCGGGATAACTATCCCTGCCGCAAGCATACAAGCAAATCCAATCCAAAAGAACTTATCCTTTTTCAACCGCAAAATATTGGCATATAATAATTTATTCATCTTTCCTTGCTCCTTTCCTGTCTAATCCCTGCGCGCCGCCCCGCTGTTCCCTGATGTGAGCAGGCTGACGTAATAGCTTTCCAGGCTTTCGTCCCGCTCCTGCATGGAAATCACCTCACAGTTTACTTTTGCCAGGGCCAGCGTCAGTTTTGACACGTTGACCTTGGCGTAGACATCCGCCTTCCTGTCGGAAATGACATTGTACTCCACTTCCATCCCGTCCAGCACATGAGCCAGTGCCCCTATATTGGTCACTTCCAGGCGAACGCATTTCCGGCAGGCATTTTCCAGATCCTCCGCGCTGATTTCCTTCACCATCTGCCCTTTGTCGATAAAGCCGTAATGAGTCGCGATCTTCGATAATTCATCCAAAATGTGACTGGAAATCAGGAATGTAATTTGCTGTTCCCTGTTGAGCTTTAAGATCAGTTCCCGGATTTCGATAATGCCCTGCGGATCCAGCCCGTTTACAGGCTCATCCAGTACCAGAAAATCCGGGGAGCCTGTAAGCGCGACTGCAATCCCCAGCCTCTGGCGCATCCCCAGTGAAAAATTCCTCGCTTTCTTTTTCCCGGTATCCTCCAGTCCTACCAGCTTCAGGATATCCTTCATGCCGTCATAGGACGGAAGTCCCAGAATGCGGTATTGCTGCTTCAGATTATCCTCAGCCGTCATATCCAGGTAGATGGAAGGGGTTTCCACCACGGCCCCCATCCTCCTTCGGGATTTCGAGATTTCCTTATCCGTATTTTTCCTGCCGTACAGCGTGTAATCGCCGGACGTGGCCGACTGCAATCCGCAAATCAGCCGGATCAGCGTTGTCTTGCCGGCGCCGTTTTTCCCGATAAATCCATAGATTGCCCCCTTGGGGACGTTCATCGTCAGTCCGTTCAATGCTTTAAAATCCCTGTACTTCTTGGTCAAAGCGTTTGTTCTAAGAACATATTCCATACATACCAACCTCCTGTTCCGGTTTCGCGGCGACCCGTTCCGCCCTTGCATCCCTGACTTCTCCGGGCGGCGCGGCAGCCGCTGTTTTATGCGACACCGGCATTTTATCTCCAAACGGTAAAGAAATCGGTAAAGAAAACCGTAAAGATACAGTAAAGATTTATCCCTTCCGCATTTTAAAGCCAATTCCCCAGACTGCTTCAATGTAGTCTTTATCCGCTGCCTCCCGCAGCTTTTTCCGCAGATTGCTGACATGCATCTTCAGTGAACTGTCCGTGCAGTCCGGCGTATCCTCGCTGATACGCTCCAGCAGCAGCGATTTCGTCACAACCTGGGAAGCGTTTTGCATGAGCAGCTTTAAAATGGCATATTCCGTCCGCGTCAATCTCACCTCCGCGCCGCCGGCATTAACGGTATGGCAATCAAGATTAAGCGTAATATCATCAAAAGAAAGCACATTGCCGGCAGGCACGTCGGCGGAAGGCTTCCGAAGCTGTACGGAAATCCTGGCCAGCAGCTCCTTCATGGCAAAGGGTTTCGTCACATAATCCGCCGCCCCGCCAAGAAGCAAATCCACTTTATTGTCAATTTCAACCCTGGCACTGACCACAATAACGGGGCTCCCTTTTAACCGGGGCAAAATCTCTCCGCCGTTCAGTCCCGGAAGCATCAGGTCCAGCAATATCAGATCCGGTTTCGTACAGGACAGCACAAACAACGCCTCCGTCCCGGAATAGGCACGGGAAACCCGATATCCCTCTTTGTTCAACGCTTCCTCAAGTACATTCCCAATGTGTATATCATCGTCAATCACCAAAATATGTTTCATCATCCTGCCCCTGCCTTCTATAACTTACGGCCGAAAGCCCGAGACGCTTCCATTTTCATACGGTCCCGTGCAAAAGCCCCGCTGCAAGCCCTGAAATCCAAATTCCATCCCGGGAAGCAGGAACAGCCTCCCGAGATCACAGGTTCTATTATAGACAGCCGTCAAAATAATATCAAGCAAAAAAGAACCGCCCTAACAGCTTGCAATCCAATGTAATCTCGTGTAATATAATATGGTAAATCCTGCCTGCCGCTTTCCCGTATCCGGCAGGCATAAGGCCGTTTTTATACGCGTGAGTCCATTTTTTTGCCGCTTCCCGCCGTGGGCAGCCCAAATGCACGCCCGCTGTACAGCACCGGCAAAGATTCGCAGATATGAATACGGTTTCCGGATATACACAAGAACAAATAAAGGAGGCTGGCGCTGCGAAATGCAGCCGAAAAAAGCAATGAAAAAGATTCAGACCAAAATCATGATACTGATAATGATTGCCGCCCTGGGCGTCTCCCTCATCAATGTGGCGCTGAGTACAGTGATCTCCAGGCGCTCCACCCTGACCGCCATCGAACAGACGCTGAGCGAAACCACGTCGCTGGCTGCCCTGGCAGCCCAGAATATGATCTCTACCTACACTCTGACCATTTCAGAAGTAGCATCCTCCCCCCTTCTCTCGGACCCGGAAATATCCCCCGCAGAGAAGCAGGCATTTATACAGACTAAGGTAAACACTTATTACATGCGTTTCGGGGGCATGGCGGATACCACGGGATACGATTCCGTCCATGATGTAACAATCTCCGGGCAGCCGTTTTTTCAGGCTGCCCTGGAAGGCAAAACCTACATGTCCACCCCGTACATAAGTGATGACGACATGTTTATGATAATATCCGCTCCTGTTACATCCGCCGGCGCCGTGCAGGGCGTGGTCTATTTCCAGTGCGACACCTATCTCCTGCAGTCTATTATTGACGAGATTCAGATCGGCGAAAACGGAGACGCCTACATTTTGGATAAGGAGGGGACTACCATTGCCGCCCTGGAGACGGAAGAAGTTCTGAGCATGGAAAACCTTGTCCGCGAGATGCCTTCCAACCCGAATGACAAATACATACAGGAGCTGGGCGCCATCGAGCAGAAAATGATCGCCGGAGAGCAGGGCGTAGGCGAGTATACCTATCCCGGAGACAACGTGGATTACATGCAGGGATACGCTCCCATACCCGGTACGGACGGATGGAGCGTGGGCGTCACCATCAGCGAGGACGAGTTCCTGCGCTATGCCTATATCGGCAACAATATTCAGCTGGTGGTGGGCGTACTCCTCTGCATCCTGGTAATCCTGCTTTCCGCCCCCGTCTGCAAATCCTTTACCGGCCCCATCGTCAAGTGTGCCAACCGCCTTCACCAGCTCTCGGAGGGCGACCTGAAAAGCCCTCTTCCTCAGGTGAACACACAGGACGAAACCCGCATTCTGTCTGATTCCACCGCTCATCTGGTGGAAAATTTCAGATGTATGTTGGCCGAAATCGGTACCGTACTCAACAGCATTGCAGGCGGCGACCTGACTGCAGACAGCCTCCGTGCGGACTATCCCGGTGATTTTCTTGCCCTCCGGGAGGATCTGGAGGCCATAAACGACAAACTGAATCAGACGCTTGGCGGCATCTCCCAGGCAAGCGGCCAGGTTTCCAACAGCTCCGCCCAGGTAGCCTCCTCCAGCACCGCCCTCTCACAGGGTTCCACGGAGCAGGCAAGCGCCGTCGTCGAACTCTCTTCCACCCTGTCCGACATGGACAAGGACGCCAAAAAGACCGTTCAGCTGTCTCAGCAGACCAAAAACGCAGTGGACGGCGCACAGGAGCAGCTATTGGAAAGCAACCGGAACATTGAAGACCTGAACCGGGCCATGGAGCTGATTACCGCCTCTTCCAATGAGATCAAACATATCATTGACACCATTGAAGACATTGCCCTGCAGACCAACATTCTGGCACTGAACGCCTCTGTGGAGGCCGCAAGAGCCGGTGAAGCAGGCAAGGGCTTTGCCGTAGTGGCAAATGAGGTGCGCGAACTTGCCGCGAAATCCGACCAGGCTGCCAAGGCTACCA
>OFGA01002536.1_pt1 | contig 11165 bp, 7 predicted proteins | sample 1521471 | NCBI WGS metagenome assembly OFGA01 (sample SAMEA3504086, study PRJEB24116) | mouse gut metagenome | biome: mouse gut; feature: mouse-associated habitat; material: faeces | place: Denmark | collected 2011
CGTAGCGGACGTCCGTGGTCAGTTCCGGCATGGCTCCTCCTCCATCCTCTGCCCCAGCCGCCACAGCAGGGGCTCGAAGTCCACGCCCTCCCGCCGGGGCGTGTCCTCCTCCCTGGTCCGTTGGGCGCACCGGCTGACAAAATCCGCCGCCAGCCCCGCCGCCTCCGCCAGGGACCATCCCCGGACCAGGCCTCCCGCCAGCACGCTGGCAAACAGGTCCCCCGTCCCATGGAACTGTCCCTCCACCGCCGGCGCGGAGACAAACTCCACCGTCCCACGGTCCCGGTCCAGGCAGGCGGCTCCCACGACGCCCTCCGTCAGGGATACCCCCGTCAGCACCACGGAACGCCGTCCCTCCAGGCTCAACGCCTCGCACCACTTCCGGCAGTCCGCCTCCCGGTCCAGCCGGAGAACGTCATAGTCCTCTCTCAGCAGCAGCGCGGCTTCGGTGCGGTTGGGGGTAAGCACGTCCGCCTCCGCCGCCAGCTCCGCCATGGCCCGGCACATCTCCGGCGTATACGTCCGGTAAGGGCGGCCATGATCCCCCATCACCGGGTCGATGAGGACAGGACATCCCTGCCGCCGGAAGCTCCGGATAAACGCCGCCGTCTGTTCCATCTGCTCCACGGAGCTCATGAATCCGGTGTAGATCCCGTCGAAAGCCACACCCTCCTCCCTCCAGTGGGCGGCTATGGGGCCCATCTGGTCCGTCAGATCCAGGAAGGTGTTTCCCTGAAAGCCTCCGGTATGGGTGGACAGCAGGGCGGTAGGCAGCGGACAGCACTGGACGCCCATGGCGGACAGTACCGGAATGACGATGGTCAGGGCGCAGCGGCCGAAGCCGCTGAGATCGTGGATGGCGGCGATACGGGGGGTAGGCATAGATTTTTCCTCTCTTCCGGCAAAACATTTGTGCTCATTATAATAAGAGATGGGGCCAGCGTCAAGGGGCATGTCCAAAAAAGGCGGAGGGCACCTTCACCCTCCGCCTTTTTCTGCAATTACATCCCGTGCTTGACCCGCTCCGCTTCCTCCGCGGATTTGGCGTCATTCCACTGGTCCATGCTCCCCACCAGATATCCCGTGATCCGGCGGATGCGCTCGAAGCTCTCCGGGCAGGAGCATTCCTTCCGCCCGCAGCCGGGACACTCGTCGTCGATGATCCCCGTATACCCGCAGCAGGGGTCCCGGTCCACCGGATGGTTCACCGAGCCGTACCCGATGCCCGCCTCCTTCATGCAGCGGACCACCTTCTCAAAGGCGTCCAGGTTCTTCAGCGGATCGCCGTCCATCTCCACATAGCTGATGTGCCCCGCGTTGGTCAGCGCGTGATAGGGCGCCTCCAGCTTGATCTTCTCAAAGGCGCTGATGGAATAGTACACCGGCACGTGGAAGCTGTTGGTATAGTAATCCCGGTCGGTCACGCCGGGGATCTCCCCGAAGCGTTTCTTATCCATCCGGATGAACCGCCCCGACAGCCCCTCGGCAGGGGTGGCCAGCAGGGAGAAATTCAGCCCCGTCTTCTGGCTCTCCGCGTCCATCCGGGCCCGCATCCGGGCGATGATCTCCAATCCCAGCCGCTGGCTGCGCTCGCTCTCGCCGTGGTGCTGGCCGGTGAGGGCCACCAGGGTCTCCGCCAGGCCGATGAAGCCCACGGACAGGGTCCCGTGCTTGAGCACCTCCCGGACCTCGTCGGTCCAGTTCAGCTTCTCGCTGTCCAGCCACACCCCCTGGCCCATGAGGAAGGGGAAGTTATACACATGCTTCCGGGCCTGGATCTCGAACCGCTCCATCAGCTGGTCCACGCACAGCTCCATCTTCCGGTCCAGCTCATCGAAGAATGCATCCAGGTCTCCCTTGGCCTTGATGGCGATCCGGGGCAGGTTGATGGACGTAAAGCTCAGATTCCCCCGCTGGTTGCACTGCTGGCGGGAGGGATCGTACACGTTGGAGATGACCCGGGTGCGGCAGCCCATGTAGGCGATCTCTGTCTCCGGCCGCTTGGGATCGTAGTACTGGAGGTTGAAGGGCGCGTCGATAAAAGCGAAGTTGGGGAACAGCCGCTTGGCGGAACACCGGCAGGCCAGCTTGAAGAGATCGTAGTTGGGCTCGCCGGGGTTGTAGTTGACCCCCTCCTTCACCCGGAAGATCTGGATGGGGAAAATGGGGGTCTCCCCGTTGCCCAGCCCCTGCTCGGTGGTGAGCAGAAGGTTTCGCATCACCATCCGCCCCTCGGGAGAGGTGTCCATACCGTAGTTGATGGAGGAGAAGGGGGTCTGGGCCCCGGCCCGGGAGTGCATGGTGTTCAGGTTGTGGATAAACGCCTCCATGGCCTGGAAGGTGGCCCGGTCGGTCTCCTTCTCCGCATAGTGGATGGCCATGGCCTGGGCCCGCTTCATCCGCTCCTCGTCGCCGAACTTCTCCACCAGATAGGGCAGCTCCACCGCCATGTATTCCTCGCAGCGCTCTAAGCGGGGATACTTCCCGGTCTCCTCCTGGATCTTCTCCCGCAGGGCCTTCAGCTCGCTCTCCGGGTCGGCCATATCGTCGTGCCAGAGCATGAGAGCCTTGGCCAGGTTCCGGGTGTAGTACCGGCGGAAGGTCTTCTTCACGCCGTCTGCCATACCATAGTCGAAGTTGACGATGGCTTGTCCACCGTGCTGGTCGTTCTGGTTGGACTGGATGGCGATACAGGCCAGGGCGGCGTAGGAGGAGATATCGTTGGGCTCCCGCAGATAGCCGTGGCCGGTGGAAAAGCCGCCCCTGAACAGCTTCTTGATATCGATCTGGCAGCAGGTGGTGGTCAGGGTATAGAAGTCCAGATCGTGGATGTGGATGTCTCCCTCCTGATGGGCCTTGGCGTGCTCGGGCTTGAGGACGAACATCTGGTAGAACTGCTTGGCGCCCTCGCTGCCGTACTTGAGCATGGAGCCCATGGCAGTGTCGCCGTTGATGTTGGCATTCTCGCGCTTCACGTCGGAGTCCACCGCGTCCGAGAAGGTGATATCCTCGTAGGTCTTCATGAGCCGGGTGTTCATCTCCCGCACGCGGCTGCGCTCGTTGCGGTAGAGGATGTAGGCCTTGGCCGTCTGGATGTAGCCGTTATCCATGAGGACCTTTTCCACCAGGTCCTGGATATGCTCCACCTCCGGCGCGGCCGCGCCCTCCACCTCCAGGATGGACAGCACCTCTTCCGCCAGGGCCTTGGCAACATCCTCCTGCCCGGGCTTATAGGTGGCCTCAAAGGCCTTGGCAATGGCGCTCGCGATCTTCTCCTTATCGAAGCTGACCAGCCGTCCGTCCCGCTTTTTCAATTTTTCGATCGTCATTTCCCCGTACTCCTCAGTCAATCAAAAATAATTCAAAACTGTGCCCGGGGACAGGGTCTCCTTCCCCGGGCACAAGATATTGCGCCTACATCCGCAAAGCGAACATACATATAGTACAACCCATAGGCGGTCCTGTCAAGTGACAATTACCACTTTCCAGAAAAAATTTGGCCTTCCTTTTCCAGTCCGCCGCAGGGATACAGGCTACAGCTTCCGTGTCAGCCGTCCGGCGATCTCGTCCAAAAACGCCTCGGAGGTCACCGCCCGGGCAGCAAAGCCGGGCTCCACAAGGCCCACCAGATCCCCGGTCATGACGCCCTCGTTGAGGGTGTCAAAGCTGGCCTCCTCCAGCTTCCCGGCAAACCGGACCAGATCCGCCAGCCCGTCCAGCTCTCCCCGCTTCCGCAGGGCGCCGCTCCAGGCGAAGATGGTGGCCATGGGGTTGGTGGAGGTCTTCTCCCCTTTCAGATAGCGGTAGTAATGGCGGGTCACGGTGCCGTGAGCGGCCTCGAACTCGGTGGTCCCGTCAGGGGCGGCCAGCACGGAGGTCATCATGGCCAGAGAGCCGAAGGCAGTGGAGACCATGTCGCTCATCACGTCACCGTCATAGTTCTTGCAGGCCCAGATGTACCCGCCCTCGGAGCGGATGACCCGGGCCACCGCGTCGTCGATCAGGGTGTAGAAGTAGCTGATCCCCAGCTCCTCGAATTTGGCCTTGTAGCCTTCGAACTCCTCTTCGAAAATGCGCTTGAACTCGCCGTCATAGACCTTGGCGATGGTGTCCTTGGTGGAGAACCAAAGGTCCTGCCGGGTATCCACCGCGTACTGGAAGCAGGAACGTGCGAAGGAGCGGATAGACTGCTCCTTGTTGTGGGCCCCCTGCCAGACGGCGGGGCCGTCCACCTTCTGCACGGTAACGGTCTTCTCCTCGCTCCCGTCGTCGCTGGTGAAGGTCATGGTGCAGGTACCGGGCTTCTCCGTCACGAAATCCACGCTCTTGTATACGTCGCCGTAGGCGTGACGGGCGATGGTGATGGGCTTCTTCCAGTTCTTCACCACCGGCTTGATAGCGTCGATGCAGATGGGCGTCCGGAACACGGTGCCGTCCAGGATACTCCGGATGGTGCCGTTGGGGCTCTTCCACATCTCGGTGAGCTGGGGGTATTCCTCCATCCTCTGCCGGTTGGGGGTGATGGTGGCGCATTTCACCGCCACGCCGTATTTTTTTGTGGCGTGGGCGGCGTCCACAGTCACCTGGTCCTTCGTTTCGTTCCGGTGGAGGAGGCCCAGATCATAGTATTCCGTTTTCAGCTCCACAAAGGGCAGGATCAGTTTTTCCTTTATCATGGCCCACAGGATGCGGGTCATTTCGTCGCCGTCCATCTCCACGAGGGGGGTGGTCATTTTGATCTTTTCCATGGCTATCTCCCTTACAGAGCGTAGTAACGCTGGAACTCAGCCGGCGTGGGAATACGGGAAATTTCCTCCTCCTCCGCCCGTTTGATCCGGATCCAATTGTGGATCAGCTCTTCCGGGAACACGCCTCCGGCGGTCAGATAGGCGTGATCCGCCTCCAGGGCGTCCAGCGCCTCCCCCAGAGACTTCGGCAGCCCCTGGATCCGCTTCTTGTCCTCATCGGAGAGCGCAAAGAGATTGAAGTCATAGGGCCCCCAGCCGTTGGCGTGGGGATCGATTTTGTTGAGGATTCCGTCCAGTCCTGCCATCAGGATAGCGGCATAGGCATAGTAAGGATTGCAGAGAGCGTCCGGGTTGCGCAGCTCAAAGCGCTTCTGCGCCGGCGTTTTGGCATAGGCCGGAATACGGATGATGGAGGAGCGGTTGGCCGTGGCATAGCCGATGGTCACCGGCGCTTCAAAACCGGGTACCAGACGCTTGAAGGAGTTGGTGGAGGGATTGGTGATGGCGCACAGCGAGGCCGCATGACGGAGCAGTCCTCCAATGAAATACAGCGCCGTATCGGAGAGCTGAGAGTACCCCTTCTCATCATAGAACAGGGGCTTGCCGTCCTTCCACAGCCAGATGTGGACGTGCATCCCGCTGCCCGCTTCACCATAGATGGGCTTGGGCATGAAAGACGCCGTCTGCTGGTGCCTGGCGGCCACATTTCGAATAATATATTTGGTGATCAGGGTTTTGTCCGCCATTTCGGTCAGACTCTCCGGCTCCACCTCGATCTCCAGCTGGCCGGGGCCTCCTACCTCATGGTGATGGTATTTTACTTTTACGCCCCAATCCTCCATCATCCGGCAGATCTCATTGCGCAGGTCAAAGGTGAGGTCCTGGGGCAGGGCGGCGTGATAGCCGTCGTGATGGCGGATATGATACCCGCTTCCGCCTTCCTCGCCGGTATTCCATTCCGCCTCCAGGGAATTCACCCGGAAGGACGCATGGTGCGGCGCGCTCTCAAAGCGTACGCTGTCAAACAGGTAGAACTCAAATTCCGGCCCTACCACCATTTGATCGGCCACGCCTGTCTCACGCATATACTCCTCCGCCCGCTCCGTGACGCTGCGGGCATACTGCCCAAAGCGCCGGTTCTCCGGCTGGTCGATGATCTGTACATCGCCGGTCATCGAGAGCGTGGGCACAGCGGCAAAGGGGTCCATACAGGCGGTAGCGATATCGGGAACAAACACCATATCGCTCTTTTCCACAGACGCATAACCAAAATTCGATCCGTCAAAGCCAATGCCATAACGCACCGTGTCCTCGGTAAAACGCGCCGCGGGGATGGTGATATGGTGCCACCGGCCCGTCAGGTCAACCGTCTTGAAATCGATCATCTGAACACCGCTGCTCTGGCAAAAATCCTGGATCTCCTGAACCGACTGAAACATAATTCTCTTCTAAACCGTCCTTTCTGTTTTGTCATACATATCGCAATGAAATCACCGGAGTTTTTCCGACCGCCGGAGAACCTGCGCAGGCCTCCGGCTATTTTCTCAAAATACGGATCTGTTCTCCTTTTCTGTTAGTCTGCTCATAAATCACAGTTTTTCCCTTCAGAAGCGAAACGATCCCATCTCTGTCGTAAGGATGAAAGATCATCCCAGCTCGGGGGGTACCCTCCGCATACCGCAGGCTGCCGTCTGAAAGGCGCTCGTGAGCCATCTCAAGGTCTGATTCCTCCGCCGTATCAAAGGATACCAGGATCAGGCCGCCCGGTTTGGTGATCCGGTACAGCTCGGATAGGGCTTTTTGCGCGTCTGCCACGGTCATATGATCCAAAACGGAACCGGCAACCACGCCGTCAAACACTTCATCCCCATATCCGGTAGACAGGATGCTCGCTGCCTTCACGTCGGCGGCTATGCCGTATCGTTCCAGCCCCCTGCGGGTGATCTCCACCGCTGACGGAGAGATGTCAAAGCTCGTTACTTGGAAACCGTTGGAGGCAAACGCGAGACTGTACGCGCCATAGCCGCAGGCCGCGTCGCAAATCCTCTCGACCCGGTGCGCCCGGAAAATATCTATGATCCCGTCCTTCCACTGGTAATACCCGTCCAGATAAGGCGAAAGCCTCTGCGGGTCTTCCAGCTTCCAGCGTTCTTCCCAGAATCGTTTACTTTCCATATCCCGCAGCGTAATAATTCATCAGGCACCCCTCCTGAAGGATCAGCCGCTCATCCGCAGTCAGACCCGCGCATTTCAGCGCCAGGTCGCAGACCGTCCCATCCTTCCGGATCACCTTGGCGGGGATGTCCTCCACGCCCCCGGCGACAGCTTTCTTCACGCCGGGGATATACACCCAATCCCCCTCCTCATAGGGGAACCCTGCGGCCGCGTCCATAGTAAAGGGCACGATGCCCCAGTTGATGCAGTTGGAGCGGTACCGCTTGGTAGCGTACTCGTAACAGATATTGGCAAATCCCCCCAGCACCTTCTGGCAGGAAGCCGCCTGCTCCCGGGCGGAGCCATCGCCGGGCTTATTGGCGAACACGCAGGAGCCGATGGTGGTACGGGTCATATCGCCGCCCACCTTCGCCAGCACGTCCGCCGCGCCGGCGGGGACCTCGCCCCGCTCCCTGGCCTCCTCCAGAGCGCGGACCGCCTTGCTGCGGCCCACGTACTCCGGCACCCGGCGGCTTAGGGCGAACTCGCTGAGCCCGATGGGGTTGGACCGGTAAGAGCTGGTCTCCCCGGAAGGGATCAGCTCGTCGGTAGTGGTCACCGGGTCGTGGATGACGGCGCACAGCTGCACCAGCAGGTCCTCCTCCAGCTTGGGCATATGGGGCCAGTCCTTGATGTTGGGGCCAAGCTGGATTTCCACTGACGGGTCCGCCACTCCTTTGGAATCAAATACTCTGTTTGCATAAATATTTGCGTCAAAATGATACTGATATCTGTTAATCTCTCCGTCAAACTCCGTAGCCGCCGTAAGCATTCCCTTGTTGGCCGCCGTAGCCGCAATCGAGCGGGCGTCCATAAGGGCCACCGATGAAATCTGTCCGTTCTGGAGCTTTGAGCCTTCCCTGTTGGGGAAGTTTCTGGTGGAATGGCGGATACTGAAAGCATTGTTTGCCGGTGTATCCCCCGCCCCAAAACAGGGGCCGCAGAAAGCAGTCTTCATTACTGCCCCGGTTTCCAGGAGCGCGGCCGCACAGCCGTTTTTGATCAGTTCCATATAAACCGGCATGGAAGCGGGATAAACGCTTAAGGTAAAACCATCAGAGCCAATGTAGGTATCCTTCATAATATCTGCTGCAGCGCAGATGTTCTCAAAGCCGCCTCCTGCGCAGCCGGCAATAATTCCCTGGTCAACCAGAAGTTTTCCGTCCTTCACCTTATTTTTCAGGGTAAAATCCACCGCCCCGTCTAAAGATACCGCTGCCTTTTTCTCCACATCATCCAGGATATCCATCAGGTTTGCGTTCAGTTCCTCAATGGTATAAGTATTGCTGGGATGGAAGGGCATGGCGATCATAGGCTTTATGGTGCTTAAATCGATCACGGCCATACCATCGTAATAAGCTATCCCGCCGGGATTTAATTCTTTGTATTCTTCTTTTCTGCCGTGGATCTCATAGAATTCCCTGATCACATCATCGGTACGCCAGATAGAAGACAGGCAGGTGGTTTCCGTGGTCATTACATCAATACCGATCCTGAAGTCTGCACTTAAGGAAGAGACCCCGGGCCCCACAAATTCCATTACCTTATTTTTCACATAACCGCTTCCGAAAACTTCGCCGATAATGGCAAGGGCAACGTCCTGGGGGCCAACACCCTTCATGGGCTCCCCTGTCAGGTAAACGCCCACCACCCCGGGCATGTTGATATCATAGGTCTGGTTCAGGAGCTGTTTAACCAGCTCCGGACCGCCTTCGCCTACCGCCATGGTCCCCAAAGCCCCATAGCGGGTATGGGAATCAGAACCTAAGATCATTTTCCCACCGCCGGAAAGCATTTCCCGGGCATACTGGTGGATCACCGCCTGGTGAGGAGGCACATAAACACCGCCGTACCTTTTGGCACAGGAAAGGCCAAACATATGGTCATCTTCGTTGATGGTCCCACCCACCGCGCATAAGGAATTATGGCAATTGGTGAGCACATAAGGAATCGGGAACTTTTCCAGCCCCGATGCCCTGGCAGTCTGGATGATCCCCACAAAGGTAATGTCATGGGAAGTCAGCTTGTCAAACTTGATCTTTAGCTTATCCATACTGCCTGATGTATTGTGCTCCTTCAAAATGCCATAAGCAATGGTTTCCTGCCGCGCCGCTTCTTTGGCAGGCTCCTTTCCTGTTTTTGCCTTTATTCTGGCAGACGCCTCCGGCCCCTCCGGGATCACTTCCGTTCCATTTACCAGATACGCGCCTCCGTCAAATACATTGATCATATCTTGAGTCCTCCTATTTATAGTTCCGCTCCTGCCCTCACAGGCACCCGCTGTTTTTAGTTCCGCTCCTGTCTACTGGGATTGCATATTGTCCCATATATCTATCATCTGCCGTGCAAATGCCAGCTCCTTGCCTGTCCATCCGTAAAGGATGCAGGTCCTGTAACTATACTCCGGCAGGCACACGTTGTTATATCCCGCCGTCTGTATGGAAAATACGTTTACATGGGGATTCACTTTCTGCCGGTAGGCAAGTACCAGTTCAAAAACATTGATAAAATTTCCCCTGCCGGGGTTCCCGTTATTACAGTTAAATCCCAGCATCCTGTACTGATTTAGCTGGCTGGCGGTCCCGTACAGGCCGCCATGTCCCGCCTGTTGGTCAGAATAAATAAAGATCTGATCCCAATGTTCCTTCTTATCTATAGCGTTATAAAAAAATTCCCAGATGCCGCCCTCTGTGGCACCCCCTACATCCGAATTTCCATCCCTTGCGATTTCCCTGCACTGGCGCAGGATCTGCCCCCGCCGGGAAACGGGATATACCCGCAGGGTGTCACCGAATTTTCCCACATACCCTTCCTGGGATACCGCAGCAGCAATCACGGAAGAAAGGTTATCGATCTCCGCCACCCTGACGGAACCATACTCGGTAGGGACCATTCCCCAGGCGGAGCCGGAATTGTCAGAAAGGCACATAGTCTTTCCCCGGAACAGGGGCAGATTCTGCACCGACAGATCCACACATTCTTCCAGGGCATCCAGAAGGATAGGGCGGTGGGCGCAGGTACTTTTTTCCACAGCCAGATGTGCGCTGTAATAGCGGAAGGGAAACTGCCTGCCCCGGGCTACCCCGGCTTTTAGCTGTGCAACATATTCCTCCGCAAACTGCCTGTCCTCAATTTCCGTAAAAACACCCCGCAGATTTCTTAACAGAGCCATATGCCCCATGGGGACCTGATGGAAGATCTCCTGCCAGCCCATGCCTTTTGAGCGAAGGTTTTCCCAGGTCTTTCCGGCAGGGGGAAGGGAAATCTCCCCTGTTTTCATAAACTGGTCTATCACCGGGGAATGGGCATGGGTAATCCTCACCGCATCCTTAAGCCCCATCTCCGCTTTCTTATATTTGGCTGCTTCGTAAGCTTCCAGGCTTCCCAGCTTCCTGGCAAGGGAACGCTTCAAAATACTGGGCATATTTCTCTTGCCATGATTTATGTACAGAAAGTAAGCCAGTTGTGACAGAGGATCATCCCCCCTTATCATGACCTGCTTTTCGATTTCATCAAACATGCCCGGATTTTCCCGGGTAAATGCTTCTCTGTCAGGGTGGACCGCCGCCCTTACCATAATGACCTGTGGGTTCAGGCGCATAAAAAAATCCTGCCGGAGCTTCGCCGCCCACAAAAGCGTCCCCTTAAAGTCCTCCGCCAGCGCCTGGTCTATTGCCGACTCCATGATTTCTGTCGTAGTCCGCCCGTCCCAGGAATCCGCCATAAGTAAATAGCCGTCAAGAAGCCTGCAGCTTCTGTACCGGGCATCCTGGACGCTGCCTTTGCGGTAATAGGAAGGCTCACCAAAAACAGACGATGCTGTAATCATTTTTAACGTATCCAGGGGATTCACCTGGTAAGATTCTCCCCCCATAAAGTTTACCACCGCCCCATTCTTTCCAGCGGGCCTTGGGCTGCCTCGAAAACGGCTCACGTTGATCTCCTCCTGCAAAAAAACCCCGAGAAAAAGCGGAAACGGTATCTGTCGTGCTCTACCATTGAGCTACTGCCGCATTCCCGCGACAGATGGGACTCGAACCCATAACAACGCGATCCCTGAATCGAAGTAACCGTTCCCTGCGCATCGGGGTTATTTACTTTCTATTATCACTATAAAACAGCCATTTGTCAAGCTTTCCTAAATGGCCGATAGTGTAACTTTACTTGGGGGATGCAACAATGGACAGCCCTCCCCTCTTATAT
>OFGA01002540.1_pt1 | contig 11159 bp, 8 predicted proteins | sample 1521471 | NCBI WGS metagenome assembly OFGA01 (sample SAMEA3504086, study PRJEB24116) | mouse gut metagenome | biome: mouse gut; feature: mouse-associated habitat; material: faeces | place: Denmark | collected 2011
CTGCGGCGGCCTGACTTTGGCATCCGTGCAGGACGACGCGCCGTATTCCTATGAAAACGGAACTCCCCTGCGAAACTACGACAATTCCTTCCGCGGTTTTACTACACTGCGGGAAGCGATCACCCACTCGATCAATATCGTTACGGTAAAAACACTGACAGAAATCGGAACGGATTTAGGATACAGCTATCTGCAAGATTTTCGTTTTTCTACCTTAGTTGACGACGACAACAATCAGGCGCTCGCATTAGGCGGCATTACCAAAGGCGTGACAAATCTGGAACTGACGGCGGCTTATGCAGCCATTGCAAACAAAGGAACTTATATCAAACCCAGATTTTATACGAAAATCCTTGACCACGACGGAAATATTCTGATTGACAATACCCCGCAGACACACGGTGTATTAAAAGATTCCACCGCATGGCTTTTGACAAACGCCATGCAGGACGTTGTGACCAAGGGAACCGGGGCATCCGTTAATTTCGGAAATATGGCGATTGCCGGAAAAACCGGAACGACCACAAAAAACAGAGACGCTTTATTTGCCGGTTTTACTCCTTATTATACCTGTGTCGTCTGGGGAGGCTACGACGATAATACGCCGCAGGCTGCCGGTACGACTTCTTATCCGAAAGCAATTTGGAAAGCCGTCATGCGGCGTATCCATGAAAATCTGGAATATAAAGATTTTACCATGCCGGATGATATTACAACCGCAACGGTCTGCAAAAAGTCGGGCAAACTTGTCGTCGCCGGTTTATGCGACTCCGATCCGCGCGGCAGCATGGTAACGACCGAATACTTTGCGGAAGGAAGCGTACCGACCGAATACTGCGACCATCATGTCAACGTTACGATCTGTGCGGAATCCAGGATGCTGGCAACAGATTTTTGCCCGGAACGTACCGGCGGCGTCTACATCACCGGCGGTTCACCCGGCTCTGCCGACGGTCCGTACCTGCTGGCAGAAGGATCTGCGACGAATACATGCACAATCCATACCGCTCCGGTATCGGTTGAAGCGCCGCCTCCTGACATACAGGAGCCAATCAAAGATTCGGAGAAAGAAAACAAAAAAGATAAAGAAAAAGACAGCACGAAAAAAAGACATTAAATGCAAAGGATCTGCCGCAAACTACGGCAGATCCTTTCTTCTTTTGCTCTGTATACAGGCTGCCGGTCACAATCGAACGGCACGTTTAATGAAACCGCACAACACCGGTCCGATCCAGGGCGATCATCAGGGCCGGGATAAATATCAGCTGTAAAATAATTCCAGGAACCGCATTGACACATGCCCCCGCAAGAAACATCTGCCAGGTAAACGGTTCATGGATAAAACCCATCATCAAAATACGGACAACCGCCCAAACAAGCCTCCCGCATAACATCGCTGCAAACAAGGAACGATACAATGCCACAATACATTTCCACCTGGAACGGTTATAAAGAAATCCCACAACAATGCCGTACGCCGCCATTTCAAACGCCATTGCCAATCCGTTCGGCATCGGCGGCATTCCAAACAGCAAATAGCGAATGATCGGAAGCAGACATCCTATAACGCCGCCATACTGCCAGCCGCAGACAAGACCGCACACAAGCACAGGCAGATGCATCGGTAAAAGCATATTGCCGATCCGCGGAATCTGCCCGGTAAAAAACGGGAGTACAAGTCCGACCGCAAGCAGCATGGCTGACATGACAAGATTCTGTGTGGAAGTTCTGATATTTGTCTGTTCCATACGTTCTATCTCCTTTCATCAAAAAAATCACTGGTATCTATCTGCCAACGGCAGTTCTCTTCGACTGCATAACGCCCGATATACCGTTCCTCCATCGGTATCCACAGCTTCTGAAACACCGACGCATAACTTCCTTCCCGTATCTGCAGTCTTTGCATCTGCTCTTCTTTTTCACAGGTTAAAAAAATAGTTTGATCATAAAAATCCAAAAGCTTAGGATGCTGAGAATAGCTGCCTTCTATCACCGTCAGTTTTTGATGCGGCAGAAACACAGGGTCGGTCAGCTTCCCCTCCCTGCAGCAAAACGGACGATAGCACACATCCTGTTTGGATTTGACCTTTGCAAGCACTTCTGATCTGATCCGTTCAAAATCCATATTTCCGCCGCAGGTATGTTCCCAATCTCTGCAGCGTTTCTCCGGCGAAAGATAAAAATCATCCGTATGAATGACATTGCAGCAAAACAACGTCTTGATCAGTCCTGCCAAACGGCTCTTACCGCTGCCGCACCTGCCGTCAATGGAAATGACAACCGCCTCTTTTTTATCCAGAAGCTGCGCGATCTCTGTGAATAAGGGAAAGTACCCTGCGTAAGCTTTTTGAAGCAGGCGATAGTGGGGACGGTATGCACTGCGGTACGCTTCACTGTGATGCACCACAGGATAGCCCTGCCTGTTCCATCGGTCTATCCACGCATCCATACCCGGAATCTGCAGCTTTAGAAGGCAGTCCGTTTTCTTTTTCATTCCTTCTGTCGAACCGCGGCACTCCTCTGCCGTCAAAATAAGCAGTTTTGCAAAAATCTTCTTTTCTTGTTCCGACCATCCGGCAGATAGCGGAACACGGCAGAAACCGCCGCCGATCTCTTCCGGATCTTCGGGACAAACATATGCCGGCAAACGCCCGCATTCCTCTTCCAGAGCAGAAAAAACCTCATCTATACGACCTGCGAGATGTTTTGGCCCGTATTCGCTTTGAAACGCCAGTTTTCCGTAATCCTGCGGCTGCATCAAAGGATACCGCGCCCTGTGGTCTCTGACAATCTGCAAAAATGATGCATACATGTTCTGTTCTCCCTATGTTCCAAAGAAACTGCGCCCATTTGCTACATACCGATTGTAAACAAATGGGCGCAGAAACGCAATCTTTAATTTTAATTATCAGCCGGAAATTTCTCCGCGCCGGACTCCTCCATTGCCGGAAAGCTTACCAGCACTTTAAACAAATCCCCGTCTACCGTTACCGTGAATTCCCCGCCCTGGGCTTCCGTAAAGCTCTTCGCGATGGCAAGGCCCAGGCCGCTGCCCTCCGTGTTCCGGGAGGCGTCCCCCCGCACGAACCGTTCCGTCAGCTCCGAGGAATCCACCGTTATCTCCTGGGCGGAGATGTTCTTCAAGGTGATGATGACCGTGTCCCCTATGCGGAAGCCGTTCACATAGACCCTGGTGCCCGGCAGGGCGTATTTCGCAATGTTGCCGAAGAGGTTCTCATAGATGCGGTAGGTCTTCTGGCTGTCAAGAGGCAGTATCACCTTCTCCTCCGTCAGGTTCATCCGCACGTCCAGCCCTGCCTCCCCCAGCTTATCCGACATCTCGAATGCCACCTGCTTCAGCAAGTTCATGATGTCCAGGTCCATGATGTTCAGCGTGATGTTCTGGGAGCTGGCCTTGCTGAACTCGAACAGATCCTCTATCAGGCTCTTGAGCCTCAGGGACTTCCGCTCCAGCGTGTTCAGGTACTCTTCCCGCTGTTCCGGGGTAATGTCCTTCTCCTTCAGCAGGTTGATGTAGGTGATGATTGCAGTCAGCGGCGTCTTTAAATCGTGGGACATGTTCGTCACCAGCTCCACCTTCATCCGCTGGCTCTTCACCTCCGTGTCCACGGCCTTCTGCAGCCCGTCCTGGATTTTGAACACCTGCTCCCGGAAGGGCTCGAAGATGCCCAAGTCCTCGGGAATGGACACGTTCAGGTTCCCCTCCGCGATCTCGTCCACAGCCTTCAGCAATATCCGGTAGCGCTTCTGCAGCTGGCTCACATATCGCCGCAGGATGATGTACAGCAGAACGGAGTAGACCACCACCACCGGGAAACCGCCTACCCAGAGGCTGCTTATCAGGAGCAGGATCACTGCGTTGGCAATCAGCAGCTTGACAATCGTCCAGTTTGCGTCCTTCGTCAGATCCATATGCGCCACCGCCTCATAAGCCCCCACCACCTTTCCTTTTATGAACGGGAAGAAACGGTATATCATGCTCCGCTGTCTGATATATCTCCACAGGCCCAGCTCCCGCAAAGCCCTGGCGCAGATGCCCGCATACCAGCAGCAGAACGCATACAGGGTGAGCGCCGCTATATTCAGCGCCATGGCCAGTACCTTGGCGCTGCTCAGGCCCAGATACTCCATAAACGCCCCCCCTGCCCTGCCGCTGGCCACATAGACGATTACGGAGAGAATCGCACTGCCGCTGGCCATCAGGCAGAATCCCACACAGACAAGGAATTCCAGCGAGACCGCGCAGGCCTTCTCCTCCATCCAGGGCTTTCCGGTCCCCGGCATGGGCAGGAACATCCCCAGCAGCGCCAGCCCTGCTATGCAAAGACCCAGAATTTCCCCCAGGCCGAAGCTGTAATAAGCATCGGCGGAAAAGTTGTGATAGCTGGACGTGGCATAGAATTGGACTTCCGTGTCATAGGCCAATCCGTTGACCAGCCTGCCCACGTACAGGCCCTGGGACTTCTCCTTTCTGGCCTCCCATTCCTCTGTGGAAATGGCGTAAGTCACTGTACAGCCCGCGGGCCCCTTCATCCGCCCGTATCTGCCGAAGGTATCCATGGCCTCGGCCAGCTGGCCCTGGATGAAATTCGCCCTGACAGCCTCATTGGCCAGCTTTCTGATCTGGCTCGCGTCCTTGCCGCAGATATCGTCCCCGATGGTCACATACCCTGCGTCGTCGAAGCGGAAGCTGAGCTGGAAATACTGGGCCTCAGTGCTTCTGTTCCTGTCGTCCACGGACATGTTCGTCACATATTTCCCCGTGGCATGGTCCTCGATGATATAGTCGTAGCAACTGTTCAGGTCCGCGAAATTCGTCTCCAGAACGCCGAAGTATTCCTCCAGCATCTGCATTTCGTATTCCAGTTCATGGGAGTCTGTCCGGCCAATGTCGTAAACCTCCTGGCCGCCCGTGTAAGCCTCCAGCTCCTTTTCGTCCAGAATGCCCTCCTGTATATAGGCCTGCAGCTCCTCCCGGTTCAGATAACCTTCCAGGATGGCCTCCTGCATGGATATCCCCGTCAGCTCCTCCCGGGCGTCGTACCCATCCTGCGCCATATCCGCCAGCAGGTCCAGCAGATCCCTGTACTCCTGTCTCCGCTCCCTGTCCAGAAGCCACAGATGCCCCTCCTCCGTCTCCAGATAGATGTCCGTATAGTCCAGGAACTCCTCGCTCCGGGCATTGCACAGGTCGCGGTACAGCAGATAGCAGTTCTGGTAGAGCCAGGCGATGTTGTCTGCGGTCTCCAGGGGATTTTTCTCGAATTTCTCCGCCCTGGAGCGGAAGATGCCATAGAAGCAGCTGAATACCACCGCAAAGGCCAGGCTTACCAGAATCCCCCTGTAAATCCAGGGCGCATCGTGGCGCAGCCTCTTCAGGCCTCTGCGCTTTCTGCCGTCATTTCCGGAAGCCGTGTATGGCTGCTCCGCCGGTTCCGTCTGCTTCTTTTTCTGTCTAAACAATCCCATAGCGCCCTCCTGCTATCTTTGCCCCATCAACCAAACGTCCGTTCTCCGCATGCTCCATGCTTCGTCCGGCAACCAGCCATCATCGTCCACGCCTGAAAAATTCCTGCCATCCGCCTACCCCGCTCCCGCAGGCGGCTTACTGTCTGTCGATTTTGTAGCCCACGCCCCACACTACCTTCAGATACTTGGGATTCTTCGGGTCGATTTCGATTTTCTCCCGGATGTTGCGCACATGTACCATGATGGTGTCCGTGTTCACGGCCTTCTCGTTCCAGATGCGCTCATAAATCTCGTCCGCGGAGAAGACCCTGCCGGGGTTCTTGATCAGGAGCTGCACGATTTTGAATTCCATGGGCGTCAGCTTCACAGGCTCCCCGTCCACGCTCACCTCCACTGTGTCCTCGTTCAGCTCCAGGCCGCCTATGGTATAGATATGGTCTTTGTTCCCGTCCTCCTTCAGGGCGGACAGGTACTTGGAATACCTGCGCAGATGGGAATTGACCCTGGCCAGGAGCTCCAACGGCGTGAAGGGCTTGGTCACGTAGTCGTCCGCCCCCATGTTCAGGCCCATAATCTTGTCTACCTCTTCGGACTTGGCGGAGAGCATGATGACGGGGAACTCATATTCCTTTGAGCGCAGCTTCATCAGCATGGTGACCCCGTCCATCACGGGCATCATGATGTCCACGATGGCAAGGTGTATCTCCTCCCGCTCCACTACCTTCAGGCCCTCCGCGCCGTTGGCGGCCTCATATACCTCATATCCCTGATTCCTCAGGTAGATTTCGATGCCCTCCCGAATCTCCTTGTCGTCTTCGACCACCAATACGTGATACTTCTGTTCCATTGTTGTCCCTCCGGTTTTCATCGCGGACTCCGGCAGCCTGTGAATGCCCTGTGTCTGCTTTCATCAGGGAAGAGCTCCCACGCAATCCGAATCAAGACCGAATCAGGACTCCGAAGGAGCGTCAGCCCTCCAGCAGCAGCCGGATGTTCCGCTTTTTCTGTATCGCGTTTTCCGCAATAACACTATTATAATAATGAACCGCTTTTAACGCAACAGCTTCTTCCCGGTAGAGGGCAGCTTTTTGCAGGGCGTTCTCCGACATCTGGCTGCAGCAGGCGTTTCTGTAGGGCATTTCCTCCATGCCGCAGCCGCAAGCCTCCTTCAGGAATTCCGTCACCCTGGCCGCGTACTCTTCCGTATCCTCTCCGGTGAGGATACCGTTCACTCCATCGTCTACCAGATCCTCCACCCCCGAAGCTTTCACAGCAATCACAGGGGTCGCCCCGGCAAAGGCTTCCAGCACCACGATTCCCTGGGTCTCCGTCTTGGACGCGAAGAGGAAGCCGTCCGCCGCCTTGAAATACGCGGCAATCCGTTCATTGGGAATCGTCCCTGTAAAGACTATGTCCTCCTGGAGCCCCAGCATCCGGCTGCGCTCCTCCAGGGCTTTTTTGTCCGGCCCGTCCCCAATCATCAGCATCCGGAAAGGCTTTCTGTAGAGGGCCTTCACCCGGGCCAGGCTTTCCAGCAGGAAAGAGACGTTCTTCTCGCTGGCCATCCTGGATACTGTCAGGAGCAGCGGCATATGCTCCGCGCCGTAGAGCCTGCGGATTTCTGCCGCCGCCTCCTGGCTTACGTTGAAATTCGCCTGCTCGATGCCCGTGGGCAGGATGCCTGTATTCTCTACGGGCACATGGCATATGTCGGTAAGGTAGTCCTGCATGCCCGCAGTGGGCGCGAAGACGAAATCGCAGCGCTTCAGGAAGCCGTGCAGGTAAAGGGGCATGATTCTGTCCAGCTTACAGATTCCCTTTGTATAGCAGCTGGCGTACTGTTCATATCTGGTGTGGTAGGTAAACACCAGCGGGATATGGAACTTGCGGGACAGATGCACTGCCGTCCGTCCGATGAGCATGGGGTGGTGCACATGGATGATGTCGAACGCCTTTCTGCGGAATTCCTTTTCTATCCTTATGTCAAAGGGGTTGGGGAGGACGATTCCCCCGATGAAGTGTTTCATGCAGGTGGCGTAGCGGAAGACGTTCGCTTCTTCCATGGAATCCCCCTCTTCCATTTCCCGCTGTTCCTGATATGTAGGCGCGAAGATCGTCACTTCGTGCCCCAGGGACTCCAATCCTCTGGCCAGCCGTTCTATGGAGATGGGCACGCCGCCCATGATCGGCTTGTAGTTGTTTGTCATTAATGCAATCCTCATCTGTCATACCAGCCTTTCCTCAAAAATCCGCTTTAAGCTATTCCAAATACCTGAAAAATTTTCTCACCCATCAGATAGCCTGCCCCCACGAACACGAAATTCCAGATCAGGATGCCGCAGGCGGAGCTGATGACGTATTTCGTCAGGTTCATTTTGATGACGCCTGCAGGGATGGATACGATGGTGCGGATCATGGGAATCAGCTTCCCCAGGAACACGCCGACGCAGCCCTTCCGCCTGATCCATTCCAGGTTCCTCTCCAGGGCCTCCTTCTGCTTGGGAAACCTCCTGGTATAGGCGTTCAGGAACAGCTCGCCGCCCTTGCGCCCCAATACATACAGGGCCAGGCTCCCCGCAAGGCCCGCCGCCAGGGTGATCGCCATCACCCAGAAGAAATTGATGTTCCCTCTGGCCGCCATGATGCCGGACAGAGGCATGATGATGCCCGCCGGAAAGCCCGGCAGGTTCAGATACTCCAGGAACACGATCACGAATATGGCGATGGCTCCGTATCTGGTGAAATAATAGGTGATTGATGATAAGTCCATTTTCTTTCCTCCCTCTTCTCCCGGCAATGGCTTCCCGGTGCATGCCTTGCTATTGTTAGGGATAGTATATGGAGAAAAAATAAATTGCAGACGCAGGGTTTTCTCAAGAATTTCTAAAGAAATAGCAAGAAAATGCAGAATGAATCTTAGGGAAAATATATCAATCCCCTGTGGCATCACGCCTGAACAGGGGATTGATTACTACATCATTATCTTATTCCGCCTCAAAGGCAAATATCCTCACCACTTCGCTGCCCCATGTCTCCAGCGGTTCCAGCACAAGACCGGTGCAGCCGGAGACGTCCACAGCATATTTTCTCAGGCGCAGATAATTCTTTTCCTCTTCAACTACTGTCCGTCTGCCTCCGTCCAGGCAGCAGGCCGTGATACGATATCTCTTCAGCATGGTAGTGGGCATATGGGACGGCACATAGCACAGCCGCCTGTTGTGGAACATATTGCGGTTCATGCTGTTTTCGGGGCGGGGCAAAGTGCGCCTGTTCAGGTCGCTGTCGAACACCAGACGTATCCGGCTTATATGACAGGGCGTTTCAAAAGTATATGTAATCCGATTCCCGATTTCCCCTGACCATGCATGCACCTCTTCTGCCCGATCCCGATCCGTGCCGTCCCGCAGGCATTCCAGCCCATGTCCTTCCCCCTCAAGGGCGGCGTTTTCACACAGCGTGCTGATTGGACGGCGGAAATGGGGCAGATAGCAGTCGTCATCCATCAGAAGCCTCTGCAGATAAGCGACATATCTTTCGGAAATGTCCTTTGGCAGACAATGCCGCGCCACCGCAATATATGCGACAGTGCCCACAGCCTGTCCCAGCATGGCGCATGTGCCCATAACGCGGCAGGAACTCAGCGCCGCATGGGAAACAGATATGTTCCGCCCCGCAAAAAAGAGATTAGGCACATCCCGGCTGTACAGACAGCGATAGGGTATCCCATAGGGGGAAGGGACGGTGTGGTAGATGGTGGGCTCCTCATCCGTGCGGAAGCCAGCCGGATGATGGTCGTCCATGCTCCATTCTGTATCGACTGTCAGGAAAAGGTCAAGGAAGCGGCAGGACGCCACCCCATTCTGGGCACCTGCTATGCCGGGGTGACGGAATATGTGTTTCCTCTGTATGCAATCTCCGGAAGGACATGGGGGTTCATATGTTTCAGCGGCTTCTCCCAGAATCCGGAAGCTTCCATGGAACGCGCATGCGCTGCCGCCGCCCGTTTCAAGATTCCGAAGGATAAACTGGTCCGTGCAGTCAACAGCCTGGACAGAGACATCCCCGATTTCGACACGCTGTCCGCCCAGGCCGCTCCCCTCCAGAACATGTTCACCCTGCTTTTCCATCTCATGAATCCGGAACATGATATAAGCGCCTCCAATCCCAAAGAGGCAATCTACCTGAAAATGAGCACCCATATGAATCATTCATACCGGAATCCTGATTTTTCCTTAAAGGAACTTGCCGATAAAATGAACCTGAATTATTCCTATGTGAGCCATATCTTCTCGAAGTACAGCAAGGCATCTTTCTCAAACCGCCTCCGCTCTCTCCGGATAGAGGCTGCCAAAAAGTATCTGGAATATACGGATGATACGGTCTCCATGATAGCCAGTGCGGTAGGCTTTAACGACTCCAATTATTTCTCCCATATATTCCTCACTGAGACAGGATTGACGCCTACGCAATGGAGGCACAGATATCTTGAACAAAAATAGTAATGAATTTCTTGGACACATTCATGTTATTTAATGTGATTTTTCTTTGTTAAACGCTTGATTTTTACACGAATATTTATTATACTTAGTTCACTACCAACTGGAGGACTACCTATGTATAGAAGAATCCTGGGCTTCCTGGAATCATGGAAGGGAAACGCGCACCGCAAGCCCCTTATCTTGCAGGGCGCAAGACAGGTGGGAAAAACCTACTCTATTTTAGAGTTTGGGCGTACCCACTACGAAAATGTGGCGTATTTCAATTTTGAGACCAATCCAAAACTGAATAAAACCTTTGAGGAAAATATCAGCCCGGACTATCTGATTCCGATTTTATCCCATATCGCAGGCCAGACTATCGTGAGGGAAAAAACGCTGATCGTATTTGACGAGGTGCAGCTCTGCGAACGGGCTTTGACGGCGTTGAAATATTTTTGCGAGGACGCTCCCGACTATCATATCATCGTGGCAGGCAGCTTGCTGGGCGTAGCCGTCAATCGGGCAAGGTTTTCATTTCCGGTGGGCAAGGTGGACATGAAGACGCTCTACCCTATGGATATGGAGGAATTTATGCTTGCCATGGGCGAAGAGGCCCTGGCAGAGCAGATCAAAAGATGCTTTGAGACAGATACGCCGATGCCCGCTGCCCTCCACGATGCGGCAATGCGAATCTACCGTCAGTACCTTGTGATAGGCGGTATGCCGGAGTGCGTCAAGCAGTTCGTGGAGACAAAAAATCATATCCTTGTCCGGCATACCCAGGACACCATCCTCGCAAGCTATCTCAATGATATGAGCAAATACAACAACCTGAATGAAATCAAGAAGACCAGACTTGCCTATGACAGCATTACCGTCCAGCTCTCGAAGAAGAATACCCGCTTCCAATATAAGCTGATCAAGAAGGGCGGACGGGCCTCTGAATTCGAAAATGCCATCGAATGGCTCTGCCTGTCTGGCATCGTCTCTCGGGTCTACAGGGTGGAGCAGGTCAAAAAGCCCCTGGAAAACTATCGCGATATTGACGCGTTCAAAATCTATGTGTCCGACTTGGGGCTGCTCTGTGCCAAGAAAGACCTGTCCGCCACCATGCAGACACAGATCTCCCTGCCCTTCATCTCCGCTGGTCCTGCTGGCCCGCTGCACTTCGACACCACGCTGACACGTGCA
>OFGA01002542.1_pt1 | contig 11156 bp, 9 predicted proteins | sample 1521471 | NCBI WGS metagenome assembly OFGA01 (sample SAMEA3504086, study PRJEB24116) | mouse gut metagenome | biome: mouse gut; feature: mouse-associated habitat; material: faeces | place: Denmark | collected 2011
CGCCTGGCGGGCCGCATGGCCATCCATGCTGTGAAAGTCGAAGACTTTCATAGTATACAATAACGGATAAGGGAGGAAAACATCATGAAGAAAAGTAAAGTAATGGCGCTGCTTTTGAGTGCGGCGATGGTTTTGGGCCTGACAGCCTGCGGGGGTGGAGATACCCAGACGTCTTCCGGCGATGCAGATGCGAAGCAGGTGGATTCCGCTGAGGGATCCGATGCGGCGGATTCCGGTGAGAGCGCGGAGGCCTCTTCTGAAAACACGGACGGAGAGAAGATTGTACTCAATTTCTATGAGCATTCCGATAATGAGAAGATTGCCAATCAGCAGGTGGAAGAGTACATGAAACTGCATCCGGAAGTACAGATCAACCTGTCCATTATCGCTAACGATGATTATGACGATAAGATCAAGGTTATGCTTGCAGGCGATGCGGATATCGATGTGTTGTGGGCACGCAGCGGTAATATCAGACAGATGGGTGTTGACGGTGCGCTGTTAAAGCTGAATGATCTGATCGATGCGAATGAGGTGGATTATTCTCTGTATGGTCCCATGGGCGATACCTGCAAGAATGGTGATGATATTTATGGTATGTGTGCAAAGAAGACATGCTGGCTGTTGTGGTACAATAAGGATCTGTTTGATGCGGCCGGTGTAGATTTACCGACAGATATTACGTGGGATGGATTTGCTGATCTGTGCCAGGAGCTGACGACGGATGAGTTAAAAGGCGGTCTTACCGTAAACTGGACTTACCTGATCGGTGCGCAGACAAGGGGCGAATATCTGACCGACGATGACCTGACCTATACAAGAAAATATGCGGAATTCTTACATAGAATCTGGGTGGAGGACGAATCGAATTACAGTCTGGAAGAGATGAGCGGATCTTTTGACGTAAATGGTGTTTTTGCAGAAGGAAATACCTATATGATGATCAACGGCGACTGGAATTTCCTGCTGTTCCCGGATTCCAATCCGGAATTTGAATGGGGTGCCCTGCCACTGCCTCATTTCGAGGATCAGGAAGTAAATGCTTCCATGGGCAGCACGGATGCACTCTGCATCAATGCTAAGAGTAAAAATGCGGAAGCGGCATTTGATTTCATCAAGTTCTGTACCTATTCGGATGAAGGTGCGGCGATTCTGGCGCAGAACGCAACAGTATCCGCATATCCCAGCGAGGGGGCACTTGATGTTTATAATCAGTACGTAGATGTTCCCGGAACAGAATATGTATTCTCATCTGTCTGCAGCCCGGAGGATGGTTCCCATCCCAACTACTCTGAGATCAAGGATGCTTATAGTGCAGAAGTACAGGAATATCTTCTTGATAACTGCACTTACGATGAGTGCATGGAGAACTTCCTGCAAAGAAGAGAAGAGATACTTGCCAAATAATATTTTAAGCTGTCCGGTGTTCAGACATAGGCTATCCGAATGCCGGGCAGTTTTTTATGGTATAAGTTATTTTTCAGATTCTACGAGACTGCAAAGCAGTTCTCGCAAAGATAAGAAAGGAGATGCTCATGAAAGGAAATAAAGAAAAAAAGGCAATTCCCAGAGCGAACAGCCGTCTGAACAGAAGAGAGTGGCTGGCGGGATATCTGTTCCTGCTTCCCAACTTTATCGGGTTTCTGATCTTTACGGCGGTCCCGGTTGTCATGGGTTTCTATATCAGTCTTACGGATTACAGCGGATATGGAGAGAAAACATTCGTAGGACTTGCCAATTATGCGAAAATGTTCCAGGACAGTGATTTCAAAATTGCGCTGCAGAACAATCTGATCTACTCGCTGACGAGTGTGCCGCTGACTATTTTGTTTGCGCTGCTTCTGGCGCTTGCCCTGAACCGTAAACTGTATGGAGGGAAACTGTTCCAGACCGTTTACTTTTTTCCCAATCTGACATCCATGGTGGCGGTGGGGTGTGTATGGCTTCAGATGTTTAATTCAAAAAAAGGGCCTGTCAACCAGATGCTGACCGGACTTTTTGGCGTGGACAAGCCTCCAAAGTGGTTTATGGGAACATCGACAGCGCTGATGACAGTGGTGATCGTGGTAGTCTGGAAACAGGCGGGGTATTATATGGTCATGTTCATGGGTGGTTTGAAAAATATTCCGGCTCATCTGTATGAGGCGGCGAAGATTGACGGAGCCGGTCCGTGGCAGTGCTTTAAGAATGTGACGTGGCCCATGCTTTCTCCCACAACATTTATGGTAACGATTCTGACATTCATTGCTTCTTTCCAGGTGTTTGATATTATCAATGTCACCACCGAGGGAGGACCGGGGCGGTCTACAGAGGTGCTTGTTATGAGAATCTACAAGGAAGCTTTCAAGTATGCCAGAATGGGATACGGCTCCGCAATCGGTTACTTTTTGTTCTTTATTATCTTTGTCATTACGCTGATCCAATGGAGAGGGCAGCGCAAATGGGTTGTAGAGTAGGAGGGGCATATGAAGAAAAAAACAGAAGCCGGGAAAATCATTCTCTTTCTTGTCTGTTGTCTGGTGGCGATTATCATGGTGATTCCTTTTATCTGGATGTTAAGTGCTTCCTTTAAGCTGAAAAATGAGATTTTCAGCGTGCCCATCCGGTGGATACCGGAAGTATTTCATGCGGACAACTATGAGACTATTATGCAGAAAATCAATTTTCCGCGGTACTTTTTTAATACGGCCAAGGTTACCATTATTATTACGCTGCTGCAGCTTTTGACCTGCTCCATGGCGGCCTATGCCTTTTCCAAGCTGCGTTTCCCGGGGCGGGACACTATCTTTCTGGCATATCTGGGAACGATGATGGTGCCGTGGCATGCGATCATGATCCCGCAGTTTATCGTGATTCAGAAGCTGCATCTGTATGACAATCATTTGTCATTGATCTTGACGGGGGCATTCAGCGCCTTTGGGGTGTTTGTGCTCCGACAGAATATGCTGTCGATTCCGGACAGTCTGAATGAGGCGGCGAAAATCGACGGCTGCGGACCCGTGGGAATCTACTGGCGGATCATCCTGCCGCTGACGAAGACGGGTCTGGCGACACTGACGGTATTGACGTTTAACAATGTGTGGAATGATTATATGGGCCCGATGATCTATCTGGATAAGGATACGAACCGGACGATCCAGCTGGGTCTGGCGACATTCAAAAGGCAGTTCGATACGGACTACGGAGCGATCATGGCCGGCACGGTGATCTCGCTGATTCCGGTGGTCATCATCTATATCGTGGCGCAGAAATATATTGTAGACGGCATTGCCTATTCGGGTGTAAAGGGGTAAGAGAACGGAAGTTCCGGAATGATTTGTAATGCTTGGGGAATTGGAAAGTGAGGGCTGCGCATGAGAGAGTTTGTGAAGGTGAGGGGGAAGAAATTTTATAAAGGCGATGAGGAGATCCTGTTTAAGGGGATTGGCATCGGTTCGTGGCTGAACCTGGAACATTTTATGATGGGACTGCCGGGGAATGATTTTCAGATCAGGCAGTCCTTCACGGATGTTTATGGAAAAAAGGGTGCGGATCGTTTCTTCGACACGCTTGTGAAAGAGTTTGTGTCGGAAGCGGATTTTTGCTTTATGAAGGAGCTGGGGATCAACCTGGTCAGAGTTCCGTTTAATTACCGGCTGTTTATGGACGACGAGAAACCTGGGGAGTGGAGACAGACGGGATTCGATTACTTCGATTACCTGTTTCGGCTGGCGGAGCAATATGAAATCTATGTGCTGCCGGATCTGCATGCGGTGCCGGGCGGGCAGAATCCGGACTGGCACAGTGACAACGGGACGGGGTATACGCTTTTCTGGCAGTATGGTATTTTCAGGCAGCAGATGGTCATGCTGTGGAAGGAGATTGCTGCGCGTTATCGGGATGAGGTGTATCTGCTGGGATATGATATTTTGAATGAACCCTTTATCATACCTGACCGGATCGATACCGGTGAGGGGGAAGATATGGCCACGGGATTTGTTTCCGCACAGGCGAGTGATTTCCTGCCGGACTTCTATGCGCAGGTGACGGAAGCCATACGCAGCGTGGACAGAGAACACATCATATTTGTGGAGGGGGATCATTTTGCTTCGGATTTCGACTGTCTGCGGGGTATTACGGATGAGCAGACAGCGCTGACCTTCCATTATTATCCAACGGTGTGGTACGATGATCTATATGATAAGGAGTATGACAGACGGGAACGGGAGCAGAAATTTGAGGAAGTATTCTGCAGGCTGATCCGGATCCGTGAGGAGTTTGGGCGGCCGATCCTGTGTGGCGAGGCAGGCTATGAGATTGCCACAAACGGTATGGAAGACACGCTGCCGCTGATTGAACTGACCTTCCGGCTTTTTCAGAAATATGCGGTTTCCTTTACACTGTGGTCGTATAAGGACGCCTGTTTCATGGGACTGGTTTATCCGAAGCGGGATTCGGCGTGGATGCAGCTGGCCGATAAGATCAGGGTAAGATGGGATCATCATCGGGCGGAGAGACAGGCGGCGAAGGGGATGGAAACGCTGCTTGCCGGAGAATATCCGGAAGCCGGAAGAGAAGACAGATATGTATTGGCGTTTCGCCAGAGAGCGCTTTTATATCCGTTAGAACAGAAATACATTCTGAAGCCGCTGCTTGCAATGTATCCGGAGGAGGAAATGCTGAGGCTGCCGGAAGCTTTTCGGTTTGAGAACTGTGGATACCATGAGGAATTTGCCAGAGTGTATAGAGAATTCACATTTTGAAAGGGAGGAGCCGCAATGCAGAATGACTTTTTGAGGGATGAGAAGGGGAACCCTTTTATGCCGGTGGGGGTACAGGCACACAATTCTTCCACGGGCACTCCGCTGATTAAAAAGGCGGTCAGGGTAGTAAAGGCGTATGGAGGAAACTGCCTGGAAGCGCCGGTCTACTGGTATCGGCTGGAGCCGGAGGAAGGACAGTACGACATGAGCCTGGTACGGGGGCTGATTGACGAGACCAGGGAGGCTGGGTTAAGGCTGATCATCCTGTGGTTTGCTACCAGCAAGAACGGACATCCGAATTATGCGCCGGAATATATCAAACGGGATCCGGGCCGGTATCTTTTGGCGAAAGGACCGGACGGAGCACCGGTGGCCTCGCTGTCACCTCACTGCAGAGAGACGCTGGAGCGTGACAGGATGGCGTTTGAGAAGCTGATGCTGTTCTTAAAAGAGTACGACGGGGATAAGCGGACGGTGCTTGCGGTGCAGATTGAGAATGAGATGGGGTATGCCAATACGGATATGGATTATTCGGAGTATGTGTTGGCGGAGTATCAGAAAGAGGTGCCAGAGTGCCTTACAGGTGTCCGACTGGAAGACAGTGGTGTGGAGGACCTGCGGGAGGGGGAGATGTCCCCCTGGAAAAGAAAGTTCGGCAGACATTCTCATGAGGCTTTTTCTGCATGGCATCATGCGAGATATATTGACAGCATCGCGCAGGCGGGAAAGCAGATCTATGACCTGCCCATGCTCACCAATGTGATGATCGGGGAGACTGGCTATGAAGAACCGGGAAGATGCTATAACAGCGGCGCGGCTGTGGGGAGAGTGCTGGACATCTGGAAGGCGGGCGCTCCGCATCTGGATTTGATCGGGCCGGATATCTATAACCAGAACAGGCGGGAATATGTCAGGATCTGCGGACGATATGACAGGGAGGATAATCCGCTTTTTATACCCGAGTCGCCGCCTGGCGGAGAGGCGAACGCCATGAATGCGCTGCTTGCCGTGGCAGATTACGGTGCAGTGGGGATCTGTTGTTTTGGTGCGGAACATGCATTGGATGAAAACGGGAATCTGCTGGAGCAGTATCATGATATGGCGGTAACGATGAGGACGATCGCGGGAATGATCCCGCTGCTGGTCCGTTACAGAAAGACGGGAAAGATTCATGCTGTCGCTGAGGAAGAATTTGAGAGCAGCCGTTATATCAGGCTGGAGGAATATCATGTAGTAGCCCATTTCATGCACACGGAAACAATGAGACTGGGTTATACGCAGGAACCTTTAGACGAAATGGGCAAAGATAAGACGCAGATCAGAGGGCGTGCACTGCTCATACAGACCGGAGCACATGAATTCTTCGTGGGCGGAGCGGGGGTAGCTTTTGACTTTATCAGAAGGCCTGGGGAGGAGGATGAGAAGTGTTACAGCCACCTGTCGTCGAGGCAGTCCAGTCAGTTGAATTTCCTGAGTGTGGAAGAGGGCCATTTCGAGGGGAACCGGTGGGTGAAGGATATGGAACGAAACGGTGATGAGACGAACTTTTCTCAGTATGTGCTGGATGGACAGGTGATACGGATACGGCTGAATCCGGAGACGGGGATGCACTGATTCGGGAAGAGTGTGAAGCGGGACAGGGCTTTCATGTGCCTTGTACCTGCTTTTTGTTTTACGAGAAAATGGGTTTCAGGGATTCAAGTGTATAAAAGGCAGTGCGGCATCATAAACTGTTATAATTAAGAAAAGGAGAAGGCATGTGTTGCGGCAGCACATGCTCTTTTTGAACGATGTTGAATTATATCTGGGCTTTTATGATCCTGATCGGCGTGGTGTATGGAGCGATAACCGGAAAGATGGCGGAGGTGACCAATGCAGCGTTGGATTCTGCCGGGGACGCAGTATCGCTGTGTATTACGATGATCGGTGTGATGGCATTGTGGGTGGGACTTATGGAGATTGCGCAGAAGTCAGGCTTGATCGCGAAACTGACGCGGGGGATACAGCCATTTATACGGTTTCTGTTTCCGCGGATACCCGAGGGACATCCGGCCAGAGAATATATTGCGACCAATTTGATCGCTAATCTGCTGGGGCTGGGCTGGGCGTGTACGCCGGCAGGATTGAAGGCGATGGAGGAGCTGGCGAAATTGGAGGCGGAGCGGGGGAATCCGGGGTATGTTTCGGCAGGGAAAGGTATTTTTGAGGATGGAAAGAAAAAGGGGAACAAGGCAGGTAAGAATGGCAGTGAGCTGCCCGTTGATACAAGTGGAAAAAGTGGCAGAGTTGCAAGCAACGAGATGTGTACGTTTTTGATTTTGAATATATCTTCTTTGCAGTTGATTCCGGTGAATATGATTGCTTACAGGCAGCAGTATGGGAGTGTGAATCCGGCCGGGATTATCGCCCCGGCGATCGTGGCCACGTTTGTGAGTACGCTGACGGCGGTTGTGTATTGTAAAGTAAAAAATAGAAAGCAGAAATGATATTAACATTATTTAGACAAGGCATATAGTCTCTTTGTTGACGTATTTTGTGAGAGAAGATATAATTGTTTGAAACAGATGACAAATGAAAGGTATATAGGAAATGCTGATTGCAGATAAAAGAGATTATAGAAGAGGGTACGAAAAGCATTACCAGTCATATAAACGACTCAAAAGTGAAAATGCAGATATAAACAGTAGAAGATTACTATTGGTTTATAGTGTGGAATGCGGTTTGAAATATAAACTATTAGATAAATGGAACGAGGAAAATCCTCAAAAAATTTTGGAAGGCACTGATGATAATAAGATAAAAATTTTGAAATCCCATAATTTGGAGAAAATATTAAAAGAATTAGGACAGCAGGGAAATTTTAAATTTCCACGATTGGAAACTGTACATAGAGATATTGTACATGTAGAAAGTTATCATCAGTTTTACCGATACTGTATTAAAACACTGGTAAATCAATTTGACAAGGAAGAAAAGGTAGAGGACTTATTAAATGATATTGCTTGCTGGATTAAAGAAGGGATGAGAAGACAATGATGTTATATACATGGAAAGACATAGAAAGAGAGTTGTTGTTAAAGAAGACTAAGTGGAAGAGAGTGATTTCCGATACTGAAATATATACCGATGAAGTAATTATTCATTTAAAAGAAGGACAGGCAGAGACATCTGCCAAAAAAATATTAAGGGATATTTTTGGAGAAAAGTATGATGACGAGAAGATATTGTTGGATTTATCGGATGAATATTTAGATGTGTCTTTTGAAATAGATCAAAATGAGGAGAATGATAGTGTAACCACACCGCTTTTTAGGAATGTTTTGTACCAGAAGACAGCGTATTTTAATGAACTGATAGAAAAGGAATTGCCGGGAGTTCCCGTCCTTGCTTTTCATTCGTACAAGGGAGGGGTAGGACGTACATTATCTTTATTGGCTTTTATTAAAGCATGGTCTGAGCTAAACAAGATAGAGAATTCTCGAAAACTTCTTGTTATTGATGCTGATATTGAGGCACCGGGAATAACGTGGCTTACTATGAAGCATGAGGAAACAGCGTTTAGCTTTTTGGATCTTTTGGAAGTTACGCAGGAAAAGGATAATACGGATGAGATTATTGAATTGATTGCAGACAAAGTATCGGAATCAACTTTTAAAATAGAAACAGAAAGAGGAAGGGCAGAGCATATTGTCTTACCAACGTATAGATATGTGGAACAGTTACTTGATATGTATGCAAGCCCTGAAAGTCTTGCCATTAGTTATAATAAAAAATATATTTTAGCGGAAGTTTTATCAAAATTAGGAAAAAAAATAAATGCAGGGTTGGTGTTGATTGACTTGAGGGCGGGACTAAGCGAGTTTTCTGCGCCGATACTTTTTGATCCAAGAGTAAAAAAATATATTGTGTCATCAACATCTTATCAGTCTGTTAAAGGAACAGAAATACTTTTACAACAGTTGAATAAAGGTCTGCCATTGAATGAGAATTCCAAAATACCTGAAGTTTTATTGACTATGGTGCAAAATGGAATGAATACAGACGAAATCATTAGCGAATTAGTTGCTGTCTATCATCCCAATATAGTTGAAAGCGATGATTCTATAACGGATAATATAGTGACGGAGCTTCCATTTGCCAGTGAGCTTGTACACTTAGAAACATTGCCTAAAATTATGGCAAATTTAAGCGGCAGAGATTTCTACAAAAATATTTTTGAAATAGTTAAAAATAGTTATATGATTTCTCAAGAGACAAAGAGTGATAATTTAAAGGTATCAAGAAACAAAGTGATAAATAGAATTCACGAGTTTGCGGCAAACCAAATTACAGCAGAAGGGAATGGAACATTTGAAGTATTAATGACAGAGTCAATTCAGAATTTAATTAGAAAATTTAAAAATAATATTCCCAATACGGTAATCATGGGCGCGAAGGGATCTGGTAAAACATTTTTATATAGAGAAATATTAAGAGATCAATATTGGGAAATGTTTGTTGAACGTATGGGCAAAAATGAACCAGTATCGACAGGTCTGAGTAACGATAAATGTATACTGGTGGTTCCTCTTTTGGCTTCGGGAAATGCGGGAGGATTTCCCGAGGTAATTAAAAACGCCATAGCTAATTACAATAAATGTGTAATGAAAGGGGAAATTAGTAATTCAGTATATGTAGATAGTAAAGATATGCTGTTAACGCATGTAAGAAGGGATCATGATATTTTAGAATGGAAAGAAATATGGAAAAAAGTTATTTTAAATGCATTTGATAAAACATATCAGTCATTGGCGGAACTTGAGAAAGAAATGCAGTATAAGCACATAAAGATTGTATTTTTGTTAGATGGACTGGAGGAGATTTTTGAGCATACAATATCGTCAGAAAACGAAAAAAATGCAATTAGAGCATTATGTAGAGATTTAGTTGACGAAGTGAAAATAGCTTATCACAATGTGGGGCTTATGATTTTTATGAGAAAAGATATGGCGCGGGATGCATTGACAATTAATTATGAACAATTTTATTCTTTATACCGTGCCGTTGAATTGCAATGGTCTAATACTGAGGCATTAAGACTGGCAGCTTGGTTGACGAGTCGAGCGGTACCGGATTTTTATCGTGGAAATATACCAATTGAAACTGCTCCGGGAGAAATAATTGAAGAGACGCTTAATCGATTATGGGGAGTTAAACTAGGAAAGCCAACATCTAATGAAGCAAATTCTTCAAGATGGATTTTGGCGGCACTATCAGATTTTAATGGTCAGCTACAGGCGCGTGATATTATTAGATTTTTGGAGAAAGCAACTGACCATGTAGGCAAAGCAGTGTATGATGACAGATATTTGATGCCTACGGAAATCAGAAAAGCGGTTTCAGAATGTTCTAATGATAAGATTGGCGAAATAAGAGATGAAATTAAGGCATTGGGACCAATTTTTGATAAGTTAGAGCATGCATCGGAAGAAAAAAAGGTTTTACCATTTGCGGTGGATACTTTTAATCTTACTCAAGCGGAAGAAAAGATTATGAAACAGGAGGGTTATCTGAAAATAGATAATGACCGATATTATTTGCCTGAAATTATCAGGCATGCTTTAAAGTTTAAGTACGAAAAAGGTGCACGTCCCAAGGTACTGTCTTTGTTGCTGAAATAGGTATTGATTAAAACTTATCCATCCATGTAATTGGATAAATTGCATGGATGGTTTTTTCAAAACTTTCGTGTCATTAACTTGACACAAGGGGGGGGTGAAAGCGATGGAGGAACTGGCGAAGCTGGAGGAGGAACGGGGGACGCCGGGGTATGAGGCGGATGGGATTGCGGTAAACGGCGGTGTGGAAACGGCTGGCGGGAAGAAAGGGAAGCGGGAGAGAATTGCCAGCAATGAGATGTGTACGTTTTTGATTTTGAATATTTCATCTCTTCAATTGATTCCTGTGAATATGATTGCGTACCGGAGTCAGTATGGGAGTGTGAATCCGGCTGCTATTGTGGGACCGGCAATTGTGGCGACGATGGTGAGTACAGTTGTGGCGATAATATTTTGTAAAATAATGGATAGAGTGAGGTGATTTTCATTGAAAAAGATTGCAGAAGTGTTCATAATAGGATTATGAGCGTTATGACAGGTTATGGAAATCATTAGTGGATACAAAATCAAAATCTTTGATTAGAATTACTGTTAACGATAAAAAGCTGCCAACTCATACAGAGCAATGTCACAAAAAGACGGAAGAGATTATATATTTAATCTGGAAAGCAGAGCAATCCAGAAAACAATATATTGTCGGGCAGCTGATAAAGAACGGACAGTTTGAATTTCAATATGTAAAAGACGTTAAGGATGCAATTAATGATGGCTTTACACCTTTGCTGTGTTTTCCGGATATAAATAAGACATATACAGA
>OFGA01002543.1_pt1 | contig 11156 bp, 9 predicted proteins | sample 1521471 | NCBI WGS metagenome assembly OFGA01 (sample SAMEA3504086, study PRJEB24116) | mouse gut metagenome | biome: mouse gut; feature: mouse-associated habitat; material: faeces | place: Denmark | collected 2011
AGCTTAGACATGAATATCCTTGTAAAAAAAGTGTCAACCAATATTGACAATATCAGTTTCTTGTGTAGCTCAATTTTCCTGATTTATGCCTTTACCTTCCGAAAAAAAACTTATTTATATATTTTATCCTTATCTGGTATCCGTCTTATTCCATCACCCCAAAAATCCACAGTATGAATTTTAAGAAATTTAAGCGCTTAACAAGCGTAATGCTGTCTTTGACTATGGTCTTATCCACAAACATGGCCGGATTCGCAGCAGAAGTAGATGCATCGGCATTATTGGACGATGCATCTACACCCGCAATTGAAGCTGTCAGCGAGGAACCGATAGAAGAGTCTACAGACACGCAAGAACATGAGCACGACTTTTCGGTACTAATTAAAAACGTAAGGCCTGCCAATTGTGAAAAGGCAGGTGTTAGCCTCTACAAATGTAGCAGTTGTGAGACACAGGAATACATAGTAGACGATGCTCTTGGACATGATTTTGAAGGGGATGACGGCGAAATACTAGAAGAAGCAACCTGTACAAAAGAAGGATCTATCAAGTATACCTGCCAGAGGCAAGACTGCCCCAGCAAGGGAACCGTAACTGAACCAATCCCAATGCTTGAGCATCCCTGGAGCACACAGGAAACCCGGCAGGAACCAACCTGCCTGGAAGCTGGCGGCTATTATATTGAATGTAGCGTGTGCCATGCAAAGAAAGAAGGAAGCTGGCGTGAAGATGAATCAACAGAAGCCCTTGGCCATACATACGAGGATCCTGACGACGCAAGTTACACTCCAACAATAGAAGCAGCAACTTGTGGTGAAGAAGGAAGCAAAACATGGCATTGTACAAGGGAAGGCTGTACTTCCGAAGATAAGGTGGAAGTAATCCCAGCAACAGGCCTGCACAATTATCAGGCACAAGATATTCCCGCAACCTGTACAGAACCCAAAAAAGTTGGTTCAGAAGTATGTTCTGTATGCCAGGATATCCGGGGTGAATACCGCGAAGAAGGCGAGCCACTCGGACATGATGAGCAAGAAGAAATTACAACACCAGCTTCATGTACCCAAAATGGTACAAAAACCATTTCATGTTCAAGATGTGACTTCACAAAAACAGAATCTATTGAGGCTACCGGGCATACAGAGGAAACCATTCCTGCTGTGGAACCTACTTGTGGGACAGATGGAAGCACAGAAGGTGTAAAATGTTCTGTTTGCCAGGTCATTTTAACAGCGCCACAAGTAATCCCTGCCGAAACAAATAAACATGTATACGATGTTGCAGGCAGCTGCACAAACGTCATGCGTGAGGCAACCTGTACTGTAAATGGACTTGGCAAATTTACATGTACCGTATGTAAGAAGGCAACTTCCTATCAAGTTATCCCGGCACATCATGGATATGAAGATGCAAAGCATAATTTACTGAAAGAAGGGGAGGGCAACTTCACTCTTGCACATTCAAAAACCCCTACTTGTACAGAGGCCGGTACGGATACTTATACTTGTGGCGAATGCCAGGATACACACACAGAGCCAGTTGAAGCTACTGGGCATGATTTTGATGCAGAAGGATTTGATATAGAAACAGAAGGCGATCCTGACAATACACATCCATGTAAGCCAACTACTTACACATATACCTGTGCGAAATGCCAGAAAGAAACAACAACAAAAACAGTACCAGCATCAGCAGAGCATCAAAAAATAGACGTTTCAGAAGATGCAACCTGTACAGAACCTGCTAAAACAGGCTGGTCATGCTCCGTATGTGGGGATTCTGAATACCAGGATGTTGCGGGCAGCGTCCCGAATGGCCATGATTATGACACAAACAGAGATGGCCAGGTAGACGACGGGTTTGCAGAAGCACATCCGGATCAAGTAGATGCAACACATCCTGCAACTTGTCAAGAGAATGGCTATATAGTTTATACATGTAATTCATGCCAGGCAGGGGCAGATGAGGCTGCTAATATCGCTTCTGGGCATATTAAAAAAGAAACACTCCAAAAGCTTCCCCATACACCGGTTGACACCCCTGCAGAAGCTGACAAAATACCAGCAGACTGCCAGCATAATGCGCAGGAAAAAGTAAGGTGCAAAACCTGCTCTGATGTCATAGAAACAATAGACGTTTACCAGGAAATGCTTGATCAACTTATCAGCAGCGGACTGTCAGAAGAAGCAGCAAAAGAAGAGTGTAAAGACTTTGCAAAGACAGACCATAAGTGGATGTTGGAAGATAACGGTATTTTTAGGGAAGCAACCTGTACAGTCAATGGTATCGGGAAATATCAATGCGCCACATGTGATTTGACAAAAAATGAAATTATACCAGCCCATCATGCTTACACAGATGGCAATGGAAACATGCTGGATTATACAGAGGGCTGCGATTTTACTGTTGAAACAAAAACAGAAGCAACCTGTACAGCAAAAGGGATCGACACTTATACTTGTACCATATGTAAAGAAGGTACAGAAAACAAGAGCAAAGACGTACCCACTGATGCAAAAGGGCACGATTATGAGAGGGATAACAATTTTGATATTACTACTGAAGGAACCTCAGATAACCCAAATAACTACGCTTGTAAAGATACTACCTACACCTATGAATGTAAGGATTGCGCAACAGGCGTAGAAGGCCATGTAAAAACACAGACAGTTCCGGCTACAGGCCAGCACTCATGGGCAGATGACAACAAAAACGCAACTTGCACAGAACCCGCTCAAACAGGCCGAAAATGCAGCGTATGCCAAAAGTCTGAGTATACGGACGTAGAAGGAAGCACTCCAAATGGCCATGATTATGACAAGAACCGCGATGGTGAAATTGATGAAGATTGGGAAAGCAATGGGGCTACATATGCGGAAGTTACAGCAGCAGACTGTGAACAAGTAGGTACAGGGGTTTATACATGCCATTCTTGTAACAGTGAAAACGATGAAGCAGCCGATTTGGCTTCTGGGCACCTCAAAAAAGTAACCATTCCAAAACTGCCGCACACGCCGGTTAGTTCCATAGAGCCTGCAACCTGCCAGGGAAATGCAAAAGCGATTGAAACATGCAGTTCATGCAATCAGATCATCAACAGCACGGATCTTGTAGAGCTTCTTGGTGAAGAAGTTGCCGAAGCAGAAGGGTACATCCAGACAGATCATGTCCTGGAATTCCAAGAATCGTTCCGTGAAGCAACCTGTACATCAAACGGCATTGGACGATACAAATGCAAAACATGCGATTATACAGAAAACAAGATTATCCCGGGACATCACGCATATATGGATGAAAACGGGAAATTATTAGAAAGCGGCGAGGGCTTTACCGTTACCCATACTAAGGCTCCTAATTGTACTGAAAAAGGTACAGATACCTACACCTGTACCATTTGTCCGGAAGGTACAGAAGGAAAGGCCAAAGCTGTAGATGTAAATGCTACCGGGCATGATTTTGACCAACCTGGCTATGATTGGGAAAACAACGGTAGTGTAACAGAACAGCCATCATGTAAAGCAGGCGTAAAAACGTACACATGCCAAACATGTAATGCCGCTACTACAACAAAAGTAATTGATCCAACAGACGAGCATACTTATGTGGATGATTCCATTATTGAAGCAACCTGTACTACCCCAATACTGCTAGGTACAATATGCAGTGTATGCGGCGATGTTGACGGGGACCTGACAACTGTTGGTAAGCCGGCAGGCCATGAATATGATAAAGATTTAGATGGCAACGTGGATGAAGGGTTTGCAGAAGCACATCCGGATCAGGTTGCTGTAATCGACGCCCCATCCTGCCTTAAAGCAGGCCGTGGAACTTATACTTGCAGTATCTGCGAGGAAGACATAGAAGGGCACTCCATTGAAGCCCCCATCCCGGCTACTGGCCACGATTTGAAAGAAACATACACAGAGCCTACCTGCGAGGAAGGCGGAAAAGTAGTTGTAACATGCAACAATGATCCAGATGAAACATTTCCTCCTGTTGATTTGAGCGAGATCGATCCTCCACATAAAGCAGAGATGGAAGAGTTCGGCGCTATCCCGGCAACTTGCGTTGAAGGCGGAAAGCGTGCAGGTACAAGATGTAAATTATGTAAAAAAGTTTATACAGAACCACAGGATACCCCGGCAGATACCACAGATGCAGGCCATGATTGGGAAGAAAATATTGACGGTACAGTAGACGCCACCTGTACGACAGATGGCAAACAGTCCTACTCCTGTTCCCGTTGCGATGCAACAAAAATAGAACCTATCCCGGCAGCCCATCGATGGGGAAATGAATACTTTACAGAGAATGACGGTGCATGTATCCGGAAATGCAGCGTATGCCAGACTGTCGAAATATTAGTCATTATGCCAGGATTTGCATATTGCGGAACATGCGAAGATGCTGTTGAGCCAGAAATAATAAAAGGTACACCCGCAGAATGTGGGAAAGATGGCTTGACAGACGGGCAAAAATGCCCGACATGTGAAAGCATTCTGGAACAGCAGGAAACCATTCCGGCACTTACCCATTCCCTTACATGGAAGGTAACAAAAGAAGCTACTTGTGGTGAAGCAGGTTCTAAAGTACAACACTGCTCTCTTTGCAATGAAGATATCGGACAGCCTGAAGCAATACCGGCAACAGGGGAACATGATTATCAGGACGAACTAATCGATGCCACCTGCGAAACAAACGATATGATTAAATCAATTTGCAGCGTTTGTGCTAAAGAGAACCCAGATAAACCTACCCAGGAATTTGAAGGTACAGCTCTTGGCCATAATTTTGTCAATGGCGTATGTACAAACAACTGCGGTATTAAGCCAATTGCAACAACGACATCCGTAACGGCATATGTAGAGGGCACAAAGAGTAAAGTAAGGTTCAATGCAGATATCAAAGTAGCCGACAGTAATTATACGGTAGTCCGGAAAGGGCTCCTTTATGTGACTGCAGCTGGTTATAATGGAGATATTTTAACCGTAGAAGCAAATGAATCTAATCCGACCCTCGTAAAGAGCAAGGATGTTGATTTGTCAGATCCCTCTTTAAAAGGAGCCGCTATGACAATTACTGTCAGCGAAGCAAGTGCAGACAGGACACTTTACGGCAGGGCTTTTGTCGTTGTAACAGATAAAGACGGCGAGACAAAGACCTTTTACGGCGACATGGTTTCAGGAAGTTTTAACAGTCTTATAGAAAAGTAAAACTGGCTGTCTTGGCTGCTGCCAGCAGCCCGGAGGATTTTACTTAAGAACATGAAAGGTGGATGTATCAGTTATGAATAGAAAATTTCTAAAGTTTATCCCATGTGTTTTTTTGGCTCTTTCGCTGGCTGCCTGCAGCAGCACTAATACGCAGACACAGAGTACACCTAGCAATAACGATGTGGATACACAAGCGCCAGTTGAAAACAGTGAAAATAGTTCACAGGAAGCTATGCTTGGCCCGGATGCTACGGATCAGGAACTTCTGGATCTGTTGAGCGATGATCTTCATGTAGTTATGGATGATGATTATATTAAAATGGTTTCGGCCATTACGGAGAATACAGATGAATACGCTGGGCAAATATACCAGATAGAAGGTTCTTATACCGTAAATAACGGGACTCCCTACCTTACCCGTACCATCGTAGATGGGGAAGGCAAAACCCCTATGGGCTTGCCGTTAAAATATTTACCTGGGGAGCCAGAGGAAGGCTCCTGGGTGCGTATTACTGGGGTTGTCAACACAGGCGAGGTGAATGGGGAAACAGTAGCTGTCCTGGAAGTAGCTGTTTCAGAAATTTTAGAAGAACAAGGGCAGGCGGAAATCCAACTGCAATGAAAGGGGGAAATATGCCTATGATGAAATATGAAACACCGCAATCTGTAATCATCTGGTTTGAAGAAGAAGATATTATTACGGCTAGCGGATACGATGAAGGTTCCGAAGAAATATAAGTTTCGCATATCATAACAAAAGAACATCCTGGAGATTCTGTAAAAAGAATTCTCCAGGATGTTTGGATTTGTCAAGTAAACACTCCCTGTTTTTTAGATTCCTGACTCATTAGTGCCATTTACATATTCTGGTCTGTTTTCAATTTTCTCACTTCATCAACTGAAAGGCCAACAAATTCCGCAATTTTTTCAAGCGTTATTGTTCCATCTTCCAGCATTTTCTTTGCAACATTTATCATTCCCTCTTTCAAGGTCTGATTCCTCATTTCTTCCATAGCCCGGCACATAATTTCGATTCCCTCCTTGCTCTCTTTGAAAAATCTCACCCGATCAGCCAATGTTCTATAGTACATATCCGCTGCGTCTGTGCAGGAGAAATCATGCATTAACTTCCCGATTGGCGTATCGCTGCGGTAAGCGCCATTCTCTAGTAGATATGGGGATTACTCCCCATATCCCTATACAAAACCGTACGTGCGCTACTAACGCATACGGCTTTTCACTTTACATTCATAATAAATTAGATAAATTTATTTACAGTAAACAAACCCAATGTTTGTACTTTGCTGGTTAGTTAGTGATAAAAAAGTTGATCAAAACTATTGAAAGTACAAAATCTATGCTGTTTACTATAGTCACTTAGTACAATTAATAGGTTTCATTGTCTATGTATACCAAATCAATATTAAGTACATCGAGATTAAGGTACTCTGAGGCAAGGGCCTTTATGTCACTCAGTTCATTTACATCCATGGCCTTTTTCTTACCTACTACCATGATGCTGGAAAATGATACCTCATCACCGGAATCCTGTAAGAATACTGATATTTTCGTGATATTATCCCTGTCATAATCCAGCAGTTTTTGCTCCAATTCGTTTTGTTTTCTATGTCTTTGTATTTCGGCAGGGCTTGCATCTGTTGAAATCATGGCATTTGTCTGATATCCCTGTGGTGAATTTGTTAAAAAGCAAATCCCGGTCAAGAAAAGGCAAAAAAATGAAAGAAGTAATACTGTAAATTCTGGCTTTTTATAATTCAATATGGATTTTATGCGCTGTTTCACTCCTATTCCTCCAAATGTTAAAGGATAAACAATTGCAACTCTTTTTTTGAAGCTGCATGATAATAAAGACCTTGAATATGCCTTCTTTTCCGTCATACAAAAATTTTTGATTACTTTCTCATCACATGCTGACTCTATATCCCTGCAAAATAATGCAAATGAGATCCAGATCAGCGGATGAAACCAATATGTGATCAAAATGGAAAAAGCCATCATTTTCCATATATGGTCCTTACGCTGTAAATGTGCTTTTTCATGTGCAACTACATAACCCATATCCAGTTCATCTATTCCGGACGGTAAGTAAATGGCTGGGCAAAAAATCCCCCCTATAAAGGGTGAACGCACGTAATCACAGAGATAAATATTTTCCCGAAATAAAATAGCCTCTTTCAAATGCCCTCGCAACCGGAAATTCACAATTATTGTATAGAGCAGAAGTCCAAATACTCCACATATCCAAACAACACCTGATACAGGTACTAAAATATTTCCATAGTCGCCAGAATACCAATTTTCTGCGGATTCTAGCATTGCCATTCCTGTTGCGGTATTTGACTTATGATATAATTCCGACAAAATATTCGTTGACGCTGTGTCACCCGATGGAATTAAACCAAAAGAACTTTCAATTGAAAACGGGCAAATCAACCGGATCGCCACAAGTCCCCATAACAGACAAATGATCCACTTTGGTGTTTTCCGTGCAATCAATCTTAAAATGATTACTGCGGCAATCAGCCAATTTGCCGCAAGGCTCATATTGAGCAGCTTTAAAAAAACATTACCCATCCACATTTTCCTCTGCATCATCAATCATTTTTCTAATTTCATCAGCCTCTTCCGATGTCAAAGAACTATATTTGGTAAAAGCGGCAATAAAAGCGGGCAGAGAACCATTAAAAGCTTCATCTACATATTTTCGGCTTTGGTTAGCATAAAAATCCTGTCTCGAAATAACGGTGCGGATTACTCCCTTATCGTTCCGGAAAAGTCCTTTATCGCATAGTCTGCGTATTACTGTGTGCGTGGTGGTACGTTTCCAGTTAAATTCTACTGCAGAAAGTTTTACAAGTTCTGATGAATTAACAGGCTCATGCGCCCAAATCATATCCGCAAATTTTGCCTCAATAACACCTAATTGTATTTCTTGCATTATTATTTCCTCCATACAGGCTGCAAAGAGTTGTCTCATATATAGACTACCATATGTAGACTGTATGCGTCAAGCGCTAACCGACTACATATTTAAAATAGTTGCAAATAGGATATTCTTTTTGTAGAATATAGATAAAAATATTATTAAGATAGTAAGAAATATAACCGTTGATGAAGTATCAATTAATGGAGAAACTGAATTTTTAGAGGGAACTTCATATCGCCCGGATGCAGAGATAATAATTATATATCATACATTTCTAAAGTTTAAGTATTAAGACATAAATTGGCTTTTTGAAAGAATATCGAAAATAGAATACAATGTGAAATATTTTGATACACAAAATTACCATCGGAGGCGGACTTGTGAATAATAAAAAAATGGACATTATATTATTGAATAGGAACAGCAGGGACAGGAACGCGCAAAATATGGCTCAAAGATCATTGATTCTTTATCTGCATATCTTACAAAAGAATACGGAAGAGGATTTTCCAGAAGTAATGTTGCGGGAATGAGACAGTTCTACATGACTTATAAGGATAGAGAAGATGAAATTATCCAATCGCAGATTGGACAATTGGGGCAGGGAATTGAAATTGTCCGATCAGGAATTGGACAAATGGACATAGTGTATTCCAAATTGCCATTTAAACTGAGTTGGACGCATTATCAGGTACTTATGCGCATTGAAGATAAAGAAGAGAGAGATTTTTATGAGAAAGAAGCAATACATTCCGGTTGGAATGTATCTACTTTAAAAAGGCAGTATCATTCCAGCCTTTATGAAAGGCTTGCTTTAAGCAGGAATAAAGATGATGTAATGCGACTGGCAAATGAGGGTGCAATACCGCAAAAGCCGGAGGATATTTTACATTCGCCATATATTCTTGAGTTTGCCGGATTGGAGGATAAGGCATCTTACCATGAAAGTGATTTGGAATCGGCAGTCATTGATAAAATGCAGAAATTTTTGTTGGAATTGGGGAAAGGTTTTTTGTTTGAACAGCGTCAAAAGCGTTTTACGTTCCGTGACAAAAATTTTTATGTTGATTTAATTCTATATAACCGTTTATTGCGGTGTTATGTGCTTATAGACTTTAAGGTAGATGAGCTTACTCATCAGGATTTAGGGCAAATGCAGATGTATGTCAATTATTATGACCGTTATGAAAGAATAGAGGGAGAAAATCCAACAATCGGCATTCTGCTTTGCAAAAAAAGTGATGAGGCACTGGTTAACTTGACATTGCCGGAAGATGCCAATATTTATGCAAAAGAGTACGAATTATATTTGCCGGACAAAAAAATATTGCAACGAAAGTTAAAAGAATGGCTTGATGAAGAACATGACAAAAACAGTGAGGTATAGAAGTTCTTCTGATTAAATTTTAAGATTTTAAAAGACAAGTAACTATCCTGATTTTATAGTTATAAAACTGACAGTGACTGGTCATCCGGCGAGATCGAGTCGACTTCGGAAGAGATAAGTTTACGGGCTACTGCTATGCGCCACTCATTGATGCCTTAACGGATGACCGACAACAAATATATATACGAGGTCGCCGCTATTCAGCCCCGCCACTCACCTCCACGTGTTCTGTAGTGTGTCAGTCTTATAAAGAAATAATATCAGGAGAAAAATAAAATAGATAGCGGAAGTTCAATGCACCTGTTTCATGACGCATTGGTGTCTTTCGCAGAAAGACGGGTAATATATATGAAAAAATTCATTATGTTTTTGTTATTACTTGCTTGTGGTCTGGGTTTAACAGGTTGTTTCGGCAAAAGTGATAAAGCATATATTTCAAATATCAAGGAGATAAGTGGTCTTGTAACTGAAAAAGGATACACAGGGGAAGACTTTCAAGATAATTTATTGGGGAAAACCAGGAACGATATTATTATAGCATGGGGCAGCCCGGATGGGTCATTGTTTGGTTCATTTGGCGATGTGTGGTATTTAAGTGATGAAAGCAATAAACAAATCGTCGTATATTATGATAAGGATGGAGTTATTGAGCACATTTTACTCGAGGAACGTTATACGGATTCATCAATTGACGTTGAAGAAACAACTGAAAAATGGGATTTGATTCCTATGGTTATAGTTGACGATGCACTTTATTTAGATACTGGATATGCAAGGGAGGCAGATAAAAGACCTGATACATTCGAAGGAATGATCAACTTTGAGGTCGATAGAAGAGAAAAACCGACAGTCAATGACCAATCAAACTTTGGCACAGGATACGGATATCGATATGGTAAAACCGAAGGTATAATTGAAATATACATGAATGATAAATGGCAGGTATTTGCCACGGAAAAAATTATAGCAAGCGGTACGCTTATACTTGATGAACAATTGACAGAATAGTCGGGAACAGAGGAAAATGATCTTCCGTTCTGTGCAGGATATTACTGATCACTGATATGTGTTGGCAATAAGGGAGAGAAAGAGTATCCAACGGAAGATAATAATTTTTGGCAAATTATAAGGGGATGAGATACGCACCGGTATACCTATGACACCTTTGAAGAGATTTTTGGGGTGGGTGATTTATCTGGTCGGAAAATTATTGTCTAAAACAGTGGTAATCACTTATAAGAAATAAAGAGACTCTAATATTCCCATAGGTGCAAACTCTGAATGGTTTCCAGCGTTTCGCCTTGATAAAATTCTCCATCACACACAGCATAAGATACCATACCATGTCGGGCTGCGTTAGTAAGACATTCATTGATGTATGTGCCAACTAACACTTGACACATACATGGCGTGAAAAAGGATTGACTTTCTGCATAGGGTTTGATATACTTTCTACATTATAGTCGGGTAAACGCTTGTAACCATTCTAGTAGGCCATTGAAGGAATGGGATATATGCGTTTTATTTTTTATGTGAGGTGCTGATATGTTTCGAGAAATGCGAAGAAAACGGCAGGTATTGTCTAAGGAAGAAATTTCCTCCGTTCTTT
>OFGA01002550.1_pt1 | contig 11140 bp, 5 predicted proteins | sample 1521471 | NCBI WGS metagenome assembly OFGA01 (sample SAMEA3504086, study PRJEB24116) | mouse gut metagenome | biome: mouse gut; feature: mouse-associated habitat; material: faeces | place: Denmark | collected 2011
CCACGGCGATGGTCTCGCCGGGGTTCACATGGAGGCTCACATGGTGGAGGACCTCGCTGTCGTCCCGCTCGTAGGCGAAGGACACGTCCTCTACGTCGATGCGGCCCGCCACGGTCCCCAGCTCCAGAGCGCCGGGCTTGTCGTCCAGGTCGGGCTCCAGGCGCATGAGCTCCACGAAGCGGGTCAGGCCCGCGATGCCGTCGATGAGCATCTCAGAGAGGCTGGAGAGGCGGCGCATGGGGTTGATGAAGGTGCTGGTGTACAGGCTGAAGGTGATGAGGTCCATGTAGTTCATCTTGCCGTCCATGATGAGCCACCCGCCCACGGAGATCACCGCAACGGGCATGATGCAGGTGAAAAACTCCATGCAGCACATGAACCAGCTCATGGCCTTGTAGCGCTCCTTCTTGGCGCTCTTGAAGCGCTCGTTGGCGCTTTGGAACTTGGCCGCCTCCGCGTCCTCGTTGGTGAAGGCCTTGGCCGTGCGCATCCCGGAGATGCCGGATTCCACGTCCGCGTTGATGCTGGCCATGTTGGCCTTCACGTTCTTGGCGGCGCGGACCATACCAATCCGGTTGAGGTTGATGACCACCAGGAACACCGGGATCAAGATCAGCATCACCAGGGCAAGCCGCCACTGGATGGTGAACATGACGGCAATCGCGCCCACCAGGGTCACGCCGGAGATGAAGATGTCCTCCGGACCGTGGTGAGCCAGCTCTGTGATGTCGAAGAGCTCAGTGGTGATACGGCTCATGAGGTGGCCGGTGCGGTTTTTGTCGTAGAAGCCGAAGGACAGCGTTTGCAGGTGGTCAAAGAGGTCCTTGCGGATATCCGCCTCCACCAGCACGCCGAAGGTGTGGCCCCAGTAGGAGACCACGTACTGCAAAGCGGAGCGCAGGAGGTAGGCGGCCACCATGACCACCACCACGGCGAAGAACGCCTGATACCGGCTCTCCGGGATCAGATCGTACATGCACATCCGGGAGACATAGGGGAAGGCCAGGTCGATGAGGGAGATCATCAGCGCGCAGGCCATGTCCAGGAAGAAGAGTCCCAGATGGGGCTTGAAATAGCTGAGAAAGATGCTCAGCAGGCTCTTTTTTTGAAAGTCTTTGGCCGTCATGAAAGCTCCTCCAATATTTTTTCAAGTCTGTTCCCACCATTGTACCATATCCTCTTTTCCGATGCAACGGGGGGATTTTTAATTTTTTCCGCCAAACCGGGGCTTTGGGGCAGAAGGAGGCGGGCAGGAGCGCTTGTGCTCCTGCCCGCCTGGCTGCGGGGGCGATATCGTGCTTGAGCCGGTCAGTCGTCCTTCTTCTTCCTGCGGAAGCCGGTCAGGACAGCCGCCACACCTGTCAGGGACAGCCCGTTCAGGAGCGCCCACAAGCCCGTGAGGCTGGGGTCGCCGGTGGGCGGCGTCGCGTCCATGTTCGCCAGGGGAGTGTCCTCGTCCAGGATGTAGACCCACTCCTCCTTCTCCGGGTCCCAGACCTTCCGGTATGTCCTGGGGACGTCGTTCTCCCAGATCGTGATGACATCCGGGGAGTTGGGGTCGTTGGGGTCCGGCAGGACCGTCGGACGGTCGTCGGGAGTGTCCGGAGTGTCCGGAACATCGGGGACGTCCGGGGTGTCCGGCGGCGGCGCCGGGGGATCATCCGGAGGTGTTGCCGGGGGAGGATCGTCCGGGGGCGTGGAATCATCCGGGGGTGTTACCGGGGGAGGATCGTCCGGGGGTGTTACCGGCGGAGGCGTAGGAGATGGAGGCGGATCGTCGGGTGCCTTGGTATTGATGAACCCGATCTCCTTCAAAGAATTCACTGCCACCGTCTCCTGCTTTTCAAGGGCGTCCGCTGTCCAGCCGGCTTCAGCCGTCTCGGCCACAATACACAGGGTGCCGTCAGGCAGACCGGTGATCATCACGGATTGGCCGCCGCACAAAGTAATCGAGCCGCCGGTGATAATGTCACCCAGTTTGCCGCCTGCTTCGTCCGTATACTCGAAGCTCCCATCCAAAGGCTTGCCATCCTTCAGCAGGGTCACTGTGAAGGAAAACTTCTTCGCCCGATCTGCACTGGTCAGATTATCTCCGGTCACCCTCTTAGTGATCTGCAGGTTGCCGTTACCGGTCGGGGGCGCACCATTCTTTTGATTGATGAACGAAGCCTCAGCCTCACCAGATGTAATAGTACCAGAGATACCGGAAGTTTCCGCAATTTCCCAGCCTTTTTCGACATCTTCTGTCACTGTATAATTCGTATTGAGGGGCAGGCCGGTAATGGTCACAGACTGACCATCATGAAGGGTAATTTCCGTTTTACCACTGGAGACTACCCCTGTCGCGCCGTTCTCGCCGGAATACTTAAAGGGATACGTTCCTGTCAACTCAGTGCCACCCGCATCTTTCAGAAATACGGTGAACTTAAACAATTGTGCTCTGTCTGCGTCGGTCAAGCCATCGCCCTGGACTGTCTTGTGGATCGTCAGGCTGCCAGTCTCAGGCTCGGTGGTACCGGCTTTCCTGTTGATAAAATTGACCTCAGAGACTTTGTCCGCTAAGATGGTTCCGGAAGGGTCCTTCTCAGGAGATTATTTCTCCCAGCCCTCCACCGCAGCTTCTTTTACCTCGTACGCAGTCCCCTCAGGCAGGCCGGTGATGGTCACGGATTCACCATCGCAGAGAGTAATCGTGCCTCCATTTTTAATGTTTCCACTCTTTGAACCAGTGTAGCTGTAACTTTCAGACAGCGGATTTCCAGCAGAATCCTTGAGATTTACGGTGAACTCAAACTGTATCTTGCGGTCATCATCCATAACACTCTCACCTGTGACTGTCTTGCGGATCGTCAAACTGCCGGAATCAGGTTCCTCAACAGAGGACTTGTCGGTGCTGTTGACAAACTCAGCCTTGTGGTCACCGTTTGTAATGACCGTCCCTTCGATCGTGGACGAAGGCGACACATGCCATACTCTGTCTCCCTCTACCACCTCTGTTACCTTATACTTGGTATTGGCAGGCAGGCCCAGGATCGTGACGGAGTCATCGTGTCGAAGGACCAGCTCACCGCCGCTCTGGATATGACCAGATTTGTCATTGCCATAGAAGTAGTAGTAGGATTCATTATCAGGCACATCATGCGTTTGCCCGTCTGCTCCTATTTCTACCTTCCACAGCTCCACCTTGAACTTGAAATTCTTAGTGTAGTCCGCAGGGGTCAAATTGCTCCCAGTCACTTTCTTGCTGATGGTCAGTTTGCCGGTGTTTGTATCAGCGATGGTCTTGTCAGTGACCACCACCACGTTCAGCAGACTAAAGAGGTTGGTCAGATCGGTGTCGCCCAGTACGTCTCTGTTGACGCCCTCGTTGGGGTTCTCATACTTGTCGTTAAGAGCCATCTGCTGGACCCGGGCGCGGATGAAGCCGGTGTCTGTGACAAAGAAGGGCTTGAAATTCTCGCCGCCGTCTTCATCGTGGAGGCCGTAGTCCACTTCTGCATTTTTCCCAAAGTGCAGGTTCATGCTGCGGAGGATATTTGTTCCTTCCAGTACTGCGTCCTTCCAGCCGGTGAGGGAAAAACCGTTCCCACCGGGCTGGGTCTGCATGAAGGCCGTGATATCCTGGAGGGTGATATCCACATCGTTGCCCTCCGCATATTGGCGCATGGTCTGGGTCAGCTTGCCCACGCCAGCCATCACCGTTACGCCGTCATCAGCATTACCTGCGTCGGCGTAAATAGAGTAGCTGCCAACGACCACAGGGATTATGGTTGTATTCTGGGTGTAGCCCTCAGGCGCTCTAATTTCCTGCAGATAGTATCTGGTCTCGGTGCTGCTATCGGCCCAATCCATCTTTGTGTGACCGGTTCCGTTCTCTTGACCAGTGGGCGAAAAAATCAGCATCCCCTTGTCATCAGTAACTCCCGATGCCACCGGGGTTCCATCGCAGCGCTCATTGTCATACAGCCCAAATTCCGCTTCCTTCAAAGGCTTACCGTCCTGATCCACCTTCAACACCCACAGCTCCCGGCGCTCGTTTGGGATGTAGATCATGGAGCGGAAATCCCGGTTGAACTGGTTCACCTCGAGGAGTTTATAGCTGGTAGGAGTTGTATGAGCCAATGCTGCGTAGCGCTCCTCAGCATTGCCGCCTTCAAGCCCTGAGATCAGCATATAGGCCATGTGCATATCGCCGTTTTCCGGATTATTGAGCAGGTATCGGGTGGCAAGGCCCGGCAGGTCGAACAGGGTCCCTTGCAGCCGCTGGTTGCTGCTGTCCCAGTCTAAATACCAGCCGGCAGTGCCGGTAGCTTTTGCCTGTTCCACGGCGGCCTGCAACACAGCCTCAGGGTTTAGCTGATTGATATCCGTTCCTACCGCCGTCACGGACTTGAATCCGGCGAGGTTTCCGCCGTACAGCGCCTGCCAGCTGCTGCCTTCGACAGTGTCCTTTCTCAGCAGGGGCACTGCCACGACCAGACCGTCTTCCAGGCCGTCGTTCTTGGCCGCATCGCCGGTCTTCGCGCTGGTGACGTTGACCACGGAGCAGGCATAAGCGCCGGTAGTCCAGCGGTTGGCTACAGAGAGCGTGGCAGTCTTGGTGTCGTAGTGCAGGACGATGTCCACCGGCTGGGTGCGGTAGCCGTCTGGGGCGTGGGTCTCCTTCAAGACATAGTACTGATCGCCACGGTCAGCGAAGTTGAAGTGTCCGCCATCTTCGAGCTCGAACTCGGCAGCGCCATCTTCATCCGTTCTCAGCGTAACCAAAGGGTCTTTAGTATAAACCGGCGTAACATGGAACGTCTGCCCCTTCTGATCGCCGTCTGTATAGAGACATTGGATGCCGTTCCCGTCTTCATTTCTCACTGCCGGGTAGAGTTCGAACTCTACATCCCGCAGCGGCTCACCATTCTGGTCCACCTTCTCGATCCGCTGGTAGAGCAGAGGCTGGAGGTTGAAGCGCAGGGCGATGCTGGAGTCGTAGTTGCCCCGCTCCAGGTAGAACATCTTCAGCGTGTGGGAGGTGTTGCTGGCGTAAGTATCACCGGTCCACTGCATCTTATCCGCCTTGCCGGCGATCTCATACAGCTCTTTCAGCGTGGTGTGATTCACCATATGCTCAGGAGCTGCCGGATTATCAGGGATCCCATGGGTCGTAAAAGAGCGGCCGATGTAGACATCGCCGGTGGCAAAATCAATCGTACCATAGAGCTCACTGTGGATACCGCCCAGGTCCAGGACCAGCACGCCGTCGATAAAGACCCAAACGTCGTCATCTCCAGAGAACTGGAAGCTCATGTTCTGCTGGCCCTTGCCGGTATTGATCACACCGTTGGCGGGCTGGCGGAAGTCCACGTCCACTGTCATGCCCAGGTGGTGGTTCATGCTGTTGCGGGCGCAGCCCACACTGCTGGTCAGCTCTCCCGTCTCATCCAGCCCGTTGAAGACTTCATCCCCCTTGTTGAACGGGAAGAAGTTGCCGATGCTGTTGTCTCCGTCTGTGCGGGTGGTGGCGGGAGCGTCGTAGAGGATAAAGTGGTTTTTGCCGCCCTCCTGACTGAGCTCGGCAAAGTTGTCGCGCATGTTATAGTAGTAGTAGCCGTATTCGTCCAGCTGGAACAGGCCGGTGACGTCTGTGTAAGCTTTCTTAAAATCTCCGTTTGCAGGTTCAAATAAGTACTGGAGAGATTCTGTTCCATTGATATCTCCGCCCCAGGTGTTAATGACGGTGTTGCTCAGGTTTTTGATATCACTGGAATCATAGGTGTACCCGTCACCCTTTGAATCTTTTTCTTCCTTGTGGTCGCCGGTGAGCAGATAGTCCTTGATTAGCGTATAACGTATTGACTTATCGCCATTTAATACCACGTTTGCCAAATCAAGATTGATCTCCGGATAACCATTTTCAGTTAGAACATTCCTGACGATCCCCTCCATACCGGCGTATTGCTTGCCATACCGGCAGTTCTCTCCAGCGCCTTTGTTCCAAAGGCCGGCGTGGATCAGGCCGTCACCGAAGAGCAGGAGATGCCCCTGATTGATACCCAGATTCCAGTCTTTTTCTGTGGAATAACCTGTGGGCTTGTCGCCGAGGGCCCCTTCACCACCTTCCTCGTGATAATGGATATCGCTTTTATCCAGGATATCGCCGCCGCTCTCCACTATTGGATTTTCAGTTTTTACCCAGTAGTCAAACAGGTTGACTGTGACGTTTTCCGGGTTTGCGGGAGAAACAGTGTGGGCCGCAAAAGAAACAGGATGAATTACGATTGGTAAATTAGAAATATTGGGTGTATTGTTTCCATCGTTTACAAAGTATTTCCTGCCATCACAAGTGGGAATTGGAGCATAAATTGTGAACTCAGAATTTAAGTCAGGGAGGCATGTGATAGTTGTTTCCAAGTTTGACCAGCTGACATCCAAATACCCCCAGGAGCAAAGCATTTCTTGATCGTTGCCTTTGCCATCCGCATTCTTCACAACAATTCGCTCTTGTTTATCTGCATATGTATAGGCTCCATCATTGACCGACTTATCACCTGTTGCCCAACCGTATATTCGTTTTGGCGCAGATAAACGTATCGCAGCAATCAAATCTTGAACCGTCTGGATATTATCCTTGTTGATTGCAAGGACAGCTGTTGCTCCTGAGTCAAATCCTTCCCATTCCCACTCATTTAAAGCAACATTAAAAGGCGTTGATTGCGCATACGCCTCACCCCCGCCCAGCACGACCAGCACTTCCATCGCCGGAACGCCGTCAACAAGGGCATAGGGGCCCTCCGGGGTATCCGCCAAGGACGCGGTGAGAGTATAAGTGCCCTGGAACACGCCTTCTGCCGGGATCTGGTTCAGGTCCCAGACCAGCTCTGCGCTCTTGAACTCCACCGCCGTCTGAACGGTGGCGGAATGGGGGAGAAGCTCCGCCAAAATATCTCGGGTAACGGTCAAGCCCTCGTCTGCGCCGGGCACACCCAGTGCCCAAGAACCGGTCTCATCGCTCCAGACCAGCAGACCCTCCTCATCGTTCCACTCCCAGCTGATGACGCACAGCGGGCACACATAACGGCAGGGCTGTGCGGCCTGCGGGGGCTGATAGCCGCAGGTCTCATCATGGACATGGCCGCAGGCCGGAGCTCCGGGCTCTGCGGGCTCCACGGGAGGCGCGGGGCTCTCCGGCACCTGGGCGTCCGCAAGCGTCACAGGCTCCTCCGGTCCTGCGGGCTCCTGCTCTTCGGGAGCGCCGGGCTCCACAGGGGCGTCAGGGGCCGGGGTGTCAGGCACTGTGGGGTCCCCGGTGTTATCGGGGTCTCCGGTATTATCGGGATCCCCGGTGTCTCCGGGCTCCTCGGGAGCTGCAGGGGGCGCCGGATTCTCAGGTTCTTCAGGAGTGCCGGGATTTTCAGGATTTTCAGAATCTCCGGGCTCCTCCGGGGTCCCATAGCCGCAGGATTCGTCGTGTACGTGCATACACGGACTCCCCGCGCCGGCCTCCACATAGCCGCACTCTTCCGTATGCGCCGGATGGTGGATACAGAGCCCGCCCTCCGGGAGGATCTCCGTATACTCCGCGCGGCCATGGGGCGGCATCAGGATCGCCAGAACCAGCATCCAGGACAGCGCCCTGGTCCCCCAGCGCTTCCAGCGGCTCTTTCCCCACGCCTCACGCAAGGGACTCTCTTCTCTTTCCACGTCATCTACCTCCTTGAATTTGAGTTTGTTTCTATAGATTGCGGGGCGTTTCGCAAAAACAACCGGGGACCGGTCTTGACGGCAGTCCCCAGCCTGCAACAGGTCAGGATGCCCCCTTTCTGCTCCAAACAAATGGTTTTCAAAGAAGAACGCTAACAGAATTTGGATTTTGTACTTCTATTATAGCAACAGGAAATCAGAATGTAAATAGTGGTTTGGGGAACTGGAGGCCATTTTTTCTTGTCATCCGGGCAATTTTGGGCATGTTGCAAAAGAAGCCGTTGAAAAAGCAGAACTAAAGAGCAGAATCTGCACAAGCGCCCCGAGGCGGACATGGGGCGTGAGCCCTGTGTCCGCCTCGGGGTATTCAAGAAAGAGAGAGGAAAGAGAGGGAATCTGCATCTATATCAAGGCAGCCGGTCCCGCGTCAGGAGGCCATGCCGCCGAAATAGCGCCGGAAGAACTCCTCCATCCCGTAGGGATAGCTGTCGCTGGGGGTGGTGGTATCGGGGGACTGCTGCTGTCCGTCCTGGGAGGAGGTCGCGGTGGTCTGGGGCTTATCCATGGTACTGCCGAAGGTGAGGTCCGTGGTGTAGACCTGCCCGTCACGGACGTAGGTGATGGTGGCGGTGTCGCCGGCCTTGTAGCTCTTGGAGCCCACGGCGTTGGTCACATCCGTGCTGCTGGTGATGGTCGTGGTGCCCACCATCGTGATAACGTCGCCCGCCTGGAGACCCGCCTGGTCGGCGGGGCCGCCCTCTACCACCTCGTACAGGTATGCTCCGCTGCGCACGCCGGTCTGGGGATAGCGGGAGGCGTTATCCACGCTGACGCCCATGTAGGCGTGGGTGGTGACCTGGCCGTTCTCCATGATGTCCTTGAGCATATTCATCACGTCGTCGATGGGGATGGCGAAGCCCAGGCCCTCGGCGGCGGTGCCGTTGCCGGCGGAGGAGGTCTTGGCGGTGGTCGTTAAAGAGGGGGCCGCCGGAGTTGCCGGGGTTGATGGCGGTGTCCACCTGGATCATGTTGAAGGGGGTGCCGTCCAGGTTGATCTCCCGGTCGACACAGGAGACGATGCCGTGGGTCAGGGAGAAGGTCAGCTCACCCAGGGGGTTGCCGATGGTGGACACGTCCTCCCCTACGGTGAGCTCATCCGAGGAGCCCAGCACCACGGGCTTGAGGGGCGTGTCGCCCGGGTCCACCTTCAGCACGGCGATGTCGTAGTCCGTGTCGCTGCCCACCACCTGGGCGGTGTAGGTTTTGCCGTTATTGAGGGTGACCTGCACGTCCGTGGCGCCGCTGATTACGTGGGCGTTGGTGGCGATATAGCCGTCGGCGGTGAGGACGAAGCCGCTGCCGGAGCTGATCGCCTCCTGCTGGATCTTCTGTCCAAAGATGTTGTAGCCCGTGGCGACAGAGGAGGAGTTGATGCTCACGCAGCTGTCCACGTTGGCGTTGTAGATCTCCGGGAAGGTCAGCACCTTGCCGCCGGACACGCTCACCGTCTCCACCTTGGCCAGCTCCCGCTCGCTGACCATCACCTGGGTCTCGCCCCTGCCGCCGGTGACATCCTTCAGCATCCACCCGGCCCCCACAGAGCCGCCGATGAGCAGGGCCCCGCAGAGCACTCCGGCCACGATCTTCTTCCCCCGCCCCCGCTTTTTCGGTTCCACAGGGGTCAGGGCCGGGATGGGCTCCCCGGATTCGGGGCGGTAGCTGTAGTGGTACTCATAGTTGCTTCTCTCGTTCTCATTATCGTTATACATGGGGATTGCCTCCTTGTTTATAGTTCATTTTCTGCTCCGTCCGGAGCTCCTTGCTGTCGATGGTGATATCATAGCGGAGATTTATGACAAAAGTATGAAGATTTTTTGCTAAGATTTTTAACAATCAAAAAATTGTTTGTGAATGCTCCTCCTCCGCTGAAACAGCGCTGAACGACGGTGCCTCTCCCAAGAGGCCGTCCACGCGTCCGAAGGCTTCCTTGACTGTTCTGCCCCGGTTTCTTGAAAAATTTCGCCCGAACGCAAAATTTGCTCTTTACATTTCAAGAAAGTTCTGCTATACTAAGCAAGGTCCGGTTGAGGGACTGCCCTTTTGCAAATGAATATGCGCCCGTAGCTCAGTTGGATAGAGTGACAGACTCCGACTCTGTAGGCCACTGGTTCGAATCCAGCCGGGCGTACCAGATCCCCCTGAAAGCGTGAGTTTTCAGGGGGATTTCCCTACATTTCCTACGTTAAACAGAAAAATAAGGAGGAATTTTCCATGTCCAAATACGCTGGAACGCAGACCGAGAAGAACCTGGAGGCCGCTTTCGCCGGGGAGTCCCAGGCCCGGAACAAGTACACCTATTTCGCCTCCAAGGCCAAGAAGGAGGGCTTCGAGCAGATCGCCGCCCTGTTCCTCAAGACCGCCGACAACGAGAAGGAGCACGCCAAGATGTGGTTCAAGGAGCTGGAGGGCATCGGCTCCACCGCCGAGAATCTGGCCGCCGCCGCCGCGGGGGAGAATTTTGAGTGGACCGACATGTACGCCGGGTTCGCCGAGACCGCCGAGAAGGAGGGCTTCTCCGAGCTGGCGGCCAAGTTCCGCATGGTGGCCGCCATTGAGAAGCATCATGAGGAGCGCTACCGCGCCCTGCTGCACAACGTAGAGGCCCAGGAGGTTTTCAAGAAGAGCGACGTCAAGGTCTGGGAGTGCCGGAACTGCGGCCACATCGTTGTGGGCGAGCAGGCCCCCGATATCTGCCCCACCTGCGCCCATCCCCAGGCGTATTTCGAGATCAGCGCAGAGAACTATTAAAAAACAGAGGGGGAGGCGCGGCCGCGCCTCCCCCTCTATGCATAGATAAAACCCGGAAGCGGTCAGCTTCCGGGTTTTATCTATGGTTTGGAGGATCAGATGAAAAAGAAGTCTTGTCACTTGCAAGATTAAGGATACCCGAAGGTTGTTAACAAAACCAGCACAGTTTGTTACAAAAGTCTAAAATCTTCCGAGAAGTTTTGTCACTGTGCGTCGATGGTGGAAATTCTGCTGGAAATTGCCTCCAGAACATCCAGCAGGGCGCTGACCGTATCCAGGGAGGTAAAGGTGGTGACGCTGTTCTCGATGGCCAGACGGCGCATCTCGAAACCGGCGTTCACGTGCTCCGCCGAGCTGGGATCGCGGGTGTTCACCAGGTAGGCCACCTTGCCGCCGCGCATGGCCTCGGTGATGTCCCGGGGGTCCTCGGTGTAGTCCCGCTTGCGGCGGGTGCGGATGCCGTGGTCCTTGAGGAAGTTGGCCGTGCCGGTGGTGGCCTCGATATTGAATCCCAGGCGGTAGAAGCGCTCCACCAGGGGCAGGGCCTCCTCCAGATCCTCCTGGCAGATGCTCAGCAGCACCGTCCCGTGGTCCTGGAGGTTCATTCCGGCGGCCTGCATGGCCTTGTAGAGGGCGTAGG
>OFGA01002551.1_pt1 | contig 11140 bp, 12 predicted proteins | sample 1521471 | NCBI WGS metagenome assembly OFGA01 (sample SAMEA3504086, study PRJEB24116) | mouse gut metagenome | biome: mouse gut; feature: mouse-associated habitat; material: faeces | place: Denmark | collected 2011
AGGCGGTGCAAAAGTAATTTTGAAAATTCCATTTTGATAGGATGGGTGGCTTTTACGGCCACCCATTTTTTGCAAATCTTTATGAAATCTTCAAAAACTTCTCTTATTATCCCTAAAGTCGGATTATAAGTACTCAAAACGATAAAAACCAATATGCCGGCATCAAGAGACCTTGATTTTATCAGCATTTCCACTTGAAATTCAATTGGGTATGTATTATAATTTATATATACTCAATACGGAGGTGCTGTCATGCCGAAAAAATCATCCTGCGAGATTAAGACCAGGACAATCCACCAGCCCCAAAAGAACGGTGATATCTATGTTATCGAGAGGCAGACCCGCTATGACCCTGTCAAAAAATACAACGTGGTCATATCAAGCCGAATCATCGGGAAAATCCCAAAAGGGCAGGAAACCATGGTAGCAACCCGTCCTAAACGCAGCAGCAAGGAAAAAGCGTCAAATCCGACCGTGCCTCCATATGCCGTTTCAGCATCCCGGAAAAAAGTCGGCATGATGGACATCATAGACCATATCGGGAAGACATCTGGGATAGATGCCGCAGTCTATGACAACACCGATACTGGTACTGCCCAGAAGATACTCTCCCTTGCACGGTACCTGCTTGCGACGAACGGCCAGACCCTGCCTGGGATCACGGCCTGGCAGTACATGCATCCGCTGCCTTATGAAGACGGCATCTCTGAAGACACCTGCCACGAGCTCTTCGGACAGGTCGGACGTGACGGGACGCTCATGCGGAACTTTTTCGCGTCACGCCTTAAGGCTTTGGGGGACAAGGCCCTGCTTGCATACGACTCCACCACGATCCCGCCCTGTTCAAGCCAGATTCCAGAAGCCAGGCATGGCTTCAATAAAGCACACGACGGCAGGGAGACCGTCAAGCTGCTGGCTCTTTATTCTGTCGGGACAAGGCAGCCTGTCGCATTCACGAAGCAGCCCGGCAACCAGCCCGATGTCATCACGGTAGAGAATGCGCTGAAGCAGCTTTCGGCCATCGGCATAGACAAGGCCGAGATCATAACGGATAATGGCTACTACTCTGAGAAGAACCTGGCGGAGCTCCTCCATGCGCATTTCGACTTCATCACGCTGGCCAAGACCAGCATCAAGTGGGTCAGGAAAGAGCTGGACGCCCATCTGGACGGTTTCCGCAGCACCGGCAGCGCATGCCCGTTCGATACAGACACCCACTGCGTGACCATCATGCGCATGCAGGAGTTCTCCAGGCCCCGCAGATATGCAAGCCGGAAGAAGGGGCTGCAGCCAGGCGATGAGGACAGGTTCAGCCGCAGGGTCTACCTGCACCTGTATTTCAACCCGATGCGGCGGGTGGAACAGGATTCCTCATTCGACAAGGACCTCTTTGAGCTGAAGGGCCTTATCGAAACTGGATCCACCGAGGAGGAGCTGTCGGAAAGCGCCGTCGAAAAGGTGCATAGATACCTGCTTGTCCGCCATCATGGGACAAAATGTACGGTCGCTTTCAATGAGAAGGCGATAGCAGCGAAAAAGAGGTACCATGGGTATTTTGCCCTGGTCTCCAACTGCGAGAAGGATGCGCCCGAATGCCTCCGCAAATACCGCGCCAGGGAGACCATAGAGTTCTTCTTTGAGTCCGGCAAGCAGCGGGCGGACGGCTCCCGGACCAGGGCATGGTCAAGCGAAAGCCTTATGGGGAGGATGTTCGTCCAGTTCGTTGCATTATGCTATTACGAATACCTGAGCGAACAGGTCCGCCAGCTGAAGCTGTCGCTTGGCAGGGAGAATGGGGATCCTGCCCATGACAACAAGGATACCCTGGACCGGGAGGACAGGCTAAAATCGTGGCTCAAGAATACCCCCATCTATCTGATCCTACAGTGGTTTGACGTAGTAGAAGAAGTCAAGGTTTCAACAAAGCTGCTGTCAAGACGATGGACAACCGAGATCACTGGGCGGGACCAATTATTTCTTGACAAACTGGGGGTTCCAGCATTCTGACGTTTTGAGTACTGATTATCCGACTTTTAGGTTTATAAATACTTCTTGCCGCCTCACGGAGCTTTTCGACAGCATCGGTCTGTGGAATTTTCGGATTCTCATACTCCGCAAAAACATATTTTGGTATAGTATTAATAACAGCCCGTGTAAACTCGTCTAATTGATATAAAGGTTTTCCGTTATCATCTATATCCAAGTCAATCAAAAATGAATTTATATCATCTTCTTGAACCCTTGTTATAATAATATTTTTTCTATCAAAAGTCCTGTTTATCACTTGAGTCGCCTTTCTCTTATGATTTAATGAAATCTTAAAGATTCGGTTTGTTAATTACCTACATAAACATTATTGGCGCACGCTCGAAATATTAGTTAATAATTGTTTATTCAATCACTTGTCATAGAAATCAATCCAATTCCGTGTCTTCAATTTTTTTAATCTTTCCATTCTCCAACGCCCGATATTCCCGCCTTAATTCCTGTAACAGCTCTTCCTCACTCGGCAAATATAATTTATACTTCGATGCAAAAATCTGTGTTTCATTCTCTGGTAATGTAAACTTAACCACCGATTCGCTCTTGTCCGCACACAGCACAATTCCAATCGGCGGATTATCTCCCTCATTCATCAGCTCCCGCTCATAATAATGAACATACATCTGCATCTGTCCTAAGTCTTGATGCGTTAAGTCTCCGACTTTTAAATCAATCAGTACAAAACACTTCAAGATATAATTATAAAATACAAGGTCAATCCAGAAATGGCGTCCATCAAAGGTAATTCTCTTCTGTCTGGCGACAAAGGAAAATCCTCTGCCAAGTTCTAACAGAAACTTCTGCAAATGGGTAATTAAAGCCTGTTCCAAGTCGCTCTCATAGAAATCATCATTCGGATTCAGCCCAAGAAATTCAAGTACATAGGGGTCACGTATAAAATCTTCGGGTGTTTTAGCCGTCTCCGATGTCTGAACCTCAGCAGCAACCTTTTCTTTATTTTTACTGGACAACAGCCTTTCATAGAAAAATGTATTTATCTGACGTTCAAGCTGTCTGGTACTCCACCCGGATTTTACTGCTTCCTGCATATAGAACTCCCTTGCATTGTCATTTTCCACACGCATCAAAAGGCGATAGTGCGTCCAGCTCAATTCGCTACGCAGTGCGTAGCCATTTGGAAACGTCAAGTAAAACTGCCGCATGTTTTTCAAATTTGCAACAGTAAATCCTTTTCCAAAATCATGCGTCATCTGCTTGGAAAGTTCTTTCAGCAATCCTGCGCCATATTCCGCCTTTTCATTTCCACCCTGCTCTTCTATAATGGATTTGCCAATATTCCAATATGCTTCCACCATTGCAAAATTAGCAGTCTGGTAGACCTTGTTTCTTGCAGATAGCAATATATTCCGTATTTGATTATAAAAATTTTGATTCACCTACAAATTCCCCTTTCACAACATATTTATGAAAATCCACTTATAGTTCTTTTCGGTCAGCCCTTTAACCACTCTTGCAATGGTAGAATTATCCATATATGCCCTAGCAGAGGCTGCCTTTCAACTTTCGTTATCTGAATACTATTATAGTCCATTTTTCCCTATCTCACAATGCAAAAGCAACGCAAACTTCAAAAAACAACAGCCCCGCTCATCCTCCAAAGATAAGCAGGGCTGAAGCCCTCGTTTTTATACAATTCGATTTTCGGGCAGTTCCCCACGCAGTTTTTTAAGCTGCTCATTGAATTTCTTGTGCTTCTCTGATTTGACAGCAATCCCTATAAAATACCTACTCACAAGAAAATCCAAAAGACAGAGCTTTCTCCATAACCCGTAAATTGCGCCACCCGTCTGACATTCAACACATCGGGATAGTCTTTCAGCAGCATCTCATAATATTGCCGCATATTGGTTAAATCCTCTTTTGTAAACACATCTTCAAAAGACGGAGCTTTCTTGCCCCCATCCCTCATATAGAATCCATCTGGAGCTTTATACAGCTCTGGGTAATCGTCTCTGTCATGCAGGTATTGAATGACATCGGTTGTCTTGATTTTAAACCGCCGTGTCTTTTTCCCGCTGTCTATGTTTGGCACAAGACCGCTTTCCAAAAGAAAAAGGCATGTCTTTTTGCTGATATGACAGATGCGGTACATCTGGTCTTTGGTTATGTATTCGGGATATTGCTCCAGAATCTCCCTACAATATTTTTCTGTAATCATTCTATGCACCTCTTCGCAGTATTTTGGCCAACAGCAGAAGATTGGGTGCCGTAGTTCTCTCTAAATATTTTTAGGAATCTTGAGAAGCCAGTCCAAACCGGGCTTCTGTTCTCTCCTCAGTTCTCTCCGTTCTCTCCAAGTTCTCTCTTTTTTCCGTTTTTTGAGCCATTTTCGGGTGACTTTCAATGAGTTCGAATATTCATTGTATTTATGCGGCTTTCACGCCGCAAGCCCTTGATTTTCCTATATTTTCAGCCATTATTAACTTCCGTCAAAACCCGCTAAAATCAAATAAATTCCAGTAAAGTCCATTGACAGTAACGCACTCGAAATGCAGTTATCCTTTACAGGGCACGTGAGTTCGAATCCCACACTCTCCGTTCGATGCTTATGTCCACAAGCGGGGGCCAATGGCTACGCACTGAAATGCGTTTGCCCTCCAGGGCACGCGGGTTCGAATCCCGCCGACTCCGCTACATGAAAAAGCCCTCAGGCAGGTTTCGCTGCCTAGGGGCTTCTTTCTCAGAACGTTTTTATCAGCCGCTGACAAGGGCTTTACAAAATCGGATTACCTGGCTTCTTCAGTCCGGAATCCTGATACCTGCTGACGAACAGGGAGGCGGCATCTATCAGCTTCTGCCTTATATCTACAATCTTTTCTTCCCCCCTCATCTTTAAATAGTTCTCCTTTGTCCTTTCGGCTTCCTCTCTGCTGATAAAGCCTATCTCCGCCCACTGGGAATGCGTCTCTGAGATGCCTTTCCTCGCAGAGCAGGACAATCTGTGCAGCTCTTCCAGATTATTCGCTCTTGCTTCATACCGTTCCCGCAGGGCCTCCAGCTCTTCTTCCATTGTGACCTCCCGGTACAACTCCTTTGCGCTCATGTCTATTTTGTACCTTACTCTTGTACCGTTTTCATAGCCCTGGCAGATTTCGTCATATGCTTTGGCATACGCGGAAAGCAGCATCGAAGCTTTATCCTTTACGGAGGTCCAATCATCATACCATTTCTGCATATCCATCCCCTTGCGCAGCATTTTCTCCGGAGATGACCCGCCTAAATCAATAAAGTCCGCCATGTCCGGCCAGTCCTCATTTCCAAATACCAGACCGTTGGAGATAATCTCGATATTGAGCCCATAGAGATTGCCCTGCTGCTCCTTCTGGTACATCTTTTTGTATGCTTCCATTCCTTCTTTTGAGATGTCAACCTGAATCGGCTGGTCAGCCAAATTGCTCATGACCTGGTTTATCTGTTTCGGAGCTTTGTCGCCCTTATCAGAAATACATTGATAATTCCGTTCCAGCAAATCTTTTGAATCAAAATGGACAATCATTCTGCCCTCCCCCTCTTTTCATCTCACGACCACAGCTCTTGCGTCTTTTCCCAAAATCCAACGCTTTGGTCCATAAGCCTGTTCATGATGCCTGCCATAATCCCTTTATCGCCGTTGAGCGCCCGAAAGGTGGCCAGAAAATCCTCTTTCCCGCGCCGCATGATATCCAGTGCATCGCGGCGATAGGCGTTATACTCTTCACCCAGAAACTTCTTGTCCTTTTTGCGTCCCTGTTCCCCATCGAGCGAAATGACGCCGGCCGGCTCCCAGCCTTTTATCCTTTGCTGGATGAGAATATGAGCCTCTACAAATTGCGACCAGTAATCATATGCCTCGCCGAGTCCTGCCAGATCCTCCTCCAAAGATAAGAATCCCTTGCCTGACAGTTCATAATCCACTTCCCGGTCTCCATCCTTATGCTGCTCCACAATCCTGCGATACATGATCTCGTATGTCTCGGCAATTGTTTTCATAAAGGAGTCAACCCCTTCTCCTCCGTTTTTGTACTTTTTCTCAACCTCTTTCATTACAGAGCCGAATTCCATTAAATGCTCAAAAGAAACTTCATTTGTCTGTGCCCGGGTAATTCTCTCCAGATTTTCATCAATTCCTGTCATTGCGCCAAAGCAGCCTGTTCTTCTCGCTGCCGCCTCTTCCCATGCAGCCATGCCCTCTTTTGAAATCGAGACCTCCGCCTCCGGAATATTTTCGAAGGCTCTTTTCAGTTCTATGCCTTTATCCCCTTGCGCTTGATTTGGCGCTGGGTTTGCAGGATATGCATTGGGCTTTTGATTCATTTCCAAGATTTTCATGTGCTGTCCCTCCATTCAAAGTCCTCTATTTTCAAATCATTTTATTCTTCTGTAAATTGAAACATTTTGCAAATTTCGTCTATTGCCATATTATCAGCCGTCAACAAATACACATATCTCTCATTTTCACAATACGCATATTTAAACCCATCGGAATACAAACAGACTGTAACGAACTTCCCCTCTACCTCGCAAGTCATCTGGGAATCATACTCTGTGTCCATAACAACACTATCGCCATCTGAAACAAGCAGCTGTCTCCATGTTATCATTTCACCCAGACTGTTTTCAAAAACCAAATGAAAACCAATCCCATTCGAACTCCTCTTCACCTCCTCATAACCTTCCGGCAAATATGTCGGTTCCCTCTTCCGAAATTCCCCCTCCTCCTCATCCGTAAAATATGTATATTCCGCCGAATCCTCCCGCAAAGTCCTGATTGTGTCGAACAGCTTCATTCGATTCCCCTCAGCGCTCATCGTCAATATCAGCAGGCCTACAGCCACACAGATGCTCAGAACCGCTGTACGTTTGAGCTGTCTGTAAGCGGCGCGGATCCATGGATGCTCCTCCTTCCAGAGCATGAGCTTCATCCTCCGCTCAAATTTCGCAGAGAACCGATACCCATAGTCCGTGCCCTCCTCCAGCTCCCTGATAATCGCTTCGCCCACAATCGGCATGTACTTGCAGAGCCATTCGTCAGTCACCTCTATCTGTTTCATGCCTGCTCGCCTCCAGATTCCTTATCTCATTTTCAATCAATACTTTCCCTCTGGCAATCCGCTGTCTGACGGTGGCTTCTTTTATCCCGCATACTTTCGCTATCTCGCTGTTCTCCATCTCCGCGGAATATTTCAAAAGGAAGACGTCCCTGTATTTTTCCGGGAGATTTTTCAGTATATCCAGCACTCCATTCTCCAGGTCTGATTCCATGCAGACTGCGGGTAGCTTCTCCTCTCCTATTTCATCCGCATTGATTTCCCTCTTCATCCGCCGCTTCCGCTTTCTGCTTATATCTATGGCCGCATTCTTTGCGATTACAATCAGGTAGCTCTTGGTCTGTCTGCTGTCGATCTCCCCTACCTTCGCAATGTTATCGGCTATCTTTATAAAAGCGCTCTGCACCGCGTCCTCCGCCAAGTACCGGTCGTGCAGAACCTCCATAGCTACCTTGTGCAGCAGGTATCTGTATTTTTCATAAAGGATGCAGAATTTCGTCCTGTCCTTTGGATCGTCTGTTATCGTCAGTAATATCATCTTTTCTCCATGAAAAGCCCGGTATTTATTCTCTCATTAATAATAACGGATGATATCTGTCGTTTTGTTACATAAATCAGGAAAAATTTAAAAAGAAGAGACAAATGGCTCTATATATCGTTGGATATAGTCTACTCTGTCAGAAATTGCAGGCTTGAGTACCTCGACCAAATACCCTGTCTTGTCAATCTTCTGTTGTAGACAGGGCGTTAATCGCCCTGTGGTGTTGGTCTGAATGTTGTCGCTCATGTTCCTCCTTGGTGGGCAATGCGTGCAGGCACGCATAAAAAAGGCGCATGGTTTACAATTGGGTCATAAATACCCGGTCATATTCACTATATCGCACCCAATGCGAACTGGTGCGTTGAAACAGGTTCTTCATCTTCATTACGTTTTGCTGTTGTTTTCAATGTTCTTTTGCAAGTCTGCGTCGTGTCTTTTCGTATTCCTCGGCGTCCGCATCATCCCAAAGGGCGTTTTCATCTTCGTCCTCGTCATCAACTATGTAATCGGAATCGTCCGCTTCATCTTTATAATCGGTATCTTCGTCATAAAGACCGTCATTTTCGTATCGTTTGGGATCGTCGTACACCGGCAGAAACCTCCCTTCAAAAATATTTCCACCTGTGCGGTTGCAATCCAATGGCTTGTCTGCATGCAAGCTATTGCAATGCAGACGGGCCATTGGATTAGCAACCCACCGCACAGGTGGAAATATTTTTCAAATTTTCTTTGATTTGAGGAAAAATATGGTAGAGCTGCGGAATGTGTCAAAGGCATATAAAAATAATATTCTGTTTACCAATTCAAACATTACGGTTCCCCGTGGAGACATCTGCGGGATTTTAGGTGAGAACGGCTCCGGGAAAAGCGTGCTGCTGAAGATGATATGCGGTTTCGCCCTGCCGGATGCCGGAGAGGTCTTCGTAGGGGAGAAAGGATTGAGAAGGGGAGATTCCCCCCGGGACATAGGGGTGATCCTGGATTCCACGGGCTTTCTGCCGGGGGAGACGGGGCTGGGCAATCTGCTGCTCCTGGCCTCCATCCGCGGGAAGGCGGGCAGGGCATATCCATCTGCTGCGGGCAGGCTTGTGAGGCAGCTTTTATGAAAAAGAGCATCATACACAACAAAGGCATTTATGGGGAGATTCGGGAGATCCGGGACATCCGTAAGGCTGACCTTGCATTTGAGCTTGACAGCAACAGCAAGGCGCAACAGAATATCGAAAGGGATGTGGCTGTTGTCTCTGCGTTTGTCCCTTGTTGAAGATACTGAAAGAAATGTTGGACACGATCTTAGCCTTGTGGTAAGATAAGAGGCGGAAAATACAGAAAGGAAACTGCCAGCGCAGAGAAAGCGCTGTCTGAAATGGAACAGTAATATGATGCAAAAAGGATCAAAATATTTGACGGCGCTGCTTTTGGCGGTGGGTGTTCTGTTGTCTGCATGTGGGAAGAAGGAGGCGGCTGCTTCTATGCATCTGGTGAAAGCAGAGGGAAAAGTGGAGGTCAGCGACAAAGAAGGGAAAGATATCGGTGTTGTGGAAAGACTTGGACTATACAGCGGTTACCAGGTGGGGACACAAAATGCAAGCTATGCCTGGATAGATTTGGACGAAGTAAAGCTTGCAAAAATGGATGAAGAGAGCGAGATAGAAATACAGAAAGAGGGAAAGGAACTGACTGCTTCTGTCAAGAGCGGAAGCCTGTTCTTTCATGTGGAGGAACCCCTTGCCGAGGATGAAACATTTGATATCCGCTACTCTACCATGGTGGTTGGCATCCGGGGAACCTGCGGATGGGTGGAGGTAAGGGACGAGGAGCATATGCTCGTCTATATCCTGGAGGGGACAGTGGAGGGCAGCGTGACTGCCTTGGAGGGCGGCGAGACAAAGACAGAGCCTGTAACGGCTGGCGAGAGGGCGGAGCTTTTTGCCTCGGACGGCCAGGCGGGAATCCGCGTGGAGAAATTTAAGGAATCGGACATCCCTGCATTTGTGCTGGAAGAGCTTCTGGGGGATGAGGCGCTGAACCACAAGGTTTCAGAAGCTTCTGGACTCGCGGTGGGCGAAGGAACTTCGGAAGAGGAAGACCCGGAGGAGGGAAGCTTGGAAGACGATGGGAAGGACGGGGAAGAAGAACCGCAGATATTGACGGTAAGCCAGACCGGGCTAAGCTATATAACCAGCGGCGGGGGAGTGATCCTGACCGTGAAGGACGGGCTGTGCGGGGCGATCAACCGGCAGGGAGAGAGCATTGTCCCCCATCAGTATCCCTATTATTATTGTGAGCCGTCCGAAGAGGGGATATTTGCGCTGGGGGATGATGAGCAGTGTACTTTCTTTGACAGGGAAGGACGGGAGCTTGTGACCCTTCCAGGAAGCTACGGAATCTCCGTCGAACTCGGAGAAGGAAAGATTACGTATGCATATACCCGGGAAGACGGAAGCGACGAGATTGGCTGCTATGATTTGGAGAGCGGCGCTTATCTTGTGCAGATTCCTGTAGAGGAGCTAATGCCGGATGGAGGGGTGTCAAATGTTTCACCAGTGCAGGACGGCGTCTTCTACTGTTCGCTGGAAACAGAAGGGCTTTTTTTGGTACAGATGGACGGAAGCATGGTGCGCATCGATGATGCAAGGGAGGCTATGTGGAAAGACGCAGGGTGGAGCAGTCATACCTATGAGTCTGTTCCGCTGGATCCGGCAGAATCAGGAGTCCAGATTGCAGGTGTGGGATCAGGGGGTGGAATGCCGCGGTATTGGGCGTGGGCGGTAAAAGACGGTTATATGCCTTCGCTTTCCATAGAACTGGGGGTTGGAATTGCTCTGTTTGACTGTCAGACCCAGCAGTATTTTGAAATCCCTATGGACACTGAAGAAGCAGAACAAATATTTGGCGTTAATCCTCAGATGGCTTTTTCAGGGTTGTCGATTCAGATTCCGGAATATTACAGCGGTGGATATTGGTATGGCAGCCGCGGGATGCAGATGGTTGTAAATATTGCTTATCAGGAGGAAATCGACAGATGCTTTTTGCTGGATTTTTCCAAAGCAGAGCTGAATGAGTACCGTGAGGTCACGAATCTTGCGGAGGTGGTTCTGGCGGAGCATGAGACAATCACGATGACGGATGAGGGCTGGTATCTGGCCAGCGAAGGAGAAGAGTATTTCTATCTGGACGAGCAGGGCCGCCGGATGGAAATGCCCAAGGCGCAGGACTGCAGCGGGTATTGGGACGGCTATGCGATGATGGTCGATGGGGACGGCATGGCCTATGTGATAGACATGGACTTTCAGAAAGTGTCGGAAGGGTATCCGGCGGATGCCGTCGCGCAGACGGGAGATATGTTTGTGATTTACCACGGAGAAGAGGAGACTGCCCTTTTTATGAAATAAAATCCGGCAGTTCCGTCTACCCTGTTTTCCATGCTCTAAATCGTGGAGAATGACACGTTTTATACTGCATAACGCTGAATACTGCCTAATGTAATCATGCGATTGAACCAGTC
>OFGA01002561.1_pt1 | contig 11104 bp, 6 predicted proteins | sample 1521471 | NCBI WGS metagenome assembly OFGA01 (sample SAMEA3504086, study PRJEB24116) | mouse gut metagenome | biome: mouse gut; feature: mouse-associated habitat; material: faeces | place: Denmark | collected 2011
AAAAGCAGACTTTACAGAAAACCTATAAATCTGCCGAGAGAGAAGCCGCTGACCTGAAGCGGAAACTGGATAACCTCAACCAATATCTTGACCGCAGTTTAGAACAACAATCTGCTGACAAAAAGATTGACAAAAATACCCAATCCCTCTAAATTCGACATTAAAAAAGAGGGTACCGCAACGAGTTTTCTCTCTGTTGCGATACCCTCTAATGTGGGCAGGATTTATATTTTGTACTACCTTGTACTTTATGCCATGTATCCCCCTGTTTCTTTCTTCCATGTATCTTACTCCATTTCTCAATCGTTTCCTGCTGTATTTCACGCACAATTCCCTGAAACGTTCTTTAGGAAAGCCGGAAAAATCCAAAAATTTGCTTCCGGCTTTCTCTTACTGTCAGTTTTACCGTCTATCCTTTCTGACCGGTAATTGCCCGAAACAGCCCGCTTTGAAATCTGGCAAGGTCTGCCTTTTCAGCGCACAGGTTCTGTATACACCAGTAAACATTACGTTCCCTTCCTACTAAAATGCTGTCAGAAATCCCAAAAATAATCCTGTCCTCATTATCTCCCTTGTCTATTCTTGGCAACATGACTGATACATAACACAATTTGGATATGATATACTCATCCGCTTCTTCCATGCTCCCAAACGGGATTACTTCTACCCTGAACCTGGAGTTTCCATTCCCGGCATCCCTCCATGTAGTTTCATAGGAACCCATGATCTTCACCGGGGCAACGCTTCTTTCAATCACAAACCCTTCCCTGTCTGAAAGTTTCAGCATAGCTGGAAAATACATATCCTTTTTTTCGATTTTTCTCCGTTCCCATGTTTCAAATAAATAGGTATTCTTTATGTTTTCAATTATCTTCTCCATAATCTTCCCCCTAAACAATTACCGGCAATGCCCGGGCACCATTTTCTAAATGGTAATCACAGGAACCTACGCCATTCGGCACTATAGGGCACAGGCACTCACGGTAAGAATCGTCATCTGCCTGTACGCCTTGAAGGCTTGTATGAACTTGTTCATCTGTATATTGTGAAAAACTCATCCCCACAGACAGCACGTACCCATATGTGGGTGTTTTTATTTTTAGGGACGCATCATACACCTTATGAACCGTATTATTCTTATCGTATTCTGTGCCGTCATGATGCATCGCTGTTTCATGATAAATAAAAGTGTTATAGTTTCCGGTTTCTGAATTTCCTATTGGTATAATGGGATTTAATAAAAAATTATTTCCCATACGTTCACAGCGTAAATTTCCCCCCATCATATTCGCAAGACCCACTACAATCGCAGCGCAGTCCGTGCAATTTACAGCATAAGTACACTCCATCGCATCTGACTGTTCCCTGTAAAACATATCAGATAAAAATTTGGTTAAAAAAAATTGCTTTTCTAAATAACTGACCTGCACATAATTACTCGCAGGGGTATATACCAGCTGTTTGTCTTCATTGACAGCCTGTGCTATCTTTTGGTATAATCCCTGCATATTTACTTCCCCCTGCACTTTGGGTATGATGTATTTCAATGCATCCGCCCAAATCGGTCTGCTTAGCCATTGACAGCAGGGCTGGGACAGTATAAAATACAGCTTGACATTGATTTTTTCTTCCAACGCAGCCGAATTGCTGCCTCTATATTTCCATGATATGTTTTCTTCAATTTCACTGACACAGGATGGCATATGATAGAATGCAAATTGAAAAACCAGCTTTATATTGATGGTTTGACGTGCCGGGACTAAAACACTCTTTTCATCCGACCTGCCATAAAAGGATGTGCCTTCTGCCCATATATGAACCGTAACATCTTCATTTCCTGCATTTGTCAATACAAATGCTGCCATGACTTCCAGCGGAATCCTTGCTCTGTTTAAAGTATAGACCGCCACAGCCTGAGAATCCATGCTGTCCCTTTTCCATTGCGATAACGATTCCGTTTCTTTCCCGTTTTTTATAACTCTATACGATTCTATTACAACCACCGCTTCTCCGCCTTTGTTATATGCCGACACCCCTCCCGCATTCACAATATTGTCAGACCTCTTTCCCATACCATCCAGTGGCAAATCAGAAAACTTTACCTCTGATAATGTCACGGAACACATCGTTTTATCTAAATCATCCCTGTCAGGATAAGATGCAATATGTATTCCTACCTGCACGACTAAAGCCGCCAACTGAACCGCTGCCGCTGCCCATCCGTAGCCCAACGCCCATGATGCAAACTTTGTGCATATTGTGATGACAGACCAGAAAGCTATGCCGGAAATCAGCAGTTTCAATATTTTCAGCAAAACATTTTCTTTATAGAAAAGTGTAAATAACTGAAGAAATGTGTCAACCGTAATATTTCCAAGTGCCATGCACTTCAAAGCATTCACCAATGCTACATTGCTGTAAAACATCTTGATAAGTTGTTTGATTGCATTACTCTTTGTCTTAATATGCAGACCAAAAACAGCAGCACAGACTCCACCTATAATCATCAAAACCAGTTCAACCCACCAGATCACTACCTCGGAAGCATCTTTTTCTGCTATCGTGCCAATCGTATACGCCTTTCCATTATGGCATCCTACAAAATATATGGTTTCCTCTTTGCTCCATGCCTTAACTCTGTATGGCATTTCGGAACTACAGTCAAGACCATTGGCTTCATAGTATGTTATCCATTGGTTCAGGCACATTTCATATATTTCAGATAATTCCGTTTCTGAAAGCTGTTCTTTTACAGACTGCCTCAGCGATATGACCTCAGAAGTTCCGCTAAGGGTATCGCTGACTTCCTCTTCCACTTTGGCATGATTGCCTAATGCGACACCATTATAAGTCACAGCATTGAAGCATCCATCATTGTCAATATCCAATGCAAACCCAAGTTCCTCGGCATCTGCATCCAATTCCTCATTGATATATGCCTGTACTTCCTCATCTGATAAGGCTCTTTCCCATACATCGCACTGGGAAATATACCCTGCAAAATAATCCTTTATGCTGTCTGTTACATCGTCACGTTTTGCGCCGACCAAAAACATTCTTCCAGTATCATACTCACAAGCAGGTAAAAGACCTTCCTTCTTGCAATCCACCTTTCCATCAATATACATCGTGGCTGTTTCCACATTAAAAACAACAGCGGCGTTGATCCATTTCCCCTGCCTGATTATGGATTTCGATACCACAGTATTCCACTCTTTGCCGTAAAAAGCGTGTGAAAAACAAAGATGAAAGCCATCTTCCATACGTTCCAGATAAAGGCTGATTCCACCCATATAATATTCTGTTAGATCAGAAAGGATACTGTAATATATGGACGTATCGCTTTCTCCAGTCACAAACTTAAAATGGACCTGAACAGAATACTGCTGTGTCCCATAATACCCCGGACGTACCTCCATCAGATCCTCTGCCTTCACTTCCAGATATGAATTACCCATAAGACATATGGCAGAGGTAAAGGACTTAATATAAGCATCTTTCAATGAAAGCAGTTTGCCGCTAATCTGCTCCCTAGCCGGATTTTGGGTAAAATCATACCACGCCAAAGGGATTTTGCTCAAATCCGTTTCATGTATAATTTCTTTCATGGTGTCTGCATCCAGACACTCACTGAATATACGGACATACCGCATATCTCCTGTAAATCCGTCACCTATCATAATGCTGTTATTACAGTTGGCTCCTGCTGCCTGACCAAATACACAGCAGTTATAATTCCCCTCCAGATACAAGGATACCCTGCTTCCGTCTGTAGTCATGCCAATATGAAACCACTCATCTGTCTTTAAAACCTCCTGTGATCGGTTCGAATAAATAACAGGATACCCCGGCAGTTTTACATATACACAGTCTTCATGTATTCCAAAATCTATAATTCCCTCTATCTTTAATACGGACTTATCTGTTGCCAGTTCCATAACCCTGACCATAGCATCCACGGAAAAGGCTGCTGTGCCATTTAGCAGACTTCCCAGCCTGTTCTCTGCCGTGACGCTGCCTTTTACAGATTTGCGCATGGCAAAATAAGTATTCTTCCCTATCATAATATCCTCCCTACACAAATATCGTGCTGCATTCTCCTGTAAGCACCAGCTTTGAGGTTTCTGTCAAACCAATATGTTCTGCCGGTTCAAGTCCCAGTTCTTGTAATGTTTTGCCAAACTGATAGCATTTCTGGTTGAAGCTGACTGATGTTAAAAAATCTGTGTCTATTTGTGCATTTTCGGGGAATCCCGCCTTTCCATCATCATTGTACGCAAATGTTTCAACATAGCCGTCAAATCCCGCCGGAATCATAGCCGCAGTAGCAAGTGACCTTACTTTTTCACTGCTCTTTACACTTTTTCCCAAATCTGGTATGGCATCGCATTTTACCCCCACCGTATATCCGTCAGGAAGCCCCGTCCAGCTAACCTTAATCATGGCAGGCTCCTCTTTATCACTTGGATTAGACAGTGTATCCAGTCTCTGAAAATCGTATATGGTTTTACCTTTTACCACATTAAAATTACGCACTGCAACACCAATATTAGTACGAACCCAGTAATTAAACTGATCATAAGACGCAAAATTTTCAGGGATACATTCTCTCTTTTCATCAGTTACAATTACAACCATACAGAAATACTGATTATTTAATGCATTCAATAGAAAAGGTTTGTTAATTACCGCAATATCATTTTGAACATCCGAAGATACAAATGCACAGCTTTCACCATCCGCCGTATATACCTTTTTACTGCTCCACAGGCTTGGTTCCATAAATAATGATGAACCGCAACAGTATAACCATACATATCCATTTGTTGCCACACCATTAGCTGCTTTATTTTTCCCCCTGACGTACACAAAATTTGTACCCGAATTTTTATCTAACGGCATATTGACATCTTTATCATAATTTCCCTTAAAATACTCATCCGGATTTTCAACCTGTGTATGCGCAATCATATCCGGGGACTGATAACTAAACTGCCTTTTTCCAATTACACCTTCGTCACCTAAACTTGTCCTGATTAAAATATTGTTTTGATAGCCCATAATGCTTCCTCCTTAAATGAAATATTTAACAGCGGCATGGAATTATGAATTTTCTGACTGCTCCATTCTTATGTGGATTGCAAATCAAGACTGTAAATCTATGCCGTCAAATATCACAATTCCCGCCCTCTGCTTATTAACCTTTGCTGTTCTTTTTCCTGCCTACAAAGAAAATTACCAAGCCTGCAATAACCAGCACTCCACAAAATACAAACACCCATATCCGATTCCATAAATCATCGTTCACATCTGTATCTGTTGTGTCAGCCGATGTACTTTCTTCGCCAGTCTTTGGTGCTTCTGCTGTACTTCCTGCACCTGTTTCCTGCTCCATAGAATCTGCATCAATCACAACAGCATAATCTGAAGCATGGGTAAAGGCAAGCGATACCATACCGTCCTCTGCAACTGTGTCAGCAAAGATAAATTCAAGCTCCCCTGTGCTTTCATTGTAGTAATACAGATTTGCGGTAAGCCCTGCATTATCTTTACCGAGATTGATAGAAAGGATTGCGGTAAAGCCAAATTCGCCTTCATGGGACAGGCTTAACTGGATACTGTAACGCTCCCCGGTGATGTTGTTCACTATATCCACCGGGATAGCATTTGTTCCCGTTTTTACGGAAAAATCAATATCATCCGCTTTATCCGTGGTGATGCTCTTTCCATTCACACTCCAAATGATGCCGTTTCCCATATCAAAGGTAATCGTGATGTCTTTTCCCTTGATGCTGTCAAAAATATCTCCCGGAACAACAGCAGAGCCATTCATATCTATATTGATAATACTTCCTTCCTCTGCCTTTTCTTCCTCGGTGCGGATCACGTCCCAGCCGTTCTTACCATCCTTGTCTTTGATAAAGGGAATTTTGGCATCAGCTTCCGTATCCTCTGTATTTCCACCACTCGGATTATTCGGCTGATTTTCTCCTGTGTTTTTGTTGTCCGGCTGATTACTATTATTATCCGGCTTCTTATCTCCCGGCTGGCTGCTCTCAGTATGTGATGGTGGCAGCTTATCAAGCGTTTCTGTTCTCGTTCTGCCACAGACTGTACAGGTAAATGTTTTTTCTCCCTCTCTGTCCGTGGTCGGCTGCACTGTCACTGTTCCGCTATCCCATGTATGGGCGGCTGTGCCACTCTTTTCTCCGCAGGAACATTCATGCCAGTGGTTGCTATTGTCTGACTTCCACTCCGTTCCGTAGCTGTGCTTATGCGATGGCGGCAGCTTGCCAAGCGTTTCTGTTTTCGTCTTTCCGCAGACTGTACAGGTGAATGTTTTTTCTCCCTCTTTGTCTGTAGTCGGCTGCACTGTCACCGTTCCGCTGTCCCATGTATGGGCGGCTGTACCACTCTTTTCTCCGCAGGAACATTCATGCCAGTGATTGTTGCTGTCAAATTTCCACTCCGTTCCGTAGCTGTGCTTATGCGATTCCGGTAACTTCTCTATTATTTCTGTCCGCATCTCATAACCACAGACGCTGCATTTATATGTCCTGATTCCCGTTTCCGTTTCGGTTGCAGGTTTTGTCACTGTTCCGCTGTCCTCTGTATGGGCTGCACTGTCAGACTTCTCTCCACAAGAACATTCGTGCCAGTGGTTATTGCTGTCAGACTTCCACTCCGTTCCATAGCTGTGCTTATGCGATTCCGGTAACTTCTCTATTATTTCCGTGCGCATCTCATAACCGCAGACACTGCACCTATATACTCTGGTACCTGTTTCCGTTTCAGTTGCAGGTTTTGTCACCGTGCCGCTGTCCTCTGTATGGGCGGCGCTGTCTGATTTATCCCCGCAGGAACATTCATGCCAGTGGTTGCTATTATCGGACTTCCACTCCGTTCCATAGCTGTGCGTATGCGTTGGCGGTATCGGATCTATGGTTTCCGTCCGCATCTCATAACCGCAGGCACTGCACCTATATACTCTGGTACCTGCTTCCGTTTCGGTTGCAGGTTTTGTCACCGTGCCGCTGTCCTCTGTATGGGCAAGCACTTCTGACTTTTCCCCACAGACAGCACATTCATGCCAGTGACCGTTACTGTCCGATTTCCAGTCTGTCCCGTAATTATGTCCTGCATTTACCGTTACTGTAGTAACATTCCCCGCTTTATCTGTTGCTGCTATAACAATAGGCGTTGTGTCGAATTTCACATCTAAAGTAAATTTACCGTCTGACAAAGCCTGCTCTTTCCCATTCACGGTTACAGATTCCAGATTATCATCTGTGACCGTCACCGTCTGAGATGTGCAGTAAGTTTCCCCGTCCGTAACGCCGGTAATGGACGGAGATGTGCCATCGAATACCATGCCGTCAGAAGAAATATAAGTCACATTTCCCTGATTATCCGTAATCCTTGCATAAACCACGCAGGATTGATCCGGGCTGATGCTAAAGGTTGTTTTGTCTGTATTTCCGGCTGTCCAACTGTCCAGCGCTTTTACTTCGTCCTCTGTCAGCTCACCGTCTGATATGTAATAAGATACAGAAGCCACGCCGGATTCGTTATCCTGTGCAGTAATCGTTACCTGCTCCGTTTTCTTAAAAAACAGCCCGAAAGTAATCGTATGTAAAAAGCTGTTCCAGTGGTTTGTACTTATGCTAATTTCCCCTGTCGGCGCACCCGCATCTTTCAACAGTTCTCCATATTTACCTCCACATACTGTACATATGGCTTTTTCCGTATAGGTGGCAGTACCGCCGGTACAATTTTCTGTTTCCGTGGAATCACAGCCAGACCTCTGACAGCTATGGGTATGCGTCCCGTTTCCGGTACTCTCCCATGCCCCGTATTCATGCCCTTTGGCGGAAATTTTTGTATCCGTTATTTCCTGTTTCCCGTCAGAATCGGAAAACAGCTTATTACATACGTCACAGCTCCAGTATTCTATGTTTCCGTCTGTAAGACAGCCTGCTTCCCGCCCTTCATGGTGAGTCAGCGTATGTGCTTTCACAGCAATTACAATATCAGCGTCTGCAATTTCTGTCTTTCCGTCCTGATCTGAAAATTTCTTCCCACAGATAGAGCAGTCCCAATACTCCTTATTTCCTGCCGCTGTACAGGTTGCCCCCTGTTCTGCATGATGAATCAGTGTGTGGTCAGTAATCGGAATAATTATATCTGTAATTTCCGCCTGCCCGTCTTTATCCGAAAATATTTTCTTACATACAGAACACTCCCAATACTCTAAAGTTCCCGTTTGCGTACAGTCCGCATCAACCTTTTCGTGATGGGTAAGTGTATGGGCGGCAATCGGTATTTCCGTATCTGTAATTTCGTTCTGCCCGTCCTGATCTGAAAATTTCTTTCCACAAACAGAGCACTCCCAATATTCCAAAATCCCCGTATGTGTGCAATCCGCTTCCACCCTGTCATGATGGGTAAGCGCCGCACCGTTATTGTGGATACATGGAAGAATTATGACGGTTTTTGAAATAGTTCCTTTGTCTGCATGGGTATAAGTGGCAGTATATTCCATATCAGATACTTTTGTAACACTCAATATCCAGCCACTCGTATCCACCGTAAAATCCTGATTGCAGATTGTAACATTCCCCGCAAGGGTTACTTTCCCCTTAATCTCCGCCGCCATGTCCGCCGAGGTATAGTGCATATCCGAAGGAACAGAAATCATGTCTGCTGTAGGTGCGGATTTAATATTATAGGTTCCCTTAGAGCCAAGAATTGTATTGCTGTCCAGCACATTGGCAGAACTGAGAGTCAGTAAGCCATCGCTGCTTGCTTCTGTTGAACCGCCGATACCGGGAGCATCGGAGATTCCATCGAAGCCTCCCTTTGCAACCACTTTACCGCCATTAATAGTGATATTACCACCCTTACCATCGTTAGTAAAATCCCCCGCTGCACCACCAATTCCGGCGGACGCATAACCTGCACTTCCACCAGTAGCTGTGATGTTTCCGCCATTGATTATCACTGTTCCACAGTCAATATCGCCGTCATTATTATTTAAATCATAAAGTGAACCACCAATGCCAGCACTATATGGTCCAGAAACATCCAATGAACCTGCGCTCTCTGCGGTAATTACTAAGGTTGCTCCTTTCGGTACATAAATTCCACATTCAGAACCCTTTATTGTATTGCTGCCCTCTAAGGTCAGATTCATGGTCGCGTTGGGGGCGATGCCTACATATGCCGCCTCGAAAATATTTAAGCCGGAAAACGTCACATTATGGGTGCCGCTTTCCACAGAAATCATTACAGCTTGGCCTGTGCCGGTAAAGGTATGCCCCGGACAGCCGCCGTCTTCTGCGGTTAATATATTTTTAAGAGTTTGAGATATGTTAATTTCTTCCGCAGTCTGCACCGGTGCGTTGGCATTGTCAAGTGCCTCTTGCAGTTCGTAGCAACGAGACAGGTCAATCTCCTCCTGTTCGTCCTCGTTCAGTTCCCCATAGAGAACAAGGATTTCTTCAAGCTGCGCCCGCACATCCTCTGCATTATCCTCCGTTACCTTATCCGGCAGGGCAGCAATCAAATCCTCAACAGGACAGATGCGGCACTTATAGGTACACAGGCTGCCTTCCCCGTCCTCCGATTTTGGTATATAGCCGCAGTCCGCATCATGCTCCTGATGATGTTTGCAGATGCCTGTATCTTCCTGATTCTCCGTATTTTCTTCCGGCGCTTTTCCTTTGCAGTCTAAGAGACTGGCATCATCAGCACCGCACACAGGGCAGTCCCCGTTGATGCTGTCCTCCGTGCATAATGTCTCACAGATACATTTGGCGGTATCTGTTCCCGTATCTTCGGTATTCTCCCCGGTATCCTCCGGCTCCGTGCCATTACAGATTTCACAGACATAGCCGCAGTCCTGCGCTTCTTGATAACCGCAGCTTTCGTCATGCTCGTGATGACAGTCCAGCACCTTTGTGACACAGCCGCTTTCCTCACTGCATACATGGGTACAGAGTGACGGCTCCCGATTCCCTGCATCAGAGGGCGTAGCATTTCCCTCTCCCATGCTTTCCTCCGTTTCCCCCGTTTCCGGATAGCACCCGTCCGTATGCGTATGCACACACTCCGTAACAGTTTTATAACATTCTTCCGTATGCTCATGGGTACACGGCTGTGCTTCCCTATAACCGCAGTCCGGCGTATGCTCCGTGTGATGTTCACAAAGCCCCGCTTCCCTGCCCGAAGCAGACACGGCAAGCCCGCTGGCAGGCAGCGTATTGAATATTAAAGCCGCCGCCATCAGGAAGCCCATGCTTTGACGCAGCCTGCCCCCTTTTCGTTTTCTTCCCTCTTTTTCATCCAGAAAATCCCCTACAGGGTGTTTTCTGAAAGAAAATAATCCTTTATCCTTTTCCATATCGTTCCATTCCTCCTTGCTTTTCCGAAGGAAAAATGCTCCTGCCCCTGCGGGGGCAGAGGAATTTCCCTCCGTTCCGAAACATTTCCTTCACAGATATCCTGATAAACCGGGGCTTTCACAGACCATCTCTGCCATATGGCAATATCTCCTTCCTTTATCCTCCTAAGCGGCTCCCTGAACCTCGTTTCCTCCAGCGGGCGCACGATAAAGTCGAAACTATGCGTCCGTATCGCCTCCCTTGCAAAATAGGGATCGTCCGTAATCCAGATCACCAGCGTATTTCCATACAGTTCCCGGTATTTACACACCAGCTCCATCCCCTGTGCGCCGTTTATGCCCACTACCACAACATCATATTCCCGCTCAAGATGGTACTCCCTGTCAATCACGCCCCGGCTTACCGTAACATCTGACAGTTCATCCGCAAGTATCCCGGAAAGCATTTCATATTCCGGTATGCTCTTTGTATAGATGACAGCATCCATATCCCACTCCTCCTTATCCTGTTTAAAGACGCAAAAAAACCGCCGGGGAACGGGTCATTCCACAGGGCATAAAAGCCCCGCAGGAAATCCCCGCCTCCGGCGGTCTTATATTGAATAACACTGTATATAAAAAGATACAACGAAAAGACAGATTTATAACGTCTGTCTGTCTGTCTGTCTGTCTGTCTGTCTGTCTGTCTGTCTGTCTGTCTGT
>OFGA01002566.1_pt1 | contig 11089 bp, 11 predicted proteins | sample 1521471 | NCBI WGS metagenome assembly OFGA01 (sample SAMEA3504086, study PRJEB24116) | mouse gut metagenome | biome: mouse gut; feature: mouse-associated habitat; material: faeces | place: Denmark | collected 2011
TACGCCAAGCGCCAGCTGAGCTGGTTTCGCCGGAATCAGGGTGGCAAGTGGTTTTATTTGGAAAAAATACCCAATTTTCCCGCCCTCCTCCAAGATTCGACCGATTTCGTCAGGGAAAAAGGGGTAGGATAGACGCATCCCAAAGAAAAAGGAGTGCGTCACCATGCAGACAGCAACACAAATCAAGAAACGGAACCTACAGGACAACCTTCTCGCCAAGCTCCGCCGCAGCCGGATGGGGGTGACCATGTTTTTGGTCAACGGCTTCCAAATCCGGGGGGAAATCCGGGGCTACGACGCCTTTGTGGTCATCATCGACAGCGACGGCAAGCAGCAGATGGTGTACAAGCACGCCATCTCCACCATCATCCCAGAGCGGCCCCTGAGCTGGGACAGCGAGGAGGGCGACGCCGAGTAAGGGGCCTGTATCCAGAAGAGGAAACTTACATCTATGGAAGAAAAAAAGCCGGGCGAACTGTATACCCGCATCCTCATCCCCGCGGTGATCGTGGCTTTCGTGCTCTACCTGATCTTCTCCGTGATCGTCATGCACTCCTCCTTCAATCTCTTCTACATGATCGGCTTTATGGCTCTGGGAATGATCGCCTCCCTGATCTGCGCTGTAATCGAGTATTTCGTCATGAAAAAACGCCAGAGCCGCCAGTACGCCCTGCTCACCGTAGGCGGCGGCACCGCCCGCGATTACCGTCCCGGCGATTTATCAGGGATCTTCAGGTCCGCTCCGGGGAGTCCGTCGGCGTTGGACAAGCCTACGCCGCCCGTCTTGAGCGGGCGTTTCCTGGTAAGCAGTCTGCCGGTGCGTCCGAGCTGACCAATACTCTGTGGGAGCGCACCTACGACGAGAAACTGTTGCTTAGGCTGGGGACGGTGGAAAACGCGCCGAACCCTGCGGCCCTCGCCTGCCGCCAGAGCTTCTCCAAGCATCCTCTAGCCATGGAGATCGCCCAAGCGCTGGCATCCTGTGCCACGCTACCCAGGATGCCGTATCTCCTGAACTGTACCGATCATCACTGCCTGGCGGTAACAGGAAACTTGGCGGAAGATTTCTCAAGGGCATTCCTCTGTGAAATATTGGAGAACTACTCTCCGGAACGAGTTCAGCTCCACTGCATGGCCGAACAGAAAAATCTAACCATCGCTCTCCTGGCCCAACTGCCTCATGTGGAGCATCAGACGCTGAACGAAGCCTTGGACGTGCTGGCTACGGAGGACGACGGCAGGCTGCACCTCATCTGGGTATCCGGAAAGACCGCAGCCAACGCCGTCCCCATCGTCAAGCGGGCCGCCGAGATAAAGACTAAAAGCATGATCTTCATTCAGAATCCCGATGAAGCCCCCGCTTTCTGCGACTGTTGCATTCATGTGGACACTTCGGAGCAGGCGGAGCTTTCTCGAGCGTTTTCACCAGAACAACTCTTCAGGCCGGAGCTGATGTCTCTGTCCGCGTTCCAGCAGAGCCTCTCCTACCTCAGCGATCTGCGCACCGCCCGGCCCATCCAGGCCACTCAGGTTCAGGACGTCCTCAAAATCCCCGAAAAGCTGACACTATTCGAGTTCCTGAAGATTTCGGATACCCGGCAGTGGATCTTCCCCCAGCATCCTGTGGCCGGCAGTGGGCTGAGGATCCCCATAGGGCAGGGCGAAGGCGGGAAAAAGGTGTTTCTCAATTTCACCGCCTGCCGTGGCCACGGGATGCTCGCGGGCATGACCGGAAGCGGAAAGTCCCAGTTTCTTTTGACCATGCTCACCCTGTTGTCTCTGCAATACCAGCCGGAATTTTTCACCTTTGCCATCATCGATTTCAAGGCAGATGCCAGCGCCATGCAGCTGCGAGATCTGCCCAACTTTGTGGGAGCCCTGTCCGACCTGGATGACAGCGCCCAGCTCAACCGCGCCCTGGTCATGCTGGAGTACGAGAGCAAACGGCGTCAGCAGGCGCTCAACGATGCCAAGCGGGACGGGGTCATCGCTGTCAACGAGATTGAGTACTATCACAGGGCCCAGGTCAGCGGGGAAAAAAAGCTGCCACCTCTGCCTTATCTACTGGTCATCGTGGATGAATTTGTGGATGCCAAGCGCTCCGACCCGAACTTTCTGGAGCAGATGGCTCAAATTGCCCGGCAGGGGCGCTCACGTGGCATTTACCTTCTACTATCAGCACAGAACCCCTCCAGCGAGATCGGGGGCCAGATCGCCGCTAACATGGGATATGACATCTGTTTCAAGGTTCGGGATGGTGCCATCTCCTCAGCGGTGATTGGCAAGCCGGTTGCCGCTGAGATTGGCGCTCAGCAGCGTGGCCGGGGTTATCTGCTCACCGACGCCGGTGGACTGGAAGAGTTCCAGACTCCTTACTGCGACGAGGAGTTGACGGTCAATGGCAGGAAAACGACCCAACTAGAAGAGATCGTCAATTTGCTGAAGACGAGGCATGCCTCCTCTTTACCTCGCGTATTTGAAGTTCCTCTACCAAAAGAACTGCTGCTCAATCAAGAAACGCTCCGCTCATTGCAGAAGTCTCCGGAGGGAACAGACCTAGCCATTCCGGTCGGGTTCAGCGACAACATATACGCCGCTAGGCTCGAACAGTTCAGCATTCCCTTTGTCAACGGGAACGTCATGATCTTCGGAAACCCCGGCACCGGCAAGTCCACCCTGCTGCAGACCATGCTGTTCCTGGGGTGCGCCGCCTATCCACCAGACAAGCTTCAATTCATCGTGTGTGCGTTCGGGGATTCCACGCAGCTGCGGCTCTTTATGGAGTTGCCTCATGTCCGAAACGTCATATCCTTTGAGGACTCCGAACTGCTCACCCGCCTGCCCTCCCGCTTGGAGCGGGAAATTGATATCCGCAAACGTACAGGCGAGAAGTCGCCTGCTCTTATCGTGATTGTGGATCGGATGGAGAGCTTTGACCAGGAGTGCCCCAGGCTGGCCGGGCGCCTGACTGAACTCAGCCAGATTTCCTTCAAGTACGGCATATACTTCGTATTCTCATCCATCCAGCACAACATCCTGGCATCTAACAAGCGGCAGTCCATCAAAACATGGATTTCCTTCCATACCGACAATGATCCCTATTCTAATTATATGCCCATACGGGAGGTAAAGCGTCCCGTACCCATTCCGGGCCGAGCCCTAGCGTGCATCAACGGGTCTCATGCCACTGAGGTTCACTTCTTCACGGTAGACCGTTTTGGAATCAGCACCGAAGAAAATACTGAAAAGCTACGGAAGCAGATTGAGGCAATCTCTCATTTTTACGGCCAGCCGCACAGAGCGGTGGACATCGAGACCATACCAGACTACATCAGCACCGATGCCATGGAGGACTGTGACAGCAGTATCTTGCCGGTGGGACTGCACTGGGAGTATAGCTTTACCCCCGATGGATACCATTTCACTGAGTCCCCGTTCTTCGTGGTATCTGACTTCGTCCGCACCCGGGATACCCTCCTGTACATGGCCCTTTACTCGGCCACGACCGACAACTTCGAGACACGTCAGGTCTTCTACTGCGATCCAGGTGTCAGGAGCTTCCCGCCGGAGCTTAATGCACACAGGAAACTTGCCTGCTACGGCGAAAATGATCTGAAGCAATTCTTTGAAGAGATCCGACCGTTGTATACCGCCCCAGGGACGCCAGCAAACAGCGGGCACATCTTTATTTTTATCAACTATATGTCCCTCTGTGAGTCCAAAGCCCAGTCCATCGGCCTGAATACTCATTACACCACCTTTGTCACGGATGTCCGAGCGCGGAGTAGCCAACTTTTGAGTATGCGGATCCACTTTATCCTGTCGGATCACGCCGGCGTGCTCCGCACAGACCGAACTGTTTCATCGCTAATGATGGAGGCAAAACAATACGGGCATGGCATTGCCTGCGGTGGGACGACTGCAAACCGTCTCGGTCTGGAGACGATCTACTACAACCAGCCTATCCCCGAGGGCTGCGGGTACCTGTACTGTCCCGGCGAGTGCCCATCCCTTATCAAATTGCAGAACCGGCGGTAAGCCACACTGTGGAACTGCCGTTACCCCTACAAAGGAGGAATTAATCATGCCAGGAAAACAAACCATCTACCCCTTCGTCGTCAGCATGACCGGTGCGGAGTGGGACGCCATCATCAACAACCTCAACGGTAGTGAGCAGATGCCGGATCCCATGCTGGACCGACTGCTTAAGAAAAGCCTTGTGGTTCTCAACGAGGCGCGCAAGCCCCGGCTGTACGACCCCGTGGCCGAGTGCGTCCGTTTTGTCTCCCTGGCCAAGGCCGTGGCGGCGGTGGAGTGCCCCTCCGCCGTGGAGGACAGCAGCGCCATCAATATTTTCTTCTTGGGAGACCGACATATGGTCGCCACTCGCCAGTTGGACGGCTCACGGGTGGACTTCATGCTCTCCGAATTGGATGAGACCCCCTTAGAGCTACTCATGATCTTGGCACAGGAGGCGACGGCTCCGGGAGAATGCCGGGAGGAGTTCCTCCCAGACGAGAAGCTCCCGCCTGAGCTCCTGGATCAAAGCATCCCACTCTTCCGCTTTACCCTCCAACTGGAGAATGTGCCCAACAGCCAGAAGGTCTTTGCTCTCATGCCCAGAAATGGCGGAGGTTGCTGGCTGTTCCGCAGCACCAGCCCCGGTGCCCGACAGGGCAGTTCCACCGCCATGCTGGCCAAGTTGCGCAGTTATCTGATTTCTGAATTGGAGCAGATAAAGAAATGTTAATGTAAAATTATTTTCTTTTGTAAAAGCTATTGACAATTAAAAATAAATGGATTATGCTATGTATATGAAGGAGGTGACGATATTGTCCAGTTCGCATCAGCAAACAGGGGAGGTGGAAAACGGTGACGCCGCCCGGCGGGAAGCATTGCTCGGTAGGCTGAGCTCCATCATCCTCGACCTAGAGACTGCCATTCAGAATATCCATGATGCAAAAAAACAGATGCCCGGTATGGCCACCGGAGCGGCGGCGGACGCGCTGTCTGCCGCTCTTGAAAAGCAGATTTCCATCCTCCACGGCACAATATCCTCTCTCAAGCAAGTCATGAAAGGAGTATGATTATGCCTACCTTCGAATGCATCGAGTACGATCCCTTCAAGCTCGAACCCATCATCGAGAACCTCAGGACCGTGCAGGGCGAGTGGGAAAACCTTCTGACCGAACTCAACAGCATCATCTCTGTCCTCGACAGCGGCTTTATTGCGGAAACCCAGGAGGCTTTCAGTAGTGTCCACGAGGCCAAGCGAGCCAGCGACTACACGATGCTCAGCCAACTGCTGCTCAGGATGCCCCAGAGCATCCAGGAATCGTTGGACGGGATGCTCGAAGACGACCATATGCTAGCCCAGCGCATCCGGGAACAGTATGGTGTCTAACCACACACAGACCAGACAAAGGAGGAACAACACTATGGCAGCGAAACTTTTGCTCACCAAGCCTGAACTGAACGCCATCATCGGCCGGCTGGAGAACTCCGCATCCAGCCTTGGTGCCCTGCTGATAAAACTGGACGGCATCATGGATCAGCTCTCTGTGGACTGGTCCGGTGCCGCGCAGATGGCCTATAAGGATGCCTACGAACAGATCAAGACCCGCTCCCTGCTCCCAGTCAAACAACTCTTGGAGAGCTACCCCGAGACACTGCAGCAGGCGGAGCAAGAGATCGACTTCCAGGACGAGGAGAGTGCAGTCTCCATTCGGAACCAGTACGGAGGGCTCCTCCCCGGATAACTGCGCCTTTTCTCAGAATATACAGAGAACGGGAGGGGTATCTCCATGAATCAGTCCGTGTCCGTACCTTCCGACTCGGAGCAGGCCTATTCCAGGTTCACCCAGTACCTCTTTAACGCCCAGCGCAGCATCAACAGCGCCGTCGTCTCCACCAACGGACTCAGCTATGACGTGCCAGGGACAGGTGCCATCGCCCAGCAGCTCGCCGAAATCTCACAGAAGCTGACCCAACTTGCGTCGGACTCCGGCGGTGTGGTGGATCAGCTGGCTCAGCGAGACAGTGATAACGCCCGCAACATTCTGGGATACGGCGTCAGCGGCGGGACAGCGGGCCTATTTGGCCTGAACTTCGCCCATGTGAAGGTGGGCTGGGAGACTTTCTCCCGGGTGGGTGTCGGCCGCAACGCCTTCGGCACGTCAATGGAAATCATGACCCGCAATCAGCTGAACCTGAATCCCTTCAGCAAGGCTGTACTGGGCAACGGGTACCGCACTGGTGAGGACATCCTTCTCCGAGGCAGCATGATCGAAGTGAAGGCTGGCGGTTCCCAATACGCCAAAATTGTTTCCGAGTCTATTCGGTCAGGGAAGTATGACTCGGTCAAGGAAATCAGGGCCAGCAAAGAGATGTACGATCAGATCCTGAAGAATCTGGAGAAAGACCCTAAAACATATGCTCTATGGAAGGATCGGATCAAGGACACGGGCATTTCCAACAACAGCGCTAAGGCGGCCCAGCAATCCATCTTCCATTGGGACAAGGCCAAGGCAGGCATGTCAGCAAGCGAAAGAGCCGCACTGGCGAAGCAGGCGGTCAAGAGCACCAAAATCTCCACCTATGTCGCCTCCGGCATCACTGGCGGCATCATCAGCGGCGGTCTGGAAGCGATTCTCGGCTACCAGGACTACAAGACCGGTAGGATCACCAAGGGGCAGTACGTCAACAACATCGCCAGGGAAACCACATCCGGTGCCGTCAGCGCTGTGGCGGTCACCGCAATCACCACCGCAGTAGCAGCCGCAGGTGCACCAGCGCTCCTGACCATAGGTGTCGGGGTGGCGGCAGGGGTTGCCATCGGAACAGGAATCAGCTGGCTGTGGAACAAGGTTTTCAACTAACAGCAATGACCGGCTATGAAAATGCGGCACTCGGGCGAAGGGGGAGCGATGCACACTGCGCTCCCGCATGAACGCCCATGCCCCATCTGAACAAATTGCTATCAGTTGTTCGGATCGGGTATTGTGATGCTCTCCCCGACTATGTCAGGGAACAGATCGACACCCAGCCCGCCGGTGTAATTCCCTGCCAGCCTGAAGAACTACACAGAAAATCTTACCCGCGGGGACGATTGACCGTTATAGTGGGTGACAGCATGGATCACTCAGACAAGGAAAAGACAAAACACATCGAGATTGAACAGCCTATTCCTTCAAGAATTTATCCAGTCATTGGCACCAATTTTACCCGAGACAACATTGAGAACAACATCTCCGCCGCTGATCTGGAGGACCTTCGGGAAATTCCACACCCTGACTCCAGACGCATTGATGGCTAACCGGAAGGCAAAGAAAGGTATAGCTATTAAAATTTTCGCCGCCATCATCGCATTTTGTGCGATGATGGCGGTTTGGTCGCTAAAGCAACCAAGCCAAATCGCATATTTTTGGATTTACGACAAAATTTTAGGGGGTGTTTTACTGGTAACTTGGCAGGCACCTGACCGGGGGACCCCAATCTATTCTTTTCATAAGTGCTCAATTCCGTATAAATATGAATAGAATTGTAACTTTTCAAATATAAAAATCAGCGATGGGGGTATAGCTCAGCTGGGAGAGCGCTTGAATGGCATTCAAGAGGTCAGCGGTTCGATCCCGCTTATCTCCACCAAGACAGACCACAAAGCCATGGCTTTGTGGTCTTATTCTAGCTAAAGGAAAAATGAGAATTCGGATACCAAGAAAAAGGGCTAGAGGCACTCCTGTCGGAGTGTCCTCAGCCCCTTTTCCTTTTCCCCGCTGTTCGGGAATAGCTATAAGACGAGTCATAATGCCCACCGATTGTATGTTTGATGTCGGTTGCCTCCACAATGGTAATGTAAAATTTTTTTACATTTCTTATTGACTTACACCCTAGCTCAGGTGTATACTGTGTCTGTCTCTGATGACAAGGGGGAATCTTCTATTGGACGATTTGGCTTTACGATATTATCTGGAGGACTTCCGAAAGCAGATCCATGAACTGCGTGCATTTTTCTCCTCCTCTGTGGAGCAAGTCTGCAATTCACTGAATATCACGCGCCAATCCCTGAGTAATTTTGAAAATGGTCGCGGAACCTTTAAACTGGTGAATGCTCTGGCTCTTTCCTCGTTTTTTGACTACATGATCGTCAAGGCAAATGTGGACATTACGGCGCTTCCTCAACTCGCCATTACCCGCGTCGATTATCCGGATTACCTGTTTTGCGGTTCGTCGGACGATGTTCCTCCCCCTTTGCCCTCCCTGTGCTACGCCTGGCAGCGAAAGCAGGATCAGTACGCGTCCTCCGTCCTATCTGGCCTGCTCCTGGATAATCTGGCCAATCCCCAGCCCATCCTGTTCATTGATATTCTCTCCTTCCTGAACGATATGTTTTACGAACGCTTTTTCTGCTGGATGATGCGGGTGTTAGAGCGCACTAACAGCTCTCCGCTTGAGATCTATATCGACAATGCGATCCAGAACACCAGCATTGTCGGCAAAAATCCTCATGCGCCATCCTTTCTGAATGCCCTGATCAACGTAAAAAAACGGGGAAAGATCGTGCTGTATGCCATGAACCTCAATGGTAAAGAATTTCCGAACGCCGTAAAGTCGGCCATCACGAAAAAAGGTCATCCTGTACAGCAGTGTGTCGTGGTAAGCGCTTCCAATCAACTCATCTCTGAATGCGGAGAGCTGCGTACAGCGGTCATCACCGTTGACGGGCAGCTTCTGGAACTGTCTGGCCAGGCGGATATTCTGAAGAGGCTTCAAAAGGCGGCGGAACGGCGGGCGGAAACAGCGTTCTCAGCTATACCGGCCGAGCTTCTGAACAGCCTGTTTGATACCTGACAAAATTCAAGACAGTTTCTATATTCGCGATCACAGAACATTTCCACTTTTGGGGAACCCGTCCCCTCTTTTAGCGGAAACATTCATCGATCTTAGGCATCAATAAGTAGAAATAGAAAAGAGGCGGTTCCCATGCCAAGCGTATTTGGAAGCAGATGCTACACCTATTCGTCGGAGAATCAAATCCCCTCACGACGTCATTCTGTCTTTTACGACACGACTGGAGAATATGTCCTGAAGTTCTTTCCAGCCAGAGACGATGAGATTGTGAAGAAGATCGACCACCTTATACACTTTCGAGAAAATTTGCCAGACAAAAATCCAGACTACAGCTATCTCGTATCAGCATTCCCTATAGAAATGGTTTATTCCAGTGAAAGAAAGCAGAAAGACGAATGGCGCGGCTTTGTGATGAAGCGCTGTCGGGACAGGTCGCTAGACGCGGTGGGGGTTCGAACGCTGGGGTTCAAGGAATATTTCAATATCGACAGCTATGTGTGGCTCCTGTCCATCTGTGCCAGTCTATGCCTCTGCTGCCAGGTGCTCCACCTCCACAAGTTTCTGTTAAGCGATATCAAGCCGGACAATTTTTTTGTGACCAGGCGGGGTCAGGTCTATCCCATCGATACAGACGGCTTCTCCTACAACGGCGGCCCCTCCCAGCCACCGCAACCAAGCTACTGCCCCAGTAAAACGGATCATAACAACGTCCGCTCCTACTGTCAGAATGTGGAGACCGAGTCTTACGCCCTGACCATTCTGCTTTTCCAGATGATGACCATCGATTTGAGCGGAAACGTAACCCTCGACACTATCCGTGCCTACGACCTTTTAGGCGTCGGCGAATACGCCGAGGCGCTGAAGGGAGGCAAGTTGCCGGGACGCAGACAGCTTTTTTATAAAAAATGGTTCCATATACCCCAGGAACTCCGGGGTATATTCATAAATGCTATATACAACCGCTGCTACCTTCTGCCCACCGCCAGCGGCTGGTACAAGTTGCTCAAGAAACACATCAATGCGCTAAAAAAGCAAGGAGCCGACACGAAGATCGTGCCTGATCAGCTTCCTATCCCCGAGCCCAGCCTTGACATGGCGCGGTATTTCAAAGGTGCCGGCACGATCCAGAACATCCGGATAACCTCAGAGAATATTCACGAACAGACACGTACCCTGGAGGAACAGCTGGCTAAAGTCAACAGTGAACTTACGAAGGCCAAGGACGAATTGACCAGAACCAAAGAAAGATCGGACCAAAAGAGCAAGGAGCAGCAGGAGGAACTGGATAGACTGAAAGCGCTGTGCAAACGGCAGAAAAAAACAAACACCCTCCTGAGGATCTTTATTACTGTGATCGCCATGATGTTCCTCTGCGTTGGCGTTTGTCTCCTGTACCAGAACGGACTGCTGGACGGTTTTCTGGCTTGGCTACAGCCATACTTAGCCAAACTGTACGCATTCTTTAGTTAGAAATAGAAACGGAGGAAACAAATCAATGAATACAATCAAAAGTCTCAGTTCTGTCCGAATCAACGGCAAGCTTCCTAGTACGCGCCTAAAGGCCCTGAATCTGGAGGCGGGCACAGTTAGGGTTCCGCTAATCTTCCTGATCGACATCAGCGGCTCTATGTCTACGGCTCTACCGGTCATCAACAAAACGCTCACCAAACTTATGGGCGACATCTACTCGGCGGAGGGCCCTGATCGGTTCATGGTGGACCTCGCCATCATCACCTTTGGTGAAGACAGCGTCAAGGTGGCACGGGAGTTCGATCTGCTGCACCCTGGTGAGCAGTTTCAAATCAGTGTCTGTGAAGGCCGCACCCCCCTTAGCACGGCCATGCTCTACGCTTACTGGTATGGGGCCGCCCGGAAGCAGCAGTATAAGGAGAACGAGGTGTTGTATAACCAGCCGGTCGTCGTAATCATATCAGACTTCTTTGAAAACAGTTTCGGACCAGTGGAGGTCGATGGGTCCACGTACAGTGGTGATCAGCTTTATGATGAGATGGCGGAGCTCTACTCCACCGCATTTAATACAAGCTACAAGCAGTACACCTATGTGATTACACCTCCGGACAAGGAGGTCGACCACGACAGAATCAACAAGCTGAAGGTGGACGTGGTCAAGGACGAGCATCTGGATATCGCCAGAGTTCTGGCCCAAGTGCTCGCTGAGTACAAGGCCTCGGTGGCCATGGCGGCCATGGAGGACGAGGAATCCAACGCCGCCATGGCC
>OFGA01002569.1_pt1 | contig 11080 bp, 8 predicted proteins | sample 1521471 | NCBI WGS metagenome assembly OFGA01 (sample SAMEA3504086, study PRJEB24116) | mouse gut metagenome | biome: mouse gut; feature: mouse-associated habitat; material: faeces | place: Denmark | collected 2011
GCCGGCGCTGCCTGCGCGGGCGGCTTCCACGGCGGCATTCAAGGCCAGGATGTTGGTCTGGAAGGCGATGTTCTCAATGGTGGCGATGATCTTGCCGATCTCGGAGGAGGAGTCGGAAATCTTCTCCATGGCGGACACCATCTGCTGCATGTATTCGGAGCTCTCGTTCAGGCTGCCGCTGGCGTCAGTGGCGTGGGCAGTGGCCTTCTCGCTGTTTTCGGCGTTCTTGCGGGAGTTGTTGGCGATCTCGGCGATGGTGGCGGACAGCTCCTCCACCGCGCTGGCCTGCTCGGTGGCGCCCTGGGCCAGGGACTGGGCGCCGGTGGACACCTGCTCGGCGCCTGCGGACACCTGCTCCGCGCTCTGGTTAATCTGGGACAGGGCGTCGGACAGGCTGCGGTTGATGGCGCGGACGGAGGTGAGCACGCTGCTCAGAGCGCCCACATACATCTTTTCATCCTTGGTGCGCACGTCAAAGTTGCCGTTGCCCATCTCCTCCAGCAGGCGGCATTCGTCGCTGATAACCTCGCTGAGGACGTGCTGGCTGGTACGCAGAGCGTCGCACATATCGCCCAGCTCACTGGTGCTCTGGTAGTCCACGGGGATGTCCAGCTTGCCCTCGCTGAAGCCGCTGAGGGCCACGTGAACCTGCTCCACAGGCACCACAATGCTCTTGATGATGATCAGGGCCATCCGCAGCACCACAACGGTGGCGATCACCAGCGCGGCCACAATCACGCCGATGGCGATGTTGGAGGTCAGGGACTGCTCGTCAATGATCTTGTCCTGCTCATTCTCGAGCTTCTTGGCCAGGGCGTCGCCCTTGTCGGCCGCATCCTGAAGCCTGGGGGAGCAGTCGCTGGCGATGAGGGCGGCAGCCTGAGTGCGGCTCTCCTCAGTATTGCCCCGGGCCACATTGACGATCTTCTCGGCCTCGATCTCCCACGCCTCCACCGTATCCACAAAGGCGTTCAGCTCGGTCCTATCCTTCAGCGGGTATTTGCTCTCCAGCGCGGCCAGATCCTCCTTCAGCTCGTTGACCTTGGCAAGGGCGTTGTCCAGGTTGGTCACATTGCCGCCCAGCACCGCGTCCCGCAGGCTGCGTCCGGCGATGTTGTAGTTGATACGGCACTCCGACACAATATTGTTCGCGCCGACATAGTTGTCAAGGATACTGGTATACTGGCCCTTCTGAATGGTCATCAGGATAATCGACGCGATGATAATGATGACCGAGACGACAACTGTGACGCCGTAACCCAGGATCAGGCTCTTTCTGATCTTCATGTTTTTAATCATGGATTCTTTCCTCCTAAATTTTCTTGACTGTGGACTTTATATCAAATCGGCTCCAGCCCTGGGCGGGAGGCCGGTATCCCGGTCCCGCTCCAGCACATCGCCGTATTTCCCCTTTTGTATGTCGCCGATCACCCGGCCGCCGGACATGGTGATCACCCTGCGGCGGAGGATGTTCACATACTGGCTGGCGTGGGTCGCCATGACGATGGTGGTACCCCGGGCGTTGAGCTCCGTCAGCAGGTGGATCAGATCCCAGATGACGTCGTCGTCCAGGTTGGCGGTAAGCTCATCCAGCAGCAGGATGGAGGGGCTGTTGAGCACCGCCCGGGCCAGCTCCACCCGCCGGCTCTCGCCGATGGACAGCTCCGCCGGATAGCACTCCTCCACGCCGGGCAGGCCCACAATCCCCAGGGCCTTCTTCACCGCCTCCCGGCTCTTGCGCCGCATCATGCCGGCGGCGCCGGCGGCCAGCATCAGGTTCTCCCCCACGGTACGCTTCCGGATGAGCAGCCCCTGCTGGCTGACCACGCCGAAGGTGCGGCGGGCCCTCACGCGCCAGGGCCCCAGCATTCGGGCGATGTTTGTGTTGTTGAGCAGCACCGTCCCCTCGTCAGGGGCGATCTCCCCGCTCATCAGCTGCAAAAGCGTGGTTTTCCCCGCGCCGCTGCTGCCGATGAGAAAGACGAACTCCCCCTGCTCCACCGTGAGGCTGATATCCCGCACGGCATAGGTCAGACGCCGCTCCTCCATATATCGCTTTGACACATGATCCAGACGAATTTCCGCCATTCCGCGGCGCCGCCCCCCGTTCCCGCAAGCGCGCCTGTTCCGCCGGCATAGACCGGCGGAACAAAACGCGACCAGCTACTTGTGATAAAATGAGTTTTCTCCCGCCATTTTCATGCTGACCCGGCGGTCCATCGCCACCACCTGCTCCAGCAGGCGGCGGGTCTTCTGGGCCTGCTCCAGGAAGACGCGTTCGCCGTCGTCCCTGGGCTGGCCCTCCTTGAGAAGCTCCCCGGTCCGGCGCCGGTCCTCCTCGGACAGCGCGGCCCGGCGGACCTTCCCGCTGTTGTCCACCTCCGCCAGCAGGCGGACGGGATCCTGGCGCATGGCCACCAGCATGCGGACCGACACCTGGTCGTTACGGTCCAGGCTCTCGGCCAGCTGGCCGGTAAGGTCCTGGAGCTCTACCAGGTAATTATACTTCTTTCTCTCCAGGACTGTCAACTCCAACCAGTCATCTTTTGTCATAACTGCCCGCCTTTTCCCTGGAGGCCGCCGCTGTTCTTCTCGGCGGTATGGAAGGCGTCCCGCATTTCCGCCAGCATGGGCCGGAGCTTTTCCAGCTCCTGCTTGTTCCGGCCGATCTTGATCCGGCCCAGCTGGTAGGTGAAGTACTCGTACATACGGCCCAGGTCCTGGCTGATGGGATACTGCCGGTCCAGAGTCTCGTCCAGGTAGTTGACAATGTCGATGCATCGCTCGACGGCAGCCTCGAAAGCGGGGAACTCCCCCTTGTCCAGGGCGATGGATGCCATCGTCGCCCGCTTGACCAGCTCGTCGTACAGCAGCAGCAGCAGCTCGCCGGAGGTCATAGAGCCCACGGACTGCTGTTTATACTGCTGATAGCCTCTCCTATCCATATGGGACGCCGCTCCTTTCTGTCATCGGGCGCTATCAGCCGCCCATCAGCCCCGCCAGCGTGGAGCTCTGGGAGTTCATCTGGTTGATAAGCACCTCCAGCCGGCTGAACATGCTGGTGTAGCGGTCCACCTGGCTCTCCAGCTTATCCTGCCACTGCTCGATCTGGGTGCCCAGGTTGTCGATCTCCTTCTGCCACTGGTTATCCAGCAGGGACAGGGAGTTCAGCGGGGTGCCCGCCTGCTGGATCAGGATGCCCTTGGTGGAGCCGGTGAGGCCCGCGTAGCGGTCCAGCTGGGTCTTCATGCCCTGCATGATGCCGTTGGTGGACGCGCCGCCCTCGCTGGTGCGGGTGAAGAGGTCCGCCACCTGGTCCGGATCGTTCTCCAGGGCCTCCCGGAGCTTATTCTCATCCAGGGTGATGGTGGTGACGTTCTCCGAGGAGAAGGAGGTGCTGATGCCGATCTTCTGCAGCAGGACGCTGTCCGCCCCGCCGGGCTGGAACACGCTCTGCATCCGCTCGTAGAGATTGCGCAGGGTGGAATCGCCGAAGAGGATGCCCTGCTTGGCCCGCTCCTCGTAGTTCTTGATTTCGCTCTCGCTCATGCCGGCCTTCTGCTCCTCGGTGAGGGGCTCGTAGTCCTTGAAGGCGCCGCTGCTGCTGCGGTAGGGCATGGTGGCGTACGCGCCGCGGATCTCCGTCATCATCGCGTTGTAATCTTCCACCATGCTCTTCACGGCGTCCACGATCTTGTCGGAGTCGGTGGTGGTTTTGAAGGAGACGGAGCCGCCGTCGGATTCGTCGAACTTCTCATTGAACTTGATGGTCATCCCGTCGATCTCCACGCTGTTGGAGCCCCGGGTCAGCTCCTTCTCGGTGCCGTTGACCGTTACTCTGAACTTGGCGTCCTGGCCGGGGGTGTAGGAAACCTCAGGCGCGTACTTCTCGTCGAATTCAAGCTCATAGCGGCCGAAGTCCGGGTCCGGATGATCGGCCCACATGTCCGCATCGACCTTCTCGCCGCTCTTTTCATTGGCTATTTCCAGCTTGCCGGTGTATTTATTGTAGGAAGCGGAGTAGCCGTGATTGAAAATCAAGCCGTTTAGTTTCTCGGCAACTTCATCAATCGTATCGTCCTTGTTCACGGTGACCGAATAGTCGCCGCTGGTTCCGGGGATTTTGAAATGAACCTTCTCCCCGTCCAGCCAGGAGACGCCGTACGCCTCGCCAAAGGTGCAGTCGCTCTTGTCGCTGAGCTCGGTGGAGCCGAATATGGCCTCCGCCAGGCCCCCGTCGATGGAGATCTGGTTCTCCGAGCCGGTTTCCTTGCTGTTGAACACGAACTCGCGGGTGGTACGGGAATAGCTGACCTTCACGCCGGCTTCGCTGTTGGAGTTGATGTCGTTCATGATCTCAGAGAGGGTGCTGTCCTCGGTATAGCGGCCGATGGACACGCCGTTGAGCTTGAACTCATAGAGCTGCTTGCCGTCCTTGTCCTTGACCAGCTCGCCATTCTCGTCCTTCAGCTCCAGGCCCTTGAGGCCGTCCTCGGACAGCAGGTCCTTCAAGCTCTTGCTGGTATTGAGGTAGTTGGTGGCGGTGCGGCCGATGCCCAGCGTCTCGCCCACGCTGGTGTTCATGAGCAGGCTGGAGCCGTTCTTCACCTCGAACTCCAGCTTCAATCCGCCGTCCATCGCCACATTGCTTACCTTCAGCTTGTCGCCGAAGGCGGACTTGACGCCGCTCTGGAGCATATCCGTATAGACCCCGGCCATATCGTCGGTGCTCTTGACGGACTTGCTCTCGCCCTGCTTGGTAATGGTGTACTTGTTCTTATCCAGCTTGCTGGTATCGTAGACATAGCTGACGTTGCCATACTTGTCCTTCACAGTGGAGGGCATCGTGAGCTTATACGCATTGCCGTCCTTGTCCGGCTCGGCCAGCTTCTCGATCTTGGGCATCTGGATGGACTTGGTCACGCCGTCCACGTTGATGTTGATGCTCTTCCCGGACAGATACTCGTAGGCCTTCACGTCCTTGGTCAGCGCGGTGTCGCCGGTAACCCGGAAGCTCTTCACGGGGTTATCCTTGTCGCTGGTGTCCCCGATGCCCAGGGTCCGTTTGACAGAGTCGCTGGCGGAGGAGATGCTGACGCTGTTGCCCGCGCCGGACTTGTCGGAAAAGGCGATGGTGCCGTTGGGATTCACGTCCACGCCGATACGGTCGGCGGCGGACACGGAATCGCCGTTGGACAGGGTGATCTTCTCGTTGGCCAGCTTCTCCTTGATGAGGTCGGCCACCTTCTGGGCCTTCTCCTGCGCGGTGAGCTCCACCTTGTTGCCGTCCTCGTCCACGCCGATGCGGTCAGTCACCTCGTCGAAGTTGATGCTGACGGACTTGCTGCCGTAAGAGAAGCTCAGGGACCCGGACAGGGTGCCCAGGGTCACGTCGCTGTTGAAGTCCATGGCCTCGCCGGCGGTCACCGTATTGCCGGTGTCGCCGTTGAGCTTGCTGGTGGTCACATACCGCGCGGCGGTGGCCAGCTGGGAGACGCTGTTGAGGATCACGTCGCTGTCCGTGCGGCCGGTGGCGCTGACCTTGTCCGCGTTCTCCCCCTGGGGGGCCACCTTCACAGCGCTCCTGAAGAAGGAGGAGCTGAGGAGGTTGGTGGCGGAGGTGTAGGAGGTATACTTGCTGGAGAACGCCGCCATCTTGGAAATAATGCTCCGGTAGGAATCCTGCTTCCACTGGATCTTGGTCGCCTTGTTGTTCAAGGTCTGAATCTTGTTCTGATAGGTTTTGACCAGGTTTTCGATCATGCCCTCGGTGTCCATACCGCTGGCCAGACCGCTGATAATATTGGCGCTGTTATACAGTCCGCTGACGCCGCTGCTCCCGCCAATACCGCCGATGGATGCCATATCAATCGCTCCTTTATAAAAAAGTCACAGGCTCTTTCAGAAATTTCCCAGAAAAAAAGAATATCCCTCTGTACTTTTTTATCGTCACGTAGTATAGTAAAGTTAAGAGCCACTGAAAAGATTTTGCAGAGCGGAGGGGATATTTTGTCTGCTGTTATCGCAATCACCAACCAAAAGGGCGGCGTGGGAAAGACCACCACCTCCTGCGCCCTGCTGGCCGGCCTGCACCAGATGGGCCGCCGGGTACTGGGCGTGGACCTTGACCCCCAGGGGAGCCTGGGCTTCTGCCTGGGTCTGGACATCGACAACTGCGCCACCGTCTACGACGTGATGAAGGGCGCGCGCAGTATCAAGGAGGTCGTCGTACCGTCGGAGTGCGGGGACATCCTGCCCAGCAACATCCTGCTGAGCGCGGCGGAGCTGGAGTTCAACAGGCCGGGCCGGGAATTCCTGCTGAAAAACGCCCTGGCGGAGGTCCAGGACGACTACGACTATATTATAGTAGACACGCCGCCGGCGCTGAACGTGCTGACGGTGAACGCCTACGTGGTTTCCGACGGGCTGGTCATTCCCATGGCCCCGGAGATCCTGAGCCTTCTAGGCGTGGCCCAGATCCGGGAAACCATCGACACCGTCCGCCGGTGCTACAACTCCCGGCTGAAGGTGCTGGGCATCCTGCTCAACAAGTACAACCAGCGCTTCACCCTCAACCGGGAGGTGCTGGACATGGCCGGCCAGATCGCCGCCCAGCTGGACACCACCGTCTTTGAGGCCAAGATCCGCACCAGCGTCTCGGTGGCGGAGGCGCCCGCCCATGGGGAGAGCGTCCTGAGCTACGCCCCCGCGTCCAAGCCGGCCTCGGACTTCCGTGCCCTGATCGGCGAGATCACCCGGCAGCTGCCCGTCTGATCCCGCCTGCAAAAGACAACCGTTTAAGGAGAGATCGTGCTTATGGCCAATCCAAAGAAGAATGCCAAAAGCAGCAAGACTGCTCATGTACTGAACCTGCTGGCCCCGGGCGGGGAGAGCGAAGCCATCCGTCCCCCCGCCGTCTCCCAGGCGGAGCCTCCCGCCCCGGAAGCCGAGGGGACTGCGGAGGGAGTTCCCTCTCTGGAGAACGTCTCACCGGCGGAGGGGGCCGTCAGCGCCGTCCGTCCCCTGGCGCCTCCCATTCTGGAGGTAGCCCGCAGCAATGACGAACAGGTTTCCCTGCAGATCAAGGACGCGCTGGAAAGCGAGCTGCTGAGCGCGCTGGAGACTTCCTCCAGCGCAGACGAACCGGAAGCTGAACCAGAGTCGGAGCTTGTACCCGAGCCCGAATCGGAACCGGAATCCGAGCCTGAACCTGAGCCGGAGCTCGAACTGGAGCCTGAGCCCGAACCCGAACCCGATCCGGAACCGGACCCCGAGCCCGAACCTGAGCCCGATCCGGAACCGGACCCCGAGCCCGAACCTGAACCCGATCCGGAACCGGACCCCGAGCCCGAACCTGAACCTGAACCCGAACCCGAACCCGAGCCCGAACCCGAGCCCGAACCCGAACCCGAGCCCAAACCCGAACCCGAGCCCGAACCCGAATCCGAACCCAAACCCGAACCCGAGCCCGAACCCGAATCCGAACCCGAGCCCAAACCTGCTCCCGCCCCCAGACCCGCGCCTCCCGCGCCGGACCCGGACGAGCTGGTGGTGGTCAACATTATGGAAGCCCTGGTCGAAGAAAAGGCTTCCCGGTACATTCAGATGTTCGGCCTCTGCACCTGCCCCCGCTGTATTGCGGACGTGAAGGCGCTGACCCTGACCAATCTCCAGCCCTCTTACATCGTGCGCCGCCGGGCGGAGGCCCACGCTATGCTCACCGTCTACGAGAGCCGCTACAACAGCACCATTTTCGCCCAGCTCACCCGCGCCTGCAAGATTATCACGGACAATCCCCGGCACGACCGGGACCAGCTGCTGTAAAGCAAATACGCCAGGGGCCGGACCCATACGGGTCCGGCCCCTGACTTTATGTGAGAGAGGGTTACAGCTGGAAATAGACGGTGGTATTGGCCACGGTCATCATGGTCATGAGCATGGTGTTGAAGAACACGGCGGTCCAGATATTGCCGGTCCGCTTGTAAAACAGCTTGGTCAGGCAGGAGGCGATGGCCAGGGTGGGCACCAGCGCGAACAGCAGGATGCCGGACAGGGACTCGCCGGGATAGAAGGCGGAGCCGGTAGCGAACAGCTTGCCGTACTGGAGCGCCAGCCAGATCAGGATGCCGCCCATGTTGGTCAGGGACGCCAGGACGTAGCCCCACGCGCCCTGGAGCTTCTCAGAGCTGGTGTTGTAGACGCAGGCCATGCCGGCCACGGCGTAGTAGATCAGGAACAGGGGCATGTACTTCAGCGCGGCGGGTACGGCGGATGCCTCGAAGGTCTTGACCGCGAAGGTCCAGATCCGGAAGTCCACCTTAAAGACGATGTCCGCCAGGAACACCAGGGCGAATCCCGCCACAACCGCGATCAGGGCCGTGCAGAAGGCGGCGGCAATGTTCACCGCGCCGCCGGATATACCGTAGTGGGCCAGGCTCACGCCCTGCTCCTTCTTGTTGCCCAGCAGATATACGCTCACCATCACCACGGCGGCGATGCAGGCGCAGATGATGGCCCAGGTGACGATGGTGCTGACGGTGGGGGCCTGGAAGGTGGCGTCGTTGGGAATGCCCTTCTTGACCATGTACAGCATCAGCAGGCCGGAGACGATCACGGTCACGGAGCCGGCGGTCCAGCTCTTCTTATCCGCGTCGCCGGAGCGCAGGGAGATCCCAAGGCCGATGACGCCGCACACCGCCGCCAGGACGGCCGCATAGCCCAGCCAGCGGCTGGCCTCGCCGGAGCCGGCGGTATAAATGATGGCAGGAATCAGCATGGTAACCAGGAACAGGGAGGCGGTACCCACCTTCCCCCGGACGGTGGAGACGGGCGCAAGGGCCGCGGGCCGCTCGGTGACGGCGTTTTTCAGGAAGGGCGCTTTCACCAGGGTCAGAACCAGGGCCGCCAGGAACAGGAAGAATCCAACCAGGGCCACCAGCTCGGCGATCTCCTTCCAGAGCCAGATCTGGCTGTTGGCGGGAATGGGATTGAGCAGGCTGCTGTAATCGGCAAAGGCCTCGTCATAGAAGGAGATCATTTTTGCTGTGGTGCCCGTGGAAAAGTGGTTCCAGGGATGAATCTCGCTGGGTTCGTAGATGATGCGGCGGCCGCCGTCGGAGGTGTCGTACCAGGTGTCAGCCTTGGTGTTGGGGTCCAGAACCGGGTTGCCGTCGGCGTCAAAGCTGATCGTCTCCAGGATGGTCTGGCCGTCCTGGGTGGAGACGTAGTCCTTATATACGACGCTGCCCTCGTCCTCGGGCTTGCCGAAGAAGAATTCATCGTAGTGGGCGCAGATCTTGCCGATGGTCCGCCCGCCGAAGTTGGCCGCGCCGGTAGCCGCGTCCAGCCCCAGGTAGGAGGTCCACATGTAGTCGGAGCCGGCGGACAGCTGGGCGCTGATCATGCGCACGCCCGTCTGCTGGTAGGCCTGCTCGTCGTAGTAGACGGCGGCGGTGGTGGAGAAGCCGCCCATGGAGTGGCCGCTGACCGCCAGCACGCCGTTGCCGGAGGCATCCTTCAGGACGTAGTCCTGCCCGTACATATACTGTACCGCGTCCCAGATGGCCGTGGGCCAGAAGCTGAAGAAGGCGCCGGTGTGCTCCGCGTTGCCCCTGGAATGTCCGTGGTCATACATATCCAGGGCCAGCACCACCATGCCCCGACGGGACATTTCGATGGCGGGAGCGTCCTGCATTTCGGCGCTGTTGAGGTAGCCGTGGGTGGTCACCAGAGCGGGATGGGGGTTCGAAGCGTCCACTCCCTTGGGCATGTAGAGCAGGCCGGATAAAGTGCCCGACTCCGTGTCAAAATAGACCCGGGACACCTTGACGGAGTAGAACGAGGTGTGGAACGCCTGGGCCAGGACGCTGCCCAGCACAATCAGCGCCAGGCCGACGGCCAGGGCCGCCAGGGTTTTGCTTTTCTTTCCTACTTTCATAACAGTCCTCCTAAAATTTTGGTACTATGAAAAAAGAGCATGACAGCCCGCAAGGACCATCATGCTCGTCTCTCCACTCATGAGCCCGGGTATTCAGTTGCGGGAATTGCATTCAGCATAGCATAACCACCATTTCCTGTCAACCCGCCATTTTCTTTTTGTAGAAAACCCACAAATTCCTTTCGGGATTTTTGTCGCATTCTCCGCCGGAAAATTCCGAAATAACCCTTGCAATCCTTTCCCGGGTCTGCTATCATTAATACAGCCTTTGTGCTGAGGATTGAGATGCGTAGGGCGGCGAGATGATGCCGCCTTGCGCATTTTTTGTCCCCGCCGCACAGGGCAAACGCGAAACGAGGTAACGCATATGGACAGCAGGCATTTATTGGAGCTCCTGGCCGACAATCCGGTCATCGCCGCAGTGAAGGACGACCAGGGGCTCGAATCCGCTCTCGCCGGCAGTGTGGACGTGATCTTCCTGCTCTACGGGAATATCCTCAACCTGTCGGAGCTGGTAGACCGGGTCCGCGCCGCCGGCAAGGCCGCCTTCGTCCACCTGGACCTGGCGGACGGGCTGACCAACCGGGAAATCGCCGCCGACTTCGTGGCCCGTCGCACCGCCGCCGCCGGCATCATTTCCACCCGCTCCCCCCTGGTGAAGCGGGGCCGGGAACTGGGACTGGTGGCCGTCCAGCGGTTTTTCCTGCTGGACTCCATGGCCCTGGAAAACATCGAAAAGGATCTGGCCCGGGACGCTTCCGACCTGATCGAGGTCCTGCCCGGCCTGATGCCCAAAATGATCCGCCGGCTGGTCCAAGACACCGGGAAGCCCGTCATCGCCGGCGGACTGATCTCCGACAAGGAGGACGTGACCGGGGCCCTGGGGGCGGGCGCCGTGGCGGTGTCCACCACCAATCCCGCCGTATGGAGCATGTAGCTCCCCCAAGCAAGCAAGCGCTCAACCAATTTATCATGATATTGGAGGTACTGTAACATGGAAACTAGACCCTACGTGTCCTGGGAACTGATGAACGGCTTTCTGACCGACGCCTTCAAGGGCTACGGCGTGCCGGAGGCGGACGCCGCCATCTGCGCCGACGTACTGCTGGAGTCGGACCGCCGGGGCATCGAGAGCCACGGCTG